>Ga0335394_10008758_pt1 | contig 11412 bp, 10 predicted proteins | sample MAT03_FD_205741 | JGI IMG/M metagenome (GOLD analysis project Ga0335394, IMG submission 205741) | Freshwater microbial communities from Lake Fryxell liftoff mats and glacier meltwater in Antarctica - MAT-03 (spades assembly) (version 2) ... | reverse complement strand
TTTGCCGCTGCCGCCACCCACCTGGTGGCCGAGCACGCCGCCCAACAGGCCGCCGGCGATGGTGCCCAGCACGTCCTTCGACTTGCCCCTGACCTCGACGACGTTGACGGACTGCACGGCGCCGCAATTGGCGCATGCCACCACCGTCGGTCTGACCGGCGCCCGGCCGAGTTGCTGAACGGTCTGATGTTCCAGGCGCTGCATCGTCTCCCGCCGGTCGCTGACCAGATACCCGTCGGCCACCAGGTCACCGCGAATCTTGTCCTTGCGGCGGATCACGTAGCTGCCTTCGTAAACGCCCCGGCTCGTTTCCGTCAACGGGATGCGGTCATTGACGCCCTGTATGGCCACACGCGCCGCGCCGCCCGGCGTGCCCGTCATCGAGAAGTGCAGCTCTTCTCCCGGAAGGACGCGTTCGGGTGCATCGAACTGGTAGCCGGTGATCTGCGGTGTGGACATCGCGACCGGGTCGCGCCCACCTTCTTCCAGCGAGCGGGCCAGCGTGGCGGTACTGACGACCCCGTTCTTGAAGATGCGGGCCGAGACTCGGCTGGCCTCGTTCAGGCGATCCTGCTGGCGGATCGTGTACTTCCCTTCGTAGCTGCCGGGTCGCACCTCGCTCATCGCCACGCTGGCCGTCGCATCGGCGATCTGCAATGTCACCGCCGCGCCCGGCGTGCCTTCGACGTAAAAGGTCAGCACGTTGCCCGGCCAAAGGCGCGGTGCCTGATCGACGGTGAAGCTGCTGATCGCCGCAGACTGCAGCCTCGAATAGGTCTGCGCCTGGGCCGAAGCTGGCAGCGACAGTGAGAGCGTCAGCGAAAGTGGCAGCGCAGCGGCGACCGCTAGCGTCAAAGTGGACAGTTGGCGTGGGATGTTCATGTTGCCGTTCTCCGCATTGAGGTCCAGGGCAAAGCGACAGCGCTCCCTGATCCGGATTCGGCCCGCAGGCCGATTTCCATCGACATGATGGTCGATGGCTCCAATGCAGACAACGGGTGGCTGCGCCCCGGCGGCGACGGCCGATGGCGCTGGCGCCTGTAGGAGAAGGCGCTGTGGTGATCTTTTGTTCAGGCTGTTTGAAGCAGCAAGCCCTTGCTCTCGATGAACTCCACCACCTCGTCCAGTCCCGCGCGAGTCTTCAGGTTCGTCATCACCCAGGCGCGGTTCGGCCGCATGCGCGCGGTGTCGGCGGCCATCACGTCGAGGCTGGCGCCGACATGAGGCGCGAGGTCGGTCTTGTTGATCACGAAGAGGTCGCTCTTGGTGATGCCTGGGCCGCCCTTGCGCGGGATTTTCTCGCCCGCCGCGACGTCGATCACGTAGATCGTCAGGTCGCTCAGTTCGGGGCTGAAGGTGGCGGCCAGGTTGTCGCCGCCGGATTCGATGAACACGATGTCGGCGTCCGGGAAACGCTCCAGCATGCGGTCGACCGCTTCCAGGTTGATCGACGCATCTTCGCGTATCGCCGTGTGCGGGCAGCCGCCGGTTTCCACGCCCATGATGCGTTCGGCGTCCAACGCGCCGGCCACCGTCAGCAGGCGCTGGTCTTCCTTGGTGTAGATGTCGTTGGTGATCACGACCAGGTCCCAGCGGTCACGCATGGTCTTGCAGAGCATCTCGACCAGCGTGGTCTTGCCTGAGCCCACCGGGCCGCCCACGCCCACGCGCAGCGGGGGCAGCTTCTTGCGGCGGCCGGGAATCGAATGAAGTGCGTTGCTCATGATCGGAACAGCCTCGAGTACTGGGTTTCGTGTCGGGACGACAGGATGGCGAACATCGGCGAGAACGCCTGCCGTTGGTCATCGGGCAGGGCCAGCGCGACGTCCACCAGGCCGGGAATGAGCGCCGCCAACCGGCTCAGCGCGCGCTGCGCGGCGGCCTGGCCCAGCGGCACCGCCTTCATCGACGCCTGCGCCATGTTCTCGGCCCAACCCCAGGCAAAGGCCAGCAGTGCGTCGCGCGCGGCGGCACCGGCCAGCACGGTGGCGAGCGCGAAGGACGTGGGCCATAACGGCGCCGGCTTCAGGCTGGCGAGCAGTTCGATGCGCGGGTCGGCGCCCTGCGGCGTGTTGCGCAGCCAGTCGAGCATCGAGCGGCCCATCTGCTCGGCCATCGCACGCAACTCGGCGGTTTCGCGGGTCCGCCGCAGCCAGCCGTTGAGCTGTTCGACGCGTGCCGCGTCATGCGCCTGCCAGGCCCGGCACAACTGCGCCATGGCGGGCAGTTCGCTGCGCGCCAGGTTCAACCGCAACTGCGCCAGCAGCCAGTCGCCGGCCTGTGCCTCGTTGCTGACCAGGCCGCTGTCGACCGCACTCTCCAGCCCCTCGGAATAGCTGAAGCCGCCCACCGGCAGCGCCGGCGAAGCCAGCCACATCAGCTGCAGCAGCGTGGCGGCCGGCGTTGCGGGGACGGCTGCCCCCGCCGGTTCAGTGTTTGTGATCGCCGTGGTCATGCCCATGCCCATGCCCATGATCGTGACCACATCCGGGGCCGTGCACGTGCGGCGCCGGTGCCGCGGTGATGGGAATGCCGACTGGCCGGGCGGCTGCCGGTGCGCCGGCCGCAGCGTTTCCATGATCGCCATGGTCGGCGTGCCCGTGCGAGTGCCCCTTAGACTGCCCATGCCCATGCCCATGCCGATGCCCGGCGTCGTGCGCCGCGTAGGCGCCGCTCTCCGGCTCGAACGCACCTTCGGTCTCCGTCACGATCAGGTGCATGGCGCGCAGCATGTCGGCCAGCACGTGGTCGGGCTCCAGCTTCAGGAGGTCGGCGCGAAGTTCCAGCGCGACATGGCGATTGCCCAGGTGGTAGGCGGCGCGTGTCAGGTCGAATGGGCTGCCGTGTTCCGCGCAGGCGCGCACTTCCAGCACCGGCTGCGCTGCAGCCCGGGCGACCACCAGCGAGCCGTCTTCGGCCACCAGCACATCGCCGCCGCGCACCACGCTGCCGCGTGGCAGGAACACGCCGAGCCGGCGGCCGGCCGAGTCGAGCGCTTCGAAGCGGCTCTTCTGCCGGACGTCCCAGTCGAGCTCCACAGTGGAGGCCCTCTTGAGCAGCACGGCGGCGAGGCCGCGGCCTTGGGGAATGAGCTTGTTGATGGTGATCATGGTGATGGTGCGGTTCGCCGGAAGTCCAGGCGGACCGCCGGCCCTGTGGCCTGGAACCCGGGTTGGCGCAGGCAGATGACGAGTGTCAGAACAGAAAGTAGCGCTGCGCCATCGGCAGCACGCTCAGCGGTTCGCAGGTGAGCAACTGGCCATCGGCGCGCACCTCGTAGGTCTGGGCGTCGATCTCCATGCGCGGCAGGTAGCCATTGTGAATCATGTCGCCTTTCTTGACCGTGCGGCAGCCCTGCACCGCCGAGAGCCTCTTCTTCAGCCCGAGTTCATCACCGATGTCGCCACGCAGCGCGGCCTGGCTGACGAAGGTGATCGAACCGCGGTGCAGCGCGCCGCCAAAGGCGCCGAACATCGGCCGGTAGTGCACGGGCTGCGGCGTCGGAATGCTGGCGTTCGGATCGCCCATCGCGGCGGCGGCAATGAAGCCGCCCTTCATCACCAGGCTGGGCTTGACGCCGAAGAAGGCCGGCTTCCAGAACACCAGGTCGGCCCATTTGCCGACCTCGACGCTGCCCACCTCGTGGCTGATGCCGTTGGCGATGGCCGGGTTGATGGTGTACTTGGCGATGTAGCGCTTGACGCGCGTGTTGTCGTTCCGCTCGCTGTCGCCGGGCAAAACGCCCCGCTGCAATTTCATCTTGTGCGCGGTCTGCCAGGTGCGGATGTTGACCTCGCCGACCCGGCCCATGGCCTGGCTGTCGCTGCTCATCATGCTGATCGCGCCCAGGTCGTGCAGCACGTCTTCGGCGGCGATGGTTTCGCGGCGGATCCGGCTCTCGGCGAAGGCCAGGTCCTCGGCGATGGACGCGTCGAGGTGGTGGCACACCATCAGCATGTCCAGATGCTCGTCCACCGTGTTGGCGGTGTACGGCATGGTCGGGTTCGTCGACGAGGGCAGGAAGTTGGCCTCGCCCACCACGCGCAGGATGTCGGGTGCGTGGCCGCCGCCGGCGCCTTCGGTGTGGAAGGCGCAGAGCGTGCGGCCACGGGTGGCCGCGATGGTGTCCTCGACGAAGCCGCTTTCGTTCAGCGTGTCGCTGTGGAGCGATACCTGCGTGTCGGTGGCCTCGGCGATGTCCAGGCAGTTGTCGATGGCGCTGGGTGTCGTGCCCCAGTCCTCGTGCAGCTTCATGCCGATGGCGCCGGCGGCGATCTGCTGGCTCAGCGCTTCCGGGCGGCTGGCGTTGCCCTTGCCGAGGAAGCCCATGTTCATCGGGAAGGCATCGGCCGACAACAGCATGCGGTGCAGGTTCTCCGGCCCCGGCGTGCAGGTGGTGGCGTAGGTGCCGGTGGCCGGCCCGGTGCCGCCGCCGAGCATGGTCGTGGTGCCGCTGCAGAGCGCTTCGTCGATCTGCTGCGGGCAGATGAAGTGGATGTGGCTGTCGACGCCGCCGGCCGTCACGATCAAACCTTCCCCGGCGATGATCTCGGTGCCCGGCCCGATGACGATGTCGATACCCGGTTGCACGTCGGGGTTGCCGGCCTTGCCGATGGCGGCGATGCGGCAGCCCTTCAAGCCGATGTCGGCCTTGACGATGCCCCAGTGGTCGATGATCAGCGCGTTGGTGATGACGCAGTCGGCCGCTTCGCTCTGGCCGGGGCCGTTGACGCGCTGGCCCTGGCCCATGCCGTCGCGGATGGTCTTGCCGCCACCGAACTTGACCTCTTCGCCATAGCCGCCGGCACGCAAGGTGTGGTCCTGCTCGACCTCGATGATCAGACTGGTATCGGCGAGACGCAGGCGGTCACCGACCGTGGGGCCGAACATCTCGGCGTAAGCGCGTTTTCCTATCGTTGCCATGTCATGCTTCCCGCTGGGCCTTCCTTAGAGATCCGTGCGCTCCTTTGGTGGGCAGCGAATCAACGAAGTCGTGAGCGTGGGTGCTCATGTCAAAGCGCTCCCTGAACCAGGCCGCGGAAACCCCAGACCTGACGGTCGCCGCCATAGGGCACCAGTTCTACCGTGCGTTGCTGGCCGGGTTCGAAACGCACCGCGGTGCCGCTGGCGATGTTCAGCCGCTGGCCGTGGGCCGCGCCACGGTCGAAGCGCAGCGCGGCGTTGGTCTCCGCGAAATGGTAGTGCGAGCCGACCTGGATGGGCCGGTCGCCGGCGTTTTCCACCACCAGGGTGGTGCGCGGGCGGCCGGGGTTGAGGGGATGTTCGCCTTCGTCGGTGAACAGTTCGCCAGGGGTCATGGTGCGTCTCCGACGGGTTTATGCAATGGGTTGGTGCACGGTCACCAACTTGGTGCCGTCGGGGAAGGTCGCTTCGATCTGGATGTCGGGCAGCATCTCGGGCACGCCGTCCATCACGTCGGCGCGGCCGAGCACGGTCTTGCCTTCGCTCATCATCTGCGCCACGGTCTTGCCGTCACGTGCACCTTCCATGATGGCCGCGCTGATCAGCGCCACGGCCTCCGGATAGTTGAGCTTCAAGCCCCGCGCCTTGCGGCGTTCCGCCAGCAAGGCGGCGGTGAAGATGAGCAGCTTGTCCTTCTCGCGCGGGGTCAATTCCATGGTGCGTGCCTCTGCATGTAGGGCGCCATGGTAGGCGAATCCGTGCGTCGCCGCGCTTGTCTGCACCGCCTGCGCAAGGCTGGTGCGCTTCTTGAATGCACACTGCGGGTGAACCCTGAAACCGCCCTGCCCAGCGCCCCGCAACGTGTCGTGAAGACCCGTCGCGACTACAACAGCTGGGTCGCCCGCGAGTCGATGGAAGACTATGCGCTGCGCTTCACGCCGCGTTCGTTCCGCAAGTGGAGTGAATGGCGGGTGGCCAACACCGCTTTCGGCGCCGCCTCCTTCCTGATCCTGGAAGCGGTGGGCGCCACGCTGCTGGTGCAATACGGCTTCGTCAACGCCGCGCTGGCCATCCTGGCCACCGGGCTGGTGATCTTCCTGGCCGGCTGGCCGATCAGCGTCTACGCCGCGCGCTATGGTGTCGACATGGACCTGCTGACGCGTGGCGCCGGCTTCGGCTACATCGGCAGCACCATCACCAGCCTGATCTACGCCAGCTTCACCTTCATCTTCTTCGCCCTCGAAGCCGCGGTGATGGCCTACGCGCTGGAACTGGCTTTCGACATCCCGCCGGCCTGGGGTTATCTGCTCTGTGCGCTGGTGGTGATTCCGCTGGTGATTCACGGCGTCACCGCCATCAGCCGGCTGCAGGTGTGGACGCAACCGCTGTGGCTGGTGATGCTGGTGGTGCCCTACATCGTGGTCTTTCACCACCAGCCCGACATCCTGCAGGGCCTGGTGCTGTATGGCGGCCAGGATGGCAGCCGCGCCAGCTTCGACCTGCTGGCCTTCGGCGCGGCCACCACGGTGGGCATCGCGCTGATCACGCAGATGGGCGAGCAGGCCGACTACCTGCGCTTCATGCCCGAGCGCACGCCCGAGCGGCGTTGGCGCTGGCTGATGGGGGTGATCGTCGGCGGGCCGGGCTGGGTGGTGCTGGGCGTGCTGAAGATGCTCGGCGGCGCGCTGCTGGCTTACTTGGCGATCACGCTGATGGTGCCGGTGGAGCGTGCGGTCGACCCCAACCAGATGTACCTGGCGGCCTACAACTACTTGTTCCCCGACTACGGCTGGGCGGTGGCCGCCACCGCGCTGTTCGTCATCGTCTCGCAGCTGAAGATCAACGTCACGAACGCCTATGCCGGCTCGCTGGCCTGGAGCAATTTCTTCGCCCGCCTGACCCACGCCCACCCGGGTCGGGTGGTCTGGATGGTGTTCAACACGGCCATCGCGCTGGTGCTGATGGAGATGAACGTCTTCAGCGCGCTCGGCCACGTGCTCGGCCTGTATGCCAACGTCGCCATCGCCTGGATGATGGCGGTGGTGGCCGATCTGGTGATCAACAAGCCCATGGGTTGGTCACCAAAAGGCATCGAGTTCCGCCGTGCCCACCTGTACGACATCAACCCGGTCGGCGTGGGCGCGATGGGCATCGCCTCGGTGCTCTCGGTGACCGCCCACCTGGGCGCGTTCGGGCCGCTGGCGCAGGCCTTCTCTGCCGCCATCGCGCTCGTCACCGCGCTGCTCGTCTCGCCGCTGATCGCCTGGGCCACCAAGGGGCGTTATTACATCGCGCGGCGTTCGATCCCCATCCTGCCGCTGCCGCTGCCGATGCCGCCCGCCGCCGAGCCGGGCGCGGGCGGCCGCTATCTGCGCCTGCAGCGCTGCGGCGTCTGCGAGCGCGAATACGAAGGCGAGGACATGGCGCAATGCCCCGCCTACCAGACGGCGATCTGCTCGCTGTGCTGCACGCTCGACGCCCGCTGCAACGACATGTGCAAGCCCGACGCCCGGCTGTCGGCGCAGTGGCAGGCGCTGCTGCGGCGCCTGCTGCCGCGGCGCATGTGGCCGCAGCTCGACGCCGGCCTGGCCGACTTTTTGCTGCTGATGACGCTGGTGCTGCCGGCGCTGGCGCTGCTGCTGGCGGTGGGCTACACGCAGGCCGTGCGCGCGCTGGGCGAGCAGGCGGCGCTGTTCGAGCCGATGCTGCGTCAGGGTTTCGTCGGTGGTTTCCTGCTGCTGATGATCGGCGCCGGCATCGTCGCCTGGTGGCTGGTGCTGGCGCAGCGCAGCCGCCGTGTTGCGCAGGAAGAGTCGAACCGGCAGACCGAGGCGCTGCAGCGCGAGATCGAGTCGCACGCCCGCACCGACGAGCAGTTGCAGCAGGCGAGGATGGACGCGGACAAGGCGCGCGGCCTGGCCGAGGCCGCCAACCGCGCGAAGAGTCGCTACATCACCACCATCAGCCATGAACTGCGCACGCCGCTGAACAGCATCCTCGGCTACGCGCAGTTGCTCGAGGAAGACGAGGCCATGCCGGCGCACCGCAGGCAGGCCGTCAGCGTGATCCGCCGTGGCGGTGACCATTTGCTGAGCCTGATCGAAGGCACGCTCGACATTGCGCGCATCGAATCGGGCAAGCTGGCCTTCGAACTGCGGCCGATGCGCTTTGCCGACGGCCTGGCCGAGATCGCGCACCTCTTCGAGCTGCAGGCCGCGGGCCGCGGCATCGGCTTCCGCTTCGAGGTGCAGGGCGCGCTGCCAGCGGTGGTGCGCGCCGATGAAAAGCGGCTGCGGCAGATCCTCATCAACCTGCTCGGCAACGCCGTCAAGTTCACGGCCAGCGGCCAGGTCACGCTGCGTGTGACGCACCAGCGCGAGATGGCGCGTTTCGAGATCGAAGACACGGGCCCGGGCATGAGCGACGAAGAACTGGCGCGCGTCTTCGAACCCTTCGAGCGCGGCGCGGCGGCAGGCGGCATGTCGAGCGGCAGCACCGGCCTCGGGCTGACCATCGCGCGCATGCTGACCGACCTGATGGGCGGCGAGATGGTGGTGAAGAGCCAGCCGGGGCAGGGCAGCACGTTCGCCATCCGGCTCTTCCTGCCCGAAGTGCACGGCACGCTGCCCGACACCGCATTCGCCAGGCAAACGGCGCGCAGCGGCTACGAGGGCCGGCGCAGGCGCATCCTCGTCGTCGACAACGAAGAGGCCGACCGCCGGTTGCTGGTCGACCTGCTGCAGCCGCTGGGTTTCGAGGTGCAGACGGCCGCGTCGGGTGAGGACGCGCTGGCCCTGCTGGCGCTGGCGGACGACGACCGGCCCGACGCCGTTTTCATGGACCTCGCGATGCCCGGCATCGATGGCTGGCAGACCATCCGCCGGCTGCGCGCCGAAGGCCATGTCATGCCGCTGGCGGTGGTGTCGGCAAACGCCTTCGACCAGCGGCTCGACAACGACGTGGGCTTGCCGAGCAGCGATTTCATCGTCAAGCCGGTTCGGCTGGCCGAACTGCTGGACTGGCTCGGCCAGCGGCTTGTACTGGTGTGGCGGATCAACGAGCGTCTCATCGTGGACGCGGCGGGTGCAGCGGCCGCAAGTGATGGCCAGGCGGGCACCGCACTGCCGCCGGCCACCATGCTCGCCACGCTGAAAGATGCCGTCAGCCTGGGCCATGTGCGCGGCATCGGCCGGGCGCTCGACACGCTGGCCGCCGACCCGGCGCACGCCGTGTTCGTTGCCCGCATGCGCGCCCTGGCCGGCCAGTTCCGCTATGAAATCATGAACGACCTGCTGACGAAAGCCCTGCATGAACCCCGCCCCGCCTGACATGCCCGACATGCCCGACATGCTGGACATGCTGGACAGCCGCGCCGACGTCGTGCTGATCGTCGACGACGTGCCCGACAACATCTCCTTGTTGAACGACGCGCTCGACGAAGCCGGCTACACCGTGCTGGTGGCCAGTTCGGGCGAAGCCGCGCTGGCGCTGCTGGCGCGCACCCGGCCCGACGTGGTGCTGCTCGACGCCGTGATGCCCGGCATCGACGGTTTCGAGGTGGCGCGCCGCCTGAAGGCCGACCCCGCCACGGCCGCCATTCCCATCATTTTCATGACCGGCCTGACCGAGACCGAACACGTGGTGGCGGCCTTCGCTGCCGGCGGCACCGACTACGTGACCAAACCGATCCGGCCGCGCGAAGTGCTGGCGCGCATTGGCGTCCACCTTCACACGGCGCGTGCGCAGCGCCAGGCCCGCAACGCGCTGGACGCCTTCGGCCACGCCACGCTGGTGGTGCGCGAGCGCGACGGCCGCCGCGTCTGGCAGACCGCGTTGGCGCGCCGCCTGCTGGCCGAGCACTTCGGCGGCGACGAGGCCGGCACGCCACCCGAGGTGATCGCCTGGGTGGCTCGCGAAGCCCTGCGCCGCCGTGCCGGCGCCGACCCCGTCAACCTGACGGTCGCGCGCGGCGCGCGGCGCATCGGCTTCGCGCTGCACGCGATGCCCGAAGACAGCTTCGAGGACGGCAGCAACGGCGAATGGCTGCTCGTCATGCGCGAGAGCGACGACGCAGCCATCGTCGAAGCCATCGGGCTGGCCTTCAAGATCACCGCGCGGGAAGCCGAGGTGCTGTACTGGGTGGTGAAGGGCAAGACGAACCGCGACATCGGCGACATCCTGGGCACCAGCCCGCGCACGGTGACCAAACACCTGGAGCATGTGTTCGAGAAACTCGGCGTCGAAACCCGCACCGCGGCGGCGGCGCTGGCGATGGGGCGGGTGCGGGAGCTGGCGCGGGCGGGGTGAACAGGGTCGAACCGCACAGTCATGCGACCATGAAAATCAGACTAGACTTGGCTGCACCTTGATCAGTCGATCATTCAATCTGTGACGCGAGCGCCGGCCATGGAAACCGTCAATACCCACGAAGCGAAAACCCAGTTCTCGCAACTGGCGGACCCGGCTGTGGCGGGTGCGGACGTGGGGGTCAGCCGCAATGGCAAGCCGCTGGTGCGCCTCACCCGGCTTGAAAGCACCAGGCGCACCATCAGGTTCGGCGTGCTGAAAGGCGAGGTCAAGCTGGCGGCCGAGTTCGATGCGCCGCTGCCCGATGCGGTGCTGGCGGGCTTCGAGAGGCGCTGAAGCCCGGGTTCTGCGATGCGGCTGCTGCTCGACACCCACATCTTTCTTTGCGCGGTGACGGGCAGCGCGCTGCTGAAGCCGGCCACGCGGCGCTTCATCGAGTCAGCCGAACTCGTCCATGTGTCGGCAGCGTCGATCTGGGAGAACGCCATCAAGACGCGCCTGGGCAAGACCGAAGCCGACGCGGATGAATTCGTGGCGGCCATAAAGGCCAGCGGCTTCAAAGACTGCCCGTCAAGGCCGGCCACTCGGCCGGCGTGGCGCGCCTGCCCCAACATCGCAACGACCCTTTCGATCGCCTGCTGCTGGCGCAGGCGATCGCCGAGCCGCTGCGATTTTTGACTGCCGACGCCGTGCTGGTCCGGTACGGCGAACTGCTCGTGCTGGTCTGAAGAGTGAACACTTGCGCATGATCCCGATGAGGCCCGACAAAACGTGATCCCATTCCCCCGCCCCGGCAGCCCCGAGTACGACGCCCTCCTGCACGAAGTGCGTTTCCCAGACGACGGTGACGCCGCGGAGACGCGCGAATGGCTGGACGCTCTGGCGACGCTGGTGCACGTCGGCGGGCCCCAGCGTGCGCGCTTCGTACTGCATGCGCTGCAGGATGAAGCGCGCCGCCATGCACTGGATTGGCAGCCGCGGCGCAACTCGCCTTACCTGAACACGATCACGCTGCACGAGCAGGCGCCGTTTCCCGGCAATCTCGAGATCGAGCAGCGGCTGGCCGCGATCATGCGCTGGAACGCGCTGGCGATGGTCGTGCGGGCGAACGCAAGGCACGGTGAACTCGGCGGCCACATCAGCAGTTATGCCTCGGCTGCCGATCTCTTCGAGGTGGGTTTC
>Ga0335394_10008756_pt1 | contig 11414 bp, 10 predicted proteins | sample MAT03_FD_205741 | JGI IMG/M metagenome (GOLD analysis project Ga0335394, IMG submission 205741) | Freshwater microbial communities from Lake Fryxell liftoff mats and glacier meltwater in Antarctica - MAT-03 (spades assembly) (version 2) ... | reverse complement strand
GCAGCGCGCAGCAGCTGGCCGAGAAGGGCGCGCCGGACGCCGCGCGGCTGATCGCGGACCTGATCCGCTTCCTGCGCGCGGCCACTCCGGCGATGCGCGACGAGGTCACGACGCTGAAGGCTGAGGCTGGCATGATCCGCGCTTACCTGGGAATCATGCAGACACGGCTGTCGCGACGCCTGACGTGGAACGTGCATGTGCCCGACGAACTGGCCGAGATCGCGATTCCGCCCGGCATGCTGATCACGCTCACCGAGAATGCGATCAAGCACGGCATCGAGCCGCGGCCGCAGGGCGGCACCATCGACGTCACCGCCGAGCGCCACGGCGCGCAACTGGTGCTGACGGTGGCCGACACCGGCGCCGGATTCTCGAACAAGCCCACCGACAGCGGCATCGGCCTCGCCAACATCCGCGAGCGCCTCCAGCTGCTGTATGGCAACCACGCCAGCCTCGACCTCGAGGAAAACGAACCGCGCGGCTTCCGCGCGCGTATCCTGATGCCGGTGCAGCCGCCGGCGCGTTCCGCGGTGTTTGCCGCATCCGACCCGGGAGTTCATCCGACATGAATCGTCCGACTGCATTGCTGGCCGAAGACGAGCCGCTGATGCGCGAGCGGCTGAAGGAAAAACTGGCGGAGGCGTGGCCCGAGCTCGACGTCGTGGCGGAGGCCGAGGATGGCGAGCAGGCGATGGCGCTGTTCGAGGAGCACCGGCCGCAACTGGCGTTTCTCGACATCCGGATGCCCGGCATGACCGGCCTCGAGGTCGCGGCGGCCATCGGCGGCGATTGCCACGTCGTGTTCATCACCGCCTACGACCAGTACGCGCTGCAGGCCTTCGACGCCGGGGCGGTGGATTACCTGCTAAAACCGGTGGAGACCGACCGGCTGCAGACGATGATCGAGCGTGTGCGCGGCAAGCTTGGCGCGCCGCCGCAGGACTTGTCGGCGCTGGTGGCGGCCTTGCGCGCTGGCATGCCGGGCGGACCGGTGCGGATGAAATGGATCAAGGCTGCCGTCGGCAAGCAGGTGAAGCTTATTCCCGTGACCGATGTCGTGTACTTCCAGTCCGACACGAAGTACACGCGGGTGGTGCTGGCGGCAGGCGAGGCGCTGATCCGCACGCCGCTGAAGGAACTGCTGGCCGAGCTCGACCCCGACCGCTTCTGGCAGGTGCATCGCGGCACGATCATCAATCTCGATGCCGTGGCCGGCGTGCTGCGCGAGGATGCCGAGCGCCAGTTCATCCTGTTCAAGAACCGGCAGGAGAAGTTGCCGATCTCGCGCCAGTTCACGCATCTCTTCAAGCAGATGTAGGCCGGCCGGCGGCGGCATCAGCCCGCTGCGGGCCGACTGCTAGAATCTGCCATGCTTCCTGTTGCCGTCTTCCGTTTTTCGCCCACCGAATCGCCGGGACGCTTCGGCGACTGGCTCGCGCGGCACGATGTGCCTTGGGAACTGATCGCGCTCGACGAAGGTGCACCGGTCCCGGACGATGCGTCACTCTTTTCGGGCATCGGCATGATGGGCGGCCCGATGAGCGCAAATGACAAGCTGCCTTGGGTCGATCCGCTATGCGGCCTGCTGCGCGACGCGATGGGGGACGGCGTGCCGGTCATCGGCCATTGCCTCGGCGGCCAGCTGTTGGCGAAGGCGCTGGGCGCCAAGGTCACGCGGATGAAGGCGCCGGAGATCGGCTGGTTCCACGTCGATGTCTGTGATCGCGGCGCGCGCCGCGACTGGTTCGGCGGCCTGCCGCGCTTTCCCGCATTCCAGTGGCACTACGATGCCTTCGATTTGCCGCCAATGGCGTCGCGCGTCCTGACCAACGATGTCACCGTCAACCAGGGTTTCATCATCGACGACCGCCATGTCGGCTTCCAGTGCCACATCGAGATGACGCGCGCACTGGTGGAGACGTGGTGTCGCGTCAGCCCGGAGGAATTGCCCGCGCGCTCCAGCGCGCACTGGCAGAGCGCCGCCGACATCCAGAGCGACCTCGACACGCGTCTCGCCGCACTGGGCGAGGTGGCCGACGGGGTCTACGCGCGCTGGTCGCAGGGTCTTGTCCGCTGATGGGGGCGATTCACGCGCTACCGGACCTGCTGATCAACCAGATCGCGGCCGGCGAAGTGGTGGAGCGGCCGGCCGCGGCACTGAAGGAACTGCTCGAGAACGCGCTCGATGCCGGCGCCACGCAGATCGACGTGGACGTCGTGCAGGGCGGCATCAAGCGGTTGCGCGTCGCGGATAACGGCCGCGGCATCGACCGCGAGGACCTGCCGCTGGCGGTGGCGCGGCATGCCACGTCCAAGATCACGTCGGTGCTCGATCTCGAAGCCATCGCGTCGCTGGGCTTTCGCGGCGAGGCGCTGGCCTCCATCGCGTCGGTGGCGCGGCTGGCGCTGGTGTCACGCGCCGCCGGCAAGCCGCACGCGTGGCGCATCGATGTCGAAGGCGGCACCGCCGGCGCCATCGCGCCCGCCGCGCTGGCCGCAGGTACGTCCGTCACCGTGGAGGAACTCTTCTTCAACACGCCGGCGCGACGCAAGTTCCTGCGCACCGATGCCACCGAGTGGGGCCACTGCGACGAGGCGTTCCGCCGCATCGCGTTGGCGCATCCGGTCACCGCGTTCACGCTGCAGCACAATGGCCGCGTCACGCAGCGTCTGACGGCGGCGGGGCGGCAGGCGCGCGTCAGGCAACTGCTCGGCGACGAGTTCGTCGCGCAGTCGGCAAGCGTGGACGTCAGCACGCCCGACCTCTCGCTCACCGGATTTGCGGTGCGGCCGGCGCATGCGACGCAGCGTGCGGCGCAGTACTGCTTCGTCAATGGCCGCTTCGTGCGCGATCGCGTGCTGCAGCATGCGCTGCGCGAGGCGTATCGCGATGTGCTGCACCACGACCGGCAGCCGGCTTACGCGCTATGGCTGACGATCGATCCGCGGCGCGTGGATGTCAACGTGCATCCGCAGAAGGTGGAGGTGCGCTTTCGCGATGCCGGCGCCATCCATCAGTTCGTCCGGCATGCGGTAGAACGCGCGCTCGCCGCCAACGCCGCCGAGCAACCCGCGAATTCGGCGACCGAGAGGCTCCGTCTCGTGGCGGCGCAGATACAGCCTGCATTCGGTCGCGGCGATGACGCCGCGCATGGACGTGCGTCCGGATGGAACGGGTCTCCGGGGCAAGGCACGCAATCCGCGCTGGCATGGACCGCGCCGCGTGCGCCGGCGACCAGCACCGGCGAACCGTCGCCGTTCTACGCCAAACTCTTCGGTGCGCGCGACGATGGCGCACCGGCGTTGCCGAGCGACGATGCGCATCCGCTGGGATTCGCGCTGGCGCAGTTGCACGGCATCTACATCCTCGCGCAGAACCGCGCGGGCTTGATCGTCGTCGACATGCATGCCGCGCACGAGCGCATCGTGTACGAGCGGTTGAAGAGATCCTTCGATGCATCGCTGCCGGTGCAGCCGCTGCTGGTGCCCGCCACGTTCGCCGCGGAACCGCTGGAAGTGGCGACGGCAGCGGATAACGCGGATGCGCTGGACGCATTGGGCTTCTCCCTCACGGTACTTGGCCCTTCCACGCTGGCGGTGCGCGGCGTGCCCGCACCGCTGGCGGACGCCGATCCGGTCACGCTGGCGCGCGCGGTGCTGCACGACATGCGCGAGTTCGGCGGCAGCGCCGCGCTGACGGTGCGGCGCGACGAGATGCTGTCGTCGATGGCGTGCCACGGTGCGGTGCGCGCCAATCGCGCGCTGACGGCGCCGGAGATGAACGCGCTGCTGCGGCAGATGGAAGCCACGGAGCGCGCCGGCCAATGCAACCACGGCCGTCCTACGTGGTACCAGCTGCCGCTGCCGGATCTCGACCGACTGTTCCTGCGCGGCCGCTAGGCCGCTGTTTCAGCGTGCGCCCCGCCCTCCTGCTGATGGGCCCGACCGCCTCTGGCAAGAGCGCCCTTGCCATGGCGCTGGCGCAGCGCTTCGACGGCGAAATCGTGTCGGTCGATTCGGCGCAGGTGTATCGCGGCATGGATATCGGCACGGCGAAGCCCTCGCGGGACGAGCAGGCCGCGGTGCCGCATCACCTGCTCGACCTGCTTGACCCTACGCAGTCGTACTCTGCCGCAATGTTCGTCCGCGATGCGCAGGCGGCCGTTGCAGGAATTCGCGCGCGCGGCAGGCTGCCGATCCTTGCGGGCGGCACGATGCTCTACTTCAAGGCGTTGCAGCAGGGATTGTCGGCGCTGCCCGTGGCCGATCCGGGGGTGCGCGCGGACCTCGATGCGCAAGCGGCGCGCGATGGATGGCCCGCCATGCACGCCGAACTTGCGCGCGTCGACCCCGTCACCGCCGCGCGCCTGCCGCCGCTGGATGCGCAGCGCATCCAGCGCGCGCTCGAGGTGTTTCGTGTCACCGGGCAGCCGTTGTCGGCGCTGCAGGGACATCGCGCCATGGCGTCCACGCTGCCTGGCGCGACGGTCGCGCTGGCGCTGGTGCCAGGCGATCGTGCGCGGCTGCACGCGGACATTGCCCGGCGTTTCGACACGATGCTGGCGCAGGGCCTGGTGGAGGAGGTGCGAGGTTTGCGCGAGCGCTTCGTGCTGACCCCTCTGTTGCCGTCGATGCGCTGCGTCGGCTATCGACAGGCTTGGAACGTGCTGGAAGGGTCGATCAATAGGCGAGAGCTGCGCGAACAGGGGATCGCGGCAACCCGCCAATTGGCCAAACGCCAGTTGACGTGGTTGCGATCAACGGTGGCAGACGCTTTCGATCCCGGGCACGGGGACCCGCTGGCGTGGGCCATGGCGAAGGTGGCCGCAGCCGAGGCGACCGGTAGCCTTTGACGCATGGAGCAGGGACGTGCAGATGGGCGGCAGGCCGCCGATTGCACCGGGCAATGCGGGCCCCTTGCCGCCATGCAATAATCAGGGTCCTGCGCGCCGCTCATTCGGCGCGCGGCCAACCCGATGGCACGCACGCTATACGACAAGTTGTGGGACGCGCATGTGATCCGCGAGGAAGCGGACGGCACGGCGCTGCTCTACATCGACCGCCATCTGGTCCATGAGGTCACCAGTCCGCAGGCCTACGAGGGACTGAAGCTTGCCGGCCGCAAGCCGTGGCGCGTGCAGTCGGTGGTGGCCACGGCCGACCACAACACGCCGACCAAGGATTGGGACCTCGGCATCCAGGATCCGATTTCGCGCACGCAGGTCGAAACACTCGACAGCAACATCCGCGAATACGGCGCCAAGGCGTATTTCCCGTTCCTCGACAAGCGGCAGGGTATCGTCCACGTGATCGGACCGGAGCAGGGCGCCACGCTGCCAGGCATGACGGTGGTGTGCGGCGACTCGCACACCAGCACCCACGGCGCGTTCGCGGCACTGGCCTTCGGTATCGGCACCTCCGAAGTGGAGCATGTGCTGGCCACGCAATGCCTGCTGATGAAGAAGGCGAAGTCGATGCTGATCCGCATCGACGGCCGCCTGCCACCCGGCGTCACGTCGAAGGACCTGGCGCTGGCCGTGATCGGCCGCATCGGCACGGCCGGCGGCACCGGCTACGCGATCGAATTCGCCGGCGAGGCCGTGCGCGCGCTGTCGATGGAAGCACGGATGACGATGTGCAACATGGCGATCGAGGCCGGCGCGCGTTCCGGCATGGTGGCCGTGGACCAGCGCACGCTCGATTACGTCAAGGGCCGCCCTTTCGCACCTTCGGGTGCGATGTGGGACCAGGCCGTCGCGCAATGGGAATCGCTGACCAGCGACGAGGGCGCGAAGTTCGACGCCACGCACGTGTTCGAAGCGGCCGCGATCTTTCCGCAGGTCACGTGGGGCACGTCGCCGGAGATGGTGGTGCCGGTGGATGGCCGCGTACCCGATCCCGACAAGGAACGCGATGCAACACGCCGCGACGGCATCGAGCGCGCGCTTTTGTACATGGGCCTCAAACCCAACACGCCGATCACCGATATCCGCATCGACAAGGTGTTCATTGGGTCGTGCACCAACTCGCGCATCGAGGACCTGCGTCAGGCTGCGGCGGTGGCGCGCGGCCGTCGCGTGGCGTCCAACGTCAAGCTCGCGATGGTCGTGCCCGGGTCGGGGCTGGTCAAGGCGCAGGCCGAAGCCGAAGGGCTCGATCGCATCTTCCTCGACGCCGGCTTCGAGTGGCGCGAACCCGGCTGCTCGATGTGCCTCGCGATGAACGACGACAAGCTCGAACCGGGCGAACGCTGCGCATCGACCTCGAACCGCAATTTCGAAGGCCGCCAGGGCAATGGCGGCCGGACGCATCTCGTCAGCCCGGCCATGGCCGCCGCCGCCGCGGTGGCGGGCCACTTCGTCGACGTGCGTCGACTGTTCTGACCATTACGGAGACTCGAACCATCATGTTGAAGAAACTGGCGGCACTGGCAGCATTGGCGGGCATCGTCGTCGCGGTCGGCGGCTGCAACACGTTCGAAGGTGCGGGCAAGGATGTGAAGGCCACCGGCCAGGCGATCGAGAACGCGGCCGACAAGGCCAAGCCGAAGTAAGGCACGCGATGCAGCCCTTCCGTGTCCATACGGGTCTCGTTGCGCCGCTCGACCGCGCGAACGTCGACACCGACGCGATCATCCCGAAGCAGTTCCTGAAGTCGATCAAGCGCAGCGGCTTCGGCCCCAACTTGTTCGACGAATGGCGCTACCTCGACCGCGGCGAGCCCGGCATGGACAATTCCAGGCGGCCGCGCAACCCGAACTTCGTGCTGAACGAAGACCGCTACCAGGGCGCGTCGATCCTGCTGGCGCGTCGTAATTTCGGTTGTGGCAGCTCGCGCGAGCACGCGCCGTGGGCGCTGTACGACTACGGCTTCCGGGCCGTGATCGCGCCGAGCTACGCCGACATCTTCAACAACAACTGCTACAAGAATGGCCTGCTTCCGATCGTGCTGCCGGAGTCGCAGGTGGATCGCCTCTTCGCCGATGCGCAGGCCTTTCCCGGCTTCAAGCTGATCGTCGACCTCGAGCGGCAGATCGTCAGCACCACCGACGGCGGCACCGTGTATGCGTTCGAAGTGGAGTCCTTCCGCAAGCATTGCATGCTGAACGGCTTCGATGACATCAGCCTGACGCTGCAGCACGCCCCGGCGATTACGGCCTTCGAGACGAAACGACTGGCCGATAACCCCTGGTTATAAGACTTCTCCTCGAGAAGCGGCGCCAGGGTGACACGGCGCCGCTTTTTTCATTGCAGAGATCGGAACACGCATGAAGATCGCAGTCCTCGCAGGTGATGGCATCGGCCCCGAGATCGTCGGACAGGCGCAGCGCGTGCTGGAGGTGCTGCGCGCTGAGGGCCTGCCCATCGAGACGGAGGCCGCCCCCTTCGGTGGCGCGGGCCACGACGCGGCGGGCCATCCGCTGCCACCGGCCACGTTGGCGCTGGCGCAGGCCTCCGATGCGATCCTGCTGGGCGCCGTCGGCGGTCCGCGCTACGACACACTGCCGCGCGCGCTGCGCCCGGAGCAGGGGCTGCTCGGCATCCGCAAGGCGCTCGAGCTGTTCGCCAACCTGCGGCCTGCGATGCTCTACCCGGAACTGGCCGAGGCGTCCACGCTCAAAGCCGAAGTGGTCGCGGGGCTCGACCTGATGATCATCCGTGAACTGACCGGTGACATCTATTTCGGCGCGCCGCGGGGCCGCCGCACCGATGCGGCCGGACAGGAAGAAGGCTTCGACACGATGCATTACAGCGTGCCGGAGATCGAGCGCATCGCGCGCGTGGGCTTTGAAACGGCGCGCAAACGCAGCCGCAAGCTCACGTCGGTGGACAAGGCCAACGTTCTCGACACCAGCATCCTGTGGCGCGAAGTGGTCACGCGAGTCGCGGGCGAGTACCCGGACGTGGCGCTGTCGCACATGTATGTCGACAACGCCGCGATGCAACTCGTGCGCAACCCGAAGCAGTTCGACGTGATCGTCACCGGCAACCTTTTCGGCGACATCCTGTCGGACGAGGCCTCGATGCTGGCCGGCTCCATCGGGATGCTGCCGTCGGCGTCGCTTGCGGCCTCCGGCAAGGGGCTCTACGAACCGATCCACGGTTCCGCCCCTGACATCGCCGGACAGGACAAGGCCAATCCGCTGGCGACGATGCTGTCGCTGGCGATGATGTTCCGCTACACGTTCGCGCGCGCCGACGTGGCCGACCGGATCGAGGCCGCCGTGCGCGCCGTGCTGCGCGCGGGATTGCGCACCGGCGACATTGCGCTGCCCGGCGAGGCGACGCTCGGCACGCGCGCGATGGGCGATGCCGTGGTCGCCGCCATGAGCGCGCCGGGCCGCCCCAAGGGCGAATACCGGAGCGCGCAGCGCGAAGGTAAGTCGTTATGAGCGCGCCGGGCCGCCCCAAGGGCGAATACCGGAGCGCGCAGCGCGAAGGTGAAGACCATACCGGGAGTCCGTGATGGCTGCACGCGCGCTAGCCATCCACATCCGCCGGGCGCAACAGGGCGATGCCGAGGCCATCATGGCCACGTTCGCGTCGCCGCGTGCGATGGCGGGCACGCTGCAATTGCCGTACCCGTCGGCGGAGATCTGGCGCAAGCGGATCGCCGACCAGGGTCCGGAAGACTTCATGCTGGTCGCGGAAGTGAAGGGCACGGTGGTGGGCAACCTCGGCCTGCATCCGGCCGGACGCGCGCGGCGCCGCCACGCCGCCAGCGTAGGCATGTCGGTGCGCGATGACATGCAACGCCAAGGCGTGGGCACCGCGCTGCTGCTGGCCGCGATCGACATTGCCGATCACTGGCTCAACTACACGCGGCTCGAGTTGACGGTCTACACCGACAACATCGCTGCGGTGACGCTGTACCGCAATTTCGGCTTCGTCATCGAAGGCACGTTGCAGGGCTTCGCCTACCGCAATGGGCGCTATGTCGACGCGTACACGATGGCGCGGCTGCGCACACTGCCGGCGGCGCCCGTCAGTGCCACGGCACAGGCGCGGCAACGCCCGCAGCGCAAGGCCGCGAAGACGACGCGAAAACGCACGGCCGCTTGAGTGGCCGAAAGATCGTTGATCGTTTCGTCGAAGCATTGAAACCTGGAGAGCAGCAATGATGCGAACGGGAATTATCGGATGGCGCGGGATGGTGGGGTCGGTGCTGATGCAGCGCATGCTGGAGGAGCGCGACTTCGAGCACATCGATCCGGTGTTCTTCTCGACGTCGAGCGCCGGGGGCAAGGGCCCGGACATCGGCCGCGCCACCGCGCCGCTGCAGGACGCGAGCGACATCGAGGCGCTGCGCCGCCTCGATGTGATCATCACGTGCCAGGGCGGGGACTTCACCACCGCCGTATACCCGAAGCTGCGGGCCGCGGGCTGGAACGGCTACTGGATCGACGCTGCGAAGACGCTGCGGATGCAGGATGACGCCGTGATCATCCTCGACCCGGTGAACCGCCCGGTGATCGACGCCGCGCTCGCGCAGGGCGTGCGCAATTACATCGGCGGCAACTGCACAGTCAGCCTGCTGATGCTGGCGGTCGGTGGGCTGCTGCAGCGCGACCTGATCGAATGGATGACATGCATGACGTACCAGGCGGCCTCGGGTGGTGGCGCGCAGCACATGCGCGAACTGCTGCAGCAGATGGGCGAGGTGAACCTGGCGGCGCATGCGCTGCTGGCCGATCCGCAATCCGCCATCCTCGACATCGACCGCGAAGTGGCCGGCATCCTGCGCGACGATCGCTTTCCCACCGAGCACTTCGGCGTGCCGCTGGCCGGCTCGCTGATCCCGTGGATCGACCAGGACATGGGCAACGGGATGAGCCTAGAGGAGTGGAAGGGAGGTGCTGAGACCAACAAGATCCTGGGCCGCATCGGCGCCGACATCATTCCCGTGGAGTCGCTGTGCGTGCGCATCGGCGCGATGCGTTGCCACAGCCAGGCGCTGACGATCAAGCTGCGGCGCGATGTTCCGCTGGCCGAGATCGAATCGATGCTCGACGGCGCCAACGAATGGGTGAGGCTTGTTCCCAACCGTCGTGAGGACAGCGTGCGCGAACTCACGCCGACCGCGGTGACGGGCAAGCTCGGCATTCCGATCGGGCGCGTGCGCAAGCTCGCGATGGGCCCGGAGTACATCGGCGCCTTCACCGTCGGCGACCAGTTGCTTTGGGGTGCCGCCGAACCGCTACGGCGCATGCTGCGGATCCTGCTCGCGCGGAAGTAAGTTGCGGGGAATCGCGCCAAACCCGCCCGGTTTAGCGGAGGGAGGGCGTTTTTGCCTGTTTCATGCAACGCGGAGGCGTGCTTCAGGCAGGCACGCCCCTTGCTTGGCTTCGCCAGGATTGCAACAGCATCCCCGGCAGGGCGCGGCCACCAGATGTAGTGCTCATGCACTGCACACAAGCTAGCGCTTGCGCTGCGCGTTAGTACGACGGCATGACGTTGCATGCGGACGGGCAAAGTTGCGGGCAGAAACCCAAGCTAATACCGGGGTTTAGCTTGCACCGCTAAACCCATGATGTTAAGTTAGCTTGAGCCAAACAGCACTACCGAAGGGGTCGGCATGCGCGTAAAACCAATCCTCCAATTCGGCCTCGTTGCGGGCGCGCTCGCGCTGCCGGGTGTCGCATGGCCACTGGGACTCGGAAAACTGACCGTCGAATCGGCGTTGGGACAGCCTTTGTCCGCGCGGATCGAATTGTTGTCGGCGACGAAGGAAGAACTCGATTCGCTGACCGCCAAGGTCGCCGATCCCTCGCTCTATCGCCAGAACAACCTTTCCTACCAGGGCGTGCTGTCCCGCACCCGCGTGTCGATCGAGCGGGGTGCCGGCGATACCGCCTACCTGCGCGTGACCTCGCCCACCGCGGTGACGGAGCCCTACCTCGACCTGCTGGTGGATGTGAGCTGGTCCGCCGGCCGCGTCGTGCGCGATTACACGTTCCTGCTCGACCCGCCCGGCGCCCCTGCGGCGGTGCCGGTCGATCCGGTGACACCGCTGCGCGTTCCCGCTGGCGTCGCCGCCCGTGCGCCGGCAGCATCCGCGTCGTCGGCCCCGGCGGCTGCGCCTGCGGCACGCCGCGACGGCGACAGCTATGAAGTGAAGCGTGGCGACACGCTGTCGAAGATCGCCAAGGAATACAAGCCGGAAACGGTGACACTCGAACAGATGCTGGTCGCGCTCTTCAAGAGCAACCAGAGCGCGTTCGAGGGTTCCAACATCAACCGCCTGCGTTCGGGCGCGATCATCTCGCTGCCCAATGCGGTCGAGGCATCCGCGACACCGGCGCCCGAAGCCGCCAACACGGTGAAGGTGCAGGCCCGCGACTGGCGCGCCTACCGCGACCGGCTCGCCGGTGGCGCACCGTTGGTTGAAGAAGGTGCGCGCCGCGCTACGGGAGG
>Ga0335394_10008754_pt1 | contig 11414 bp, 7 predicted proteins | sample MAT03_FD_205741 | JGI IMG/M metagenome (GOLD analysis project Ga0335394, IMG submission 205741) | Freshwater microbial communities from Lake Fryxell liftoff mats and glacier meltwater in Antarctica - MAT-03 (spades assembly) (version 2) ... | reverse complement strand
GGTTGGTTTCATGGACGCAATGATGATACATCCGGCCTAGGCGATTGGTGGCCGGACGCGGTGAAATTCCCGCACGGCTTAAGCCCCTTAATCGAGCGTGTAAATGCGCTTGGGATGGATTTTGGGCTGTGGGTTGAGCCAGAAATGGTCAACGCCAACAGCGATCTGTATCGCGCTCATCCCGACTGGGTGATTCATTTCCCCACCCGCGCCCGCATCGAAGCCCGAAATCAGATGATCCTAAATTTCGCCCGCCTTGATGTGCAGGATTACATTATTGACCATATTGATCGCCTGCTGGTCGCGCATCCGATTACGTTCATCAAATGGGACATGAATCGTAATGTGAGTGAACCTGGCTGGCAAGATAGCGGAACGGATGATGCGCGCCAGTTGTGGGTGCGTTACGTCGAAGGCTTATATCGCGTGTGGGGGACGCTGCGAGAACGTCATCCACAGGTGATCTGGCAAAGCTGTTCCGGCGGCGGCGGACGGGCGGATTTAGGTATTTTGCGTTATGCCGATCAAATTTGGGTCAGCGACAATACCGAGGCGACGGCACGTTTAGCGATTCAAGAAGGCTTTTCGCAACTCTTCCCCGCCAACACGATGGAGGCATGGGTGACGGATGCCAACGCGGACGCATTATCACTCGCGTTTCGCTTTCACGTCAGCATGTGCGGGTCACTCGGAATCGGCGGACATCTGCTGAAATGGCGCGAGGAAGAACGCTCAGAAGCAGCGTATTGGATTGCGCTCTATAAAGAAATTCGCCCGATCATCCAATTGGGCGACCAATACCGTCTGCGCTCGCCACAGAATCATGCCTTCTCTGCTGTGCAGTATATGAGCAAAGATCGCGGCGAGGGGGTGTTATTCGCCTTCTGCACGCATCTGCCGCCGCCTGCCCAACTCCCTAAGCTATTTTTACGTGGGCTTGATTCCGCTGCACGTTATCAGATCGAAGGTTTTGGAATCCGTTCCGGCGAAGCATGGATGAGCGATGGCTTGACGATGAAATTAGGGAACTTCCAAAGCGTGGTGGCGCGAATCAAGCGCGTTTAAGGTTGAGCAGGTGCAATTAACTTACCCGTGCTACAATCAAAGATGAGCGTAATTAAGCGTAAGAACGGAAAGGAACAGCGTTATGGCTTCAGTTTTCCAACGCCTCTTGCAAATTCAATTTGCGTTTCAAGAAGAACTGCTCCGCAAAAATAATGTGGTCGGTGTCGCCATTGGGTATAAAGAATCCGGCGGGGTTCGCACCACTCAGCCCGCCGTCATTGTTCTGGTGGAACAAAAGAAACCAAACGCGGGTTTAAATGAGGAAGATAAAATTCCCGCGCAAATCAACGGTATCCCGACGGATGTGTTTGAATCCGGCCCCATCCACGCCTTGAGCAGCATTAACCCACGCGGACGCTTCCGCCCAATTATTCCGGGCGGCGTGAGCATCGGGCATTATAAAGTAACCGCCGGAACATTCGGCACGGTGGTTTTTGATCGCAAAACGGGCGAAAAGTTCATCCTCTCGAATAATCACGTCCTCGCTAACAGCAATGAAGCGCTGATTGGGGATGTCATTTTACAACCTGCCGCCACGGACGGCGGACAAAATCCGGCGGATGTGGTGGCGCGGTTGGAACGATTTATCGCGCTGAATTACATCGAAGGCGCGGTAGATCCGCCCGGCCCCACCCAACCCACACCCGGCGGCGGCGGCACAACCCCCACCCCAAGCGGCTGCGACATTACCGATATTCTGGTCAGTATCTCTAATCTGCTGGCAGGACTCGCTGGTTCAGAAAAGCGCGTAGAAGCCACCAAAACAACCGGTGCATCCGGCAGCGCCCAAGCGACCTCCACGCCTCCCGTCTCGACCATGACGGCGACGGCTTCCGCTGCCAACGTCAAAGAAAACACGGTTGATTGCGCCCTCGTGCGTCCAAATGATGCAAATATGTTCAGCCAGGAAATTAGCGGAATCGGAGTCGTCAGCGGCACGAAACCGCCAGCGATTGGAATGCGCGTCCGCAAATTCGGGCGCACGACGGGCTACACCGAAGGCAATATCACCCTGCTCAACGCGACGGTCAACGTCGGTTACAGCACCAGCAAGGGGCCGCGCACCGCCCGTTTCGTCGGTCAGGTCATCACTGAGGCGATGAGCCAAGGCGGGGATTCTGGCTCATTGATTGTGGACAAAACTGAGAATAAAGCTGTGGGATTATTGTTCGCTGGGTCGAATGCCGCGACTATTTTCACGCCCATCAACGCCGTATTGGAAGCGCTCAAGATTACGATCTAACATGAGACAATCGCGCAATATTGTAGCGACTCGCAACAATTTTTGACGGATACATCAAAAGTACTAGCCTCAGTTTTGGATAGCGCACTTTGATTAACTTTTATGATGTCCTCATCCCCCGACCCCTTCTCCATTGTATGGCGAAGGGGAGAAAAACGGTTCGCAATAGTTCTTTAAGTCCCTCTCTACCAAGTGGGGAGGGGATTTAGGGGTGGGGACACTGTCCGAAACTCAGGTTACTAGCAAACAATCGCTAAAAACGAGGGACTATTCTATATGGCAACGCTCGAACAAGTAAACGCAGTACAAGCGCGGTATACGTCGATGTTGATGGGCAAACCGCATGTGATGGGTGTTGCACAGGGGACACAAGTCGGCGGCGACACACCTTGCCTCGTCGTAATGGTGGATGTACTGCCGCCCGATCATGATATTCCGTCGCAACTAGACGGCGTTACGGTGGAAATCCGCGAATTAGGGGTCTTTACCGCCTTTTAATGTAGTAAGCGTGTAAAAGTAGCATAAAGCGTAGGGGAATCGTATCTTTTTTCTTAAGCGATATTGCGTTAGATTTAATGGCTCACAGTAATGCACCTTTAGGAGCCTAACGCATGATCCATCGCGCATCGTCCTCTATGACGAGCCATCCCCTACAAAAATTCTGGCGAGTGTCCCTCGTCACCCTTGCCCTGTTCGCGGCGGCAGGCTGTACGCTGCCCACATCCGGCGGCGAAGAAGAAATTACCCTCAGCGGCGCACCCATCGTCCGCATCGCTGGCCCCCAAGCAAATGCGACCTTTCTTGATGGCGTGGAGGTCTTTATTCAGGCTTCCGTCAGTAATGCAGGGGCAGACATCAGTCGCGTTGAAGTAGCGGTTGATAATGTTGTCATCAGCACCTTAGCGACACCGAATCAGGCCGGTTCGCCGACCTTTAGCATTACCCAGACTTGGACGGCGGAAGGCGCTGGCCCCCACATCATCGGGGTGACGGCTTTCCGTGCGGACGGCAGCAGCAGTGCGCCGCAGAGTGTGACGATCAACGTGATCGACGCTTCCAGCCGCGCTACCGAAACCGCCGCCGCGCAGCCCACCGCTCGCCCTTCCAGCGGGGGCAATAATACGGCTGGGGGCGGAAACAGCGGTAATAGTGGTTCCACTGCCGCGCCTACCACGCCACCAGAGCCAACTACCCCGCCCGAACCAACCGAAGTCCCGCCCAGCGCTACACCTGATGTACCGCAGGCGCTGGTGAATCCCAATGCCAGCGCTGGCATCAACGTCCGCAGCGGGCCGGGGACAAATTTCTCGTCGCTCGGCACACTCGCCAGCGGCGCGACAGCCGAACTCTTGGGCATCAACATCAGCCGCGACTGGTACAAGATTCGTTACGGCGCGGGTGAAGGCTGGGTGTTCGCACAATTGATTACGCCACAGGGCGACATTAGCGGCTTCGCGCCGGAAGCCGGCCCCGCAACCCCCGTTCCGCCGCCGCCTACCGCCGTTCCCGCCACCGCCGTGCCATTGGCAACCGTGCCTGTAGGAACCATTGCGCCTGCGTCAAGTGTGAATTTGGTTTTTGTCGGGCAAATTACGATGGCACCTAATCCGGCGACGTGTAATGTGGGCTTTACTGTCACGATTACGGTGCAGAATGTCGGCACATCGCCATCGGGAACAGCCACCATTTTGGCGGAAGATGTCCACCGTGGGACGGGTACTGTCAGCACGTCCAGCCTCGGTACACTTCTGCTGCCCCCTGGCGGCCTTGCATCGGGACAAACACATACCGTCACTTGGCCTGCGACTGTCGGGATATACTATGCGGAAGATCATTTTATCCGCGTCAAAATTGATTCGGGTGGTCAAGTTCCCGAAACAAGTGAGACAGATAACGAGCAGCAGATTCCATACAATCTAGCGCGGGGTACTTGCTAAGTTGGCATGATATTTTCGTAGGGGAGGGTCACAGGCTCTTCCCTACAGATAATATTTACCGCATCTTATTTAACCTGAGTTTCGGACAGTGTTTTCATTCTATCCCCACCCCTAAATCCCCTCCCCACTTCGTAGAGAGGGGACTTAAAGAACCATTGTGAACCGTTTTTCTCCCCTTCGCCATGCAATGGAGAAGGGGTCAGGGGATGAGGACATTATAAAAGTTAATCAAAGTGCGCTATCCAAAACTGAGGTTAACTACTCTGCACTGCGTAACTTCTATTATTAGGACTTTCGCTCACGCATTTACCCCACCCCTAAATCCCCTCCCCATTGCATGGAGAGGGGACTTCAAGATGCGTTTTTCTCCCCCTCTCCAATACTTGGAGAGGGGGCCGGGGGGTGAGGTAAGCGAAAGTCCTGTATTTGTATTTGCGCTCACGCATAATCCGCGTATTCTGGCACAAACATCTGCGCTTGAATCTTGGCGAATAAATGGTCAGGATTGCCGAGTGGTTGGGTCGCCAAGCCACGCGCATACGCCACTTTTGCCACTGCTGCCGCGATGTGCGCTGAGACTTGCCGGATATTGGCTAATTGAGGATAAATCCGCCCTTGCGCCACATCATCCTCACTGACCAGAGTCGCCAGCGTTTGTGCCGCCACAAAGAACATCTCATCCGTCACCCGCCGCGCTCCAGAGACAATCACGCCTAACCCCACACCGGGAAAAATATAGACATTATTGGCCTGACCGGGCGTAAAATGCTGTCCGCCGTAATCGACAGCCGGGAAAGGACTGCCGCTGGCGAAAATGGCTTTCCCCGCCGACCATTGATACGCTTCTTCGGCAGTACATTCTGATTTTGAGGTTGGGTTAGACAGCGCAAAAATGATCGGGCGCTGATTAATGCGCGTCATCGCTTCCACCACTTCACGGGTAAAGGCCTGTGCTTGTCCGGCAGCGCCGATGAGGGCGGTTGGGCGCAGCGTTTCAATAGCGCTGAGTAAATCTGGCAAAAAAGCATGGTCATGGGCATAAGGGCGTTTATGCGCCACCAGATCAGTGCGGCTCTTAACGACCAAACCCTTAGAATCGACAAACCAGCATCGCGCCTGTGCATCCGCTTCCGTCATTCCAGCATCAACCATCGCCGCGACGATCAAATCCCCCATACCGATGCCCGCCTCGCCTGCGCCCAAAAATAATATCCGCTGGTCGATCAGGCTTTGCCCCGTAATCCGCAGCGCCGAATATAGGCCCGCCAGCGCAACACTGGCAGTACCTTGAATATCGTCGTCAAACGTACAAATTCGGTCACGATAGTGCTTAAGCAGACGGAAGGCTTGCGCGTTGCCGAAATCCTCTAGTTGAATCAGGGCGTTGGGGTAGCGCTCTTGCACTGCCTGAACGAATTCTGCGAACAGTTCGTCATACGCTGTGCCGCGCAGCCGTTTCTGGCGCAGGCCAATATACAGCGGATCATCAAGCAGGCTTTGATTTTCTGTGCCGACATCGAACATGATCGGCAAGCACTGCGCGGGGTGAATTCCGGCACACGCCGTATATAAGGCGAGTTTGCCAACCGGAATCCCCATGCCATTCGCGCCAAGATCACCTAAGCCAAGGATGCGCTCGCCATCGGTGACGACGATCACGCGCACATCATCTTCCGGCCAATTCGCCAGAATGTCGGCAATTTGCCCGCGATCTTCAGCCGAAATAAACAGCCCGCGTGGGCGGCGGAAGATGTGGTCATATTCCTGGCAAGCCTGCCCCACCGTCGGCGTATAAATCAGCGGCATCGTCTCTTCCAGATGTTCCATGACGATACGATAAAAAAGTGTTTCGTTGCGATTTTGTAGGCTGGTTAAATAGATATATTTTTCCAGCGGGTTAGGTTTGGCGTGGAGCTGCTGCATGGCACGTTTGGCTTGATCGTCTTGCGTAAGCACTTTAGGCGGCAGCAGGCCGCGCAGCCCCAAAGAATCGCGTTCTTGTTCGGTGAAGGCAGTGCCTTTATTCAGGAGTGGATCACGCAAGAGATCGTGACCCCTCTTTAATGGTGTTTTTATGGTCGCGTCAATCATAGCAGACGAGTTCCTCCAGCTTATGCTGTGGACGCATCAGATGATACGTCCGTAATTATCGAAAGATGGTTTTAGTCTATCTTGACATGCCAGTGGACTGGCAGTGTCCTCTATCATCAAAAGAAGGTGACGGACTGCCAGAAAACGAGAACATGCCCAATTTTTGTGCATCGCGTTAAGTATTGTTAAAATGCAGTGAGCGTAAACTAGCGCTGCTTCTCGTATCTCACCCAAGTTCACTTAAGGAGATCTTTATGAGGCGAATTCTTTTATTAGCGCTGCTGCTCTTAGCGTTACTCCCCCTGAGTATCGCGGTAGCACAAGACGATGAAACCCTGGTGATTCGTAGCCTGGGCAACATTACGACTTTCAATCCGTTGATGACTACGGATGGCGCGTCTTATCAGGCGTTTGCTGTATTGTGGCCTGCCCCCATCGAGATTGATAGCTTTACCGGGGAACCGATTCCAGGCTTAACAAGCTGGACAGTCTCCGAAGACGGCCTGACCTACACCTTCACCATCCGTGAAGAAGCCGTGTGGAGCGATGGTACGCCCATTACTTCTGACGACATGATCTTCACGATTGGTGCAATTCAAAGCGAAGACATTGCGACCTCGTTTGAATCCAATATTTCTTTGGTGTCTGAAGTCAACAAAATTGACGAGAAAACTTACGAAGTTGTCCTCTCAGAGGCAGATTGCGCCGCCCTCAGCCAACTTGGGGCGATTCGCTTTTTACCCGCGCACAAATACGCGGCGGATTACAGCGATTTTGTCGAAGGACCCTTTAACCAGAACCCCGATATCAGCGGTGGCCCGTATGTTCTGGAAAGCTGGGCACCGGATGAAGGTCAGCGCTATGTCGCCAACCCCACCTTCTGGGGCGGCGCACCCGCTATTCCGTTCCTTGTGAACCGCGTGATTGGTGAACAAGCAGTGGCGCTTCAGGCTATTCAAGCTGGCGAAATTGATTACACCTACTTCCAAGGCGATCTCTTCTCCCAAATTGAAGACCTCAGCAATTTGCAATATCAGTTCTTCCCGCAGTTGACCGTCAATTTTATGTCGCTCAACTGGGCAGATTCCACCGTCGCGTCGGCGGCCTATGATGCCGATGGCAACTCCATCGAACAAACACCGCATCCCATCTTCAGCGATACAGCGGTACGCATGGCTGTGGCGATGGGCTATAACAAGCAGGATGTTTTGGCAACACTCGGCGGCGAGACTGGCGGCACCCCGCTGGTGGGCGCAGTCGTCCCGACCATCGGTTGGGCTTATAACAGCAGCATTGAACCCTATACCTACGATCCCGAAGCCGCCATGCAAATTCTGGAAGATGCCGGATGGGTCGATGGCGACGGCGACGGTGTGCGCGAAAAAGACGGTGTGCGCCTTGCGTTCACACTTTCTTACAGCAACATTTTGGCTCTGTTCGAGACAACCGCCCTCGTAGCGCAAGATCAACTTAGCCAAATCGGGTTTGAAGTGAACTTGAATTTGGTGGAATGGGCGAACTATCTGGACGAGGTTTACTTCGGTCAGACCTACGACGCGACACCGATGAGCAACAGCGGTGGTACCGCACCCCCAGACCCGAATGACTACATGAGCTTACTGCTCAGCACCGAAGATGTCCCCGGTTCTGGCAACAACTTGGCTTCGTATGTGAATCCGGCGGTGGATGATCTCATCCGTCAGGCTCGCAGCGTTCCCGGATGCGCCTTAGACCAACGTGCGGAACTGTACTATCAAGTGCAGCAAATCGCGCATGATGATGTGGCCTATGACTTCACCTTCACCCCCAACATCTATCAGGTTGCTAACAACCGCGTCGGCAACTTCAACCCTGGCCCCTCCTGGGTTTACTACGGCTATGCCTCCTACATCCATCAGTGGACGTTGGACGGTCAATAGACGGTCTTTGATATACAGCGTAGGGGCGACTCGGCGAGTCGCCCCTACACCCCATAATTTCGATCTAAAATTATTCCAAAATCTCCACACTCTCCAGAATCGCTTGCAGCGTCGGCAAAAAACGCTCCCACACCGTCACGGGCGCAGTCACCACCATCACATAAACAAATGTATTTTCGGAAGTCGTGACGATGATGCGGGAATTTTGCTGCGGACTAGCTTCGTTATCGCGCCCCTGTAAATCAACCGTCAGCGCCTCACGCCCCAAAAACGTGATTGGTGTGATGTCGCTGGTTTGTGTCCATTGACGCTCCGTACTCAATGCCCCGCGCCGCAGATACAAATCCATCGCATCTTCCAGCGTGGGATAGGTCGAAAGCGGCTGTGTGCGCTGAATGGTAAAGGTAGGCCCCGCCTCCTCATTATTCAATGTCTCCGGCAGACCGCTGATGAGCAGCCCACGCATCGGAATGGTATAGCGCCAATCGTCGGGATAACGAAAGCTGAATCCGGTGGGGCTTTCATCAAAACTGCGCGTGAGTTCCAACGCGGTGGGCGCGTCACTCTGGCTGGTGCTGGCGACGACAAAAACAACCATACCCACTGCAATAAATACGATGCCTACCGCGATTAAAACCAAAGCACGTTTGGACAAGGCAAATGATCCTTCCTGAAAAAAGCTAATCGGAGGCTAGTGGATTATAAAGCCAAGCGATGCTTTTTTTCAGGATGCCCTTTCCAGCAGATAGGTCGCGGCAAAACTCGGCAGAGTCAAGGTGACTCGCAGCCCCGGAAGCTGATTTTGCAGATGAATCGCGCCGCGATGTGCCTCAACAATATGCTTAACAATCGCCAAGCCTAAGCCGCTGCCCGGATAATCGGCGGCGTTACGGCAGCGATGAAAGCGGCTGAACACGGTGTTAATCTCGTCTGGCGGGATGCCAATACCATGATCTTGGATCGTAATCGCCACATCGCCGAGGCTTTCTTGCAGCACGACGGTAATCGTCTCCCCTGTAGGCGAGAATTTAATGGCGTTATCCAATAAATTACCGAGCGCATTCCGCAGTTGGCTGCTGCTGCCATAGACCACCACGGGCTGTTTGGGCAGTTCCAGCATGAAGTTAATCCCAGCTTGTTCGGAGCGCGAGGCATACAATTCACTGACTTCCAGCAGCAGTGAAGAAAGCGACACCTCACGATAAGGATCATTTGCTGTGCCGGATTCCATCCGTGAGAGGTTGAGGAGGCTGTCGGTTAAGGTTTCCAGCCGTTTAACCTGCGATTGAGCGCGTTCAATATAGGCCTGGCGCGTTTTTTGATTTAGTTCATCGCTGGCAAGTTCAAGATTAGTATGGAGTGCCGTTAAAGGTGTGTGCAATTCGTGGGCGGCATCCGCCACAAAGCGCCGCAGCGTGACCACAATTTCCTCAATCCGCCGCGCCATCTCGTTAAAGGCGGTGGCTAATTGACCGAGTTCGTCCTCTCGATCCAATTCAGCGCGGGCGGTTAAGTCGCCTTTGGACATGCGCGTGGTCGCTTCCGTCAGTTCCAAAAGCGGGACGGTGATGCGGCGGCTTACGCTCAATCCGGCAAAGCCAGCAATCGCTACCGCCAGCGTACTGGCAAAAAGCCAGCCTTGCGCCACACGCGACACAATCTGCCGTCCATAAGCGGGGCCTTGGGAAAGTTCAATCAGGCCAATCGGATCGCCTGCGCTGCTGTAAAGTGTCTGCACCACAATCTGAGAGGAACGCTCGCCTTCGCCTGTGGTCTCGTCGCCAAAGCTAAAGCCCGAAATCGTTCCTGTCGCCGCCAGAACGCTGGTAAATCCGGGCTGCGCGTTGTCATCAGAGGTATTTGCATTAGCGACTTCATTAGCGAGGGCAGAGTCTGTTGTATCAGGATAAATACGTTCCAGCGTGATAACCGGGACATAAAATTCTGTCACGCGCTGCCCAGTTTCAAAATCGTCAACCGGAATGCCAATCGGCATATCAAGCCGCGTCCGGTAATCGCCAATATCGACATAAGGATCCAGCGCCGAGAGCGCATTGGCGGATCGGCTGACCGATGGCGTGACGGTTTGCACCCCTGGCTGCGCCGAAATCGAGAGCAGATTACGATTACGCGGTACGCCCGAATCCGCCAAGACAATTCCGTCAATGTCGCGCATCCGCAGCCGGACTTGCGATAAAAATGAATAACTAGCGAGTTGGGCTTGAATCACCGCCATTGGAATGTCGCTTTCCATCATCTCCGCGACAGAGTAATTGATGGTTTGGGCATTACCTTGTAGATAGCTCAATTCGCGCTGCATATAATAATCACGCAGCGTTACTAAAAGCGCTAGGCCGAGGGCTAACGTGGAAAGAAGCGCAATCGCACCGTAGCTCACGGGCAACTGCCAACGAATTGATCTGGGGCGCATGGGGGACTCGCCTCCGTACTGATTGGATTTAAATTGCATTATTGCTTAGACAAGGGAGCCAATGAATGGCTGTTCCTGTAAACTTCCCTTAATACTAGCCTAACTCGCAAGCCGATACCCAATGCCGGGAACTGTCAAAATAAGGCGCGGTTCGCTAGGGTCAATTTCGACCTTTTCCCGCAGCCGTCGGATATGCACATTGACAATGCGTTCACTTTCCACATCGGCGTTATAGCCCCAAACGGCATCTAAAATTTGGGAGCGCGTGAGGACTTGCCCCGGATGGCGTGCTAGGAATACTAAAAGGCGGAATTCAATTGGTGTCAGGAAAATGATGTGTTCCCCGCGCTTAACCTGTCCGCGACTGCGATCTACGATAAGATCGCCGACATAGACCAATTCAGCATCCGACATCGAAAGTTCGCCATACGCCCGCCGCAGCAGCGCCCGAATCCGCGAAAGCAGTTCGCGCAAGCTGTAGGGTTTGGTGACATAATCGTCAGCGCCCATCTCCAGCCCCAACACTTTATCCATCTCTTCACGCTGAACGGTCAGCATCAAGATCGGCTGGAACGCGCCTTGCTGCCGCAGTTGACGGCAAAAATCTAAGCCAGAGCCATCCGGCAGGCGCACATCAAGGATAATGAGCTGCGGATTTTGTTCACGGGCGTAGCGGACACCCTCTTGCCCGGTATTTTTCCAGACGACATGATAGCTGTCGCGCTCTA
>Ga0335394_10008753_pt1 | contig 11415 bp, 11 predicted proteins | sample MAT03_FD_205741 | JGI IMG/M metagenome (GOLD analysis project Ga0335394, IMG submission 205741) | Freshwater microbial communities from Lake Fryxell liftoff mats and glacier meltwater in Antarctica - MAT-03 (spades assembly) (version 2) ... | reverse complement strand
CTGGGGACCGACGCGCTGATCCGCTTCCTCAACGGCCTCCTCTTCTCGTGGCGGGAGGGCGCGACCCATGGCTGATGCCAAGCCGACGCCGAAGCTCGAGCTTCGCGATCTCACCGTGGTTTACCGATCTCGATCCGGTGACGACGTGCACGCGGTCGACGACATCAACCTGTCGATCGACGACAAGCCTGGTCACGGCGAGATCATCGTCTTCCTCGGACCTTCCGGCTGCGGAAAATCCTCGATCCTCCGCTGCGTGGCGGGGCTCACCACGCCGACCAAGGGTTGTGTGCTCGTCGACGGCGAGCCGGTGCGCGGCGTCGGGCGCGACCGCGGCATGGTCTTTCAGGGCTACACCTCGTTCGCCTGGCTGACGGTGCTGGAGAATGTCGCGTACGGCCTGCGTCTGCAGGGCATCTCACGCCGCGAGGCCGAGGACGCGGCGATGGTTTATGTCGAGGCGGTCGGCCTCGGGAAAGCCGCCAAGCTCTACCCGAAGGAGTTGTCGGGCGGCATGAAGCAGCGCGTCGCCATCGCGCGCAGCCTCATCAACAAGCCCAAGCTGCTCTTGATGGATGAGCCGTTCGGCGCGCTCGATCCGCAGACGCGGTGGGAGATGCAGGGCCTGCTCCTCGACATCTCCAAGAAGGAGGACAACACCATCCTCTTCGTCACCCACGACGTCGCCGAGGCGGTCTACCTGGCGGACAGCGCGATCGTCCTTTCTTCCCGGCCGGCCACGATCGTCAAGCGCTGCGACGTGCCACCGTTCGCGCGACGCGACCAGGCGCTCAAGTCCTCGACCGAGTTTCGCGAGGTCGAGAAGGGGCTTCTCGACCTCCTGTATTCGAAGAAGAGCGCGTGACCTCGCCCCGCGCCGAGCGGCCGCCCTACGCCAAGTACGCCTTCTTGAATGCGTACAATCTGGCCCTGCTGGGGAGCACCTTCGCGGTCGCCGCGGCAACCCAGCAGTGGTGGGTCGCGGCGCTGGGCGCCGGCGCCGAGGGCCTGTGGATGCTTTTTGCGCCCGACTCCAAGCTCTTGCAAAAAGTCTGGTTCGATAAATACCACGAGCAGCAGAGGCTCGAAGGGCGCGTCGCGGAGCTCGAGCGCAAGCTCCTCGGCCTGCCGCCGCGCGAGGCCGATCGATCGCGCGGGCTGCAAGCGACGCGCGATCAGATCCTCACCCTGGCCCAGGACAACCCGGCCTTCACCCAGGATCTGCTGGCGAGGGAGCTCGGCAAGCTCGACCACCTGGTGATGAGCTTCGTGGACCTGGCCGGGACCTGCACCCGCTACTCGCAGTACCTTCACTCGGTCGACATCGGCGACATCGAGCGCGAAATGCGCCGGTTCGAGACCTTGGTCGAGCGTGCCAACGGCCCCGAGGGGGTGGAGGTGGCGCAGAAGAACCTCGCGGTCCTCGTCATGCGGCGCGACAAATACGCCGAGATCGCCGGGGATTTGCAGGTGGCGCGCGGCCAGCTCGATCTCATTGAAAATACCTTCCGCCTGCTGGCCGATCAGATCGTCACGATGCGATCGCCCGCCGAGCTCGGGGGCCAGCTGGACGAGTTGATCGACGGGGTCGAGTCGATCCGGCAGACCGCGCGCGAGACCGAAAAGTTCATGGTGGCGGCGTCGCGCTGACGCACGCCGGGGGGAGGCTTTCCGTGACCGACGAGAGCAAGAGCACGCTGACCGCGCCCGATGCGGGGGCGCTCCCCGGCTGGGCCGAGGAGCTGCGCCGCCGCTACCTGCGGGGCGAGTCGTCGCAGTTCGTCCTGCATGGCAACGTGCACGATGTCGTCCTTCACGAGGGCAAGCTCCTCTCCGTGTCGACCTACCTCTCGGAGGTCCTGTTCCCGCGCTCCAAGGAGACGGTGCTCGTCTACAACGTCTCGACCGGCGTGCGCTTCGGCAAGCGGCCCAAGGTCGTGTCCGGGCTGGAGGATCTCATCATCCAGCGCGAGCCGGCCAAGGTGCTGCCGCTCATCGAGCGCGCACTCACCACCCAGGATCGCGTGGCGGTCGTCCTGGAGTACGCCGAGACCATCGCGCCGGCCGGCGACACGTCGTTCTCGACGATGGAAGATCGCGCGGCGGTCGTGACGCTGCACCGCTGGTCGCTCCTGCGCGGGCTCGAGCAGCGCGACTCCATCGTCGTGCTCATCGTCGAGAACCTCGCCGACCTGCATCCCAAGATCGTGAGCAACCCGCGCGTCGCCACCGTCCACGTGGAGATGCCGGATCTCGCGGCGCGCGCGGCGATCGTCAATTTCGCCGACCCGTCGCTGCCTCCGGCCGACGTCGATCGCCTCGCCGAGATCACCGCGGGCCTGAAGTCGATCCAGATCAGCACCATCCTCGCGCCCTCCTCGCCGGGTGACGACGCCGCCGAGCGCCGTCGCTACTTGCTCGAGCTGGTCGCAGGCGGCGGCGCCGCCGCCGCTGCCCCGACGCCCCAGCAACTGGAGCGTGCCGACAAGCTCGCCGCGATCACCGAGGGCATGTCGCGCGAGGAGATCCGCCAGCTCATCGCGCCCGACGGCAAGGCACCCGAGCCGAGCGAAGGCGCGCGCGCGGAGATCGACCGCCTGGTCGCGGCGCGCAAGCGCGAGATCATTGAGCGCGAGTGCTTCGGGCTCATCGAGTTCATCGAGCCTAAACACGGCTTCGAGGTGGTCGGCGGCCTGGAGGAGGTGAAGCGCGAGCTGTCCCAGGTCGCCGCCAACATGCGCGACGGGCGACGCAACCGTTGCCCGATGGGCATGCTGTTCACCGGGCCGATGGGCACCGGCAAGACCTTCGTCGCCGAGGCGTTCGCGAAGGAGAGCGGTCTCACCACCATCAAGCTCAAGAACTTCCGCTCCAAGTGGGTCGGCGCGACGGAGGGCAACCTCGAGCGCATCCTCGACGTCGTTCAGGCGATCGGGCAGATCCTGGTCATCATCGACGAGGGCGATCGCGCCTTTGGCGGCAGCGACGGCGACGGCGGAGACGGCGGTACGTCGTCGCGCGTGATCGGGCGCATCAAGGAGTTCATGAGCGACACGACCAACCGCGGTCGCGTGCTCTTCATCCTGATGACCAACCGCCCCGACAAGCTCGACATCGACATCAAGCGCGCGGGTCGCCTGGATCGGAAGATACCGTTTCTCTACGCGCAGACCCCGGAGGAGATCGAGCCTGTCTTGCGCGCCCAGCTGCGCAAGGCCCGCCTCGCGTTCGACGGTCCGCCCACCATCGACTACGCGATCGCCGCTTCGATCGTCGGCTACTCCAACGCCGACATCGAGGCGATAGTCCTGCTCGCGGCGGACTACGCGGCGACGCGCGGCCCCGATGTCCCTGTGAATGAAGAGGATCTGCGGCGGGCGGTAGGCGACTATTTGCCGTCGCGCGACGTGAAGATGATCGAGTACATGGAGCTGCTCGCGGTCTTCGAGGCGAGCAATCGGCGCATGTTGCCGAAGAAGTACGCCGACCTCGGTGTGGGCGAGCTCCAGGCCAGAATGGCCGTGCTGAAGGTGGAGTGCGGCGGACGCCGCTGAAGGAGACAGTAGAGATGGACTTCTATCCGGAGATCGTTGTCGACGACGCGCAGGCCGAGGCCATCGCGCGGGGGCTCCACGCGGTCGCGAAGTGCGACGGGCTGCATGAGCGCGAGGCTGCGCTGGTCGCATCTTTCCTCGCCGACCCGACCAAGGCGGCGACTGCGCTCGCCGATCTTGAGCGGCGCCCCGCCATCACCCCGGCCGAGCTTGCGGAGTCGCTCAGCTCGAAGGATCTGCGCCTGATGTTCGTCAAGTCCGCGCTGCTGCTCGCCTGGTCCGACGGCAAGGTCTCCGCCGAGGAGCGAGCGATCATCGACACGTTCGCCATTGCGCTCGAGTCCCAAGACAAGGTCGACCAGCTCGAGGCCTCGGTGAAGGAGTACCTGCTCTCGCACATCTCCGGCATTCAGAACGTCGACGCTGCGGCGGCCGTCGCCAAGGAGATGAACCTCTGATGCCGACCGACGACCGCATGAGGGAGGTCTTCAACACGGTCGAGCCGTACATCGAGCGCGTGTACGGGATCCCCGTGGTCGTCGGCGACGTCGTCGACCCTTTCACCGGCGACCTCGACGGCGCCGAGATCCGTATCGACTACGAGCTCAGCGTGGAAGAGGCGGTATTCATTCTCGCCCACCTCTTCGGCCACACCGTCCAGTGGAACCAGTCAGCGTACGCGCGAGAGATCGGGGGCGCGGTGCAGAAGAACCCGACCGAGGAGAGCCTCGCCGAGCTGGCGGTCTACGAGCTGGAAGCGTGTCGCTACAGCCTGCAGCTCTTCCATGAAGCCGGGATCCACGACTTCGATCAGTGGATGGCGGACTTCTCCGCCTGCGACTACGCCTACCTACGCCACTTTTACGCGACGGGCGAGAAGTTGCCATTCAAGGGCTTCTGGAAGGACGGCCAGCCGCTCATCCCCCCGCTCGCCATTCCGCCTTTCACCCCACAACGCTGGATCACACGCTGGCAAGGCATCGTCGTCTGAGCGAGGGCGGCGAGCGGGAGGACGTGGACGGGCGAGCGAGGCGCCTCGAGCAGGCCGCAGGCGGCTTCCTGGGCGGCCTGGGCGGCCTGGGCCGGCCTGGGCGGCCTGGGCCGGCCTAGGCCGGCCTAGGCCGGTTTGGGCTGGAGTGGCGCAACATGGCGGGTGCACCACCGTCCGCGTCATGCTGTCTCGCCGTGATCGGCCCCATGCTCTGGCCCCATTCGACCCCGACGAAGGTCGGTACCGAAGCTTAACGCGCCAAGGGCGGCGAGTTTTGGAGGTACCGCCTGCGCCCCGCGCATGACGGCATGGCAGCTGCAGCTGAAGCCATCATGAGCCACACGAGCTTCCTTGCCGCCCTTCTCCTCCTCGCCGCGCCGTTCGCCACTGGTTGCGCCAGCGCCGTGGAAGGTGGGGACGGCCAAGGAGGCTCCGGCGGGAGCGAAGGCGAAGGCGGCAGCGGCGGCGAAGGCGGGAGCGACGGCGACGAAGGCACGGGCGGAGCAGGCTCAGGGGGCGTCTCGAACGAGGGTTGGTGCACGGGCACCCGGCCGGACGGCTGCCTCTACGACGTCGTGGAGTGCCGCGAGCACCCTGACGGCACCACGAGCTGGGAGTGCGGACCGACGCCGCTGGTCCTCGCGTTCGATCGCCAGCCCGTGCGCTTCGAGGTGGGCGCGACCGCCGCGTTCGACCTCACCGGCCTCGGTCAAAGCGTCGCCAGCGACTGGCCCTCGGCGACGACTCCGTGGCTCGCCCTCGATCGCGATGGTGACGGCACGATCGGTGACGGCACGGAGCTGTTCGGCAGCGCGGTGCAGCTCGCGAACGGATCCCGCGCCCGGAACGGCTTCGAGGCGCTGGCCGAGCTCGACGGCAACGGCGACGGTCGGATCGACGCACGAGACCAGCGATTCGGGGAGCTCGCGCTGTGGGCCGACGCCGACGCGGACCGTCTCACCGATCGCGGCGAGCTCGCCAGCGTCACCGAGGGAACGCGAAGGATCGTGTCGATCGAGCTCGGCTACCGCATCGAGCGCGCGTGCGACGCGCGAGGCAACTGCGCCGTCGAGCGCGCGAGCTTCGTGTGGGCGGACGCGTCGGGCGAGCTCCACGTGGGCGAGGTCGTCGACGTGCACCTTCCGCTGCGGGAGGAGTAGGGAAGGGGCGTCAGCTTGCCTGGCCGAACGGCATCCGGTCGGTACGTGCGATCCCCGATGATCGTGCAGGTCAGCCGGCAGAGCGGGAGGCGTCCCTCACGCATCGCGTGGCGTGCGCTAGCAGACTGCTAAAGCCTGCTAGGAGGGCGCTGGGAAACTGCTGCGCGCCCCGCTAGCTGCGTTGCCGGGGGCCCACCGGTCCTCAGCGTACAGGAAGTACGCTTCCGGCCGGTCCCCCCGGCGCCTTGCTATCGGGTCGCTCGCGACGTTTCCCAGCGCCCTCCTAGAGCCGCCCCGCCAGGTTCTCGATCGCGATTCGCCGAAGCTTGAGGTACCGGTTCTCGTCGTACGGTCGAGCGGAGAGCGACGCTGCGAGCCTCGTCCCCGCCGGGCCCGCGATCTCGTCGAATCGGCTCGGCCAGTGGTGGCGAAGCGCAGCGAGCCAGGCCAAGAGCGGTTCGCCGAGGCGCGCCGCGAGCGGCTCACCGGCTTCGAGCAGCTCGAGCGCCGCGCGAACGGGCGCGGCGGGGATGGGCTCGCGCGGCGGAGGTCGAGGCGGTCCGTCCGGGAGCCCCGCACCCATGAGCGTGTCCCAGGCGTCGTCCATGTTGAGTACCGTAGCATCGGTGCCGCACCTCCTCGACCGCCTCGCAATCGAGCGCATCGTGGAAGCGATTGGCATGAAGCTCGAAGGTGAATGGCTCCTCGTCGGCGGGGCGCTGGTAGCTCTCTGGCTCGAGCCACGCCGGGTCACCGAGGACGTCGACGTGATGGGCCTCGGCGGCACCGCCGAGGAGCGATACGCCCTGATGGAGCTGGCAATCGAGCTGGGGCTCCCCGTGGAGGCGGTCAACTCAGCTGCCGACTTCTTCGTGCATCGAGTCGAAGGCTGGCGGAACGAGATCGAAGTCCTTCGGTCCGGTTCGCGCTCCACCATCTACCGACCGACGGTGACCCTCTTCGTGCTGCTGAAGATGGCTCGTCTCTCCGAGCAAGATCTCGAAGACTGCCGCGCCGCGCTGGCGCATGCCCGCGCGGTCGATGCGCCCCTGAACCTCGCGCGGCTCTCCTCGAGGCTGGCAGAGCTCCAGACGACTGAGGACGAAGGCCTCCGTACCCGTAGGCTCGCCCTCGCCCAGATGCTGGCGGGCTCCGCAACGACTGGGTGAGACGAGCACGGGCCGGCAACGGGGCAGCGAAACGTCACCGATCTGGGCCCTCCGGCATCACGACGTGCGCTATGGCTGGTCCTCGGGAGCTCCTCATGCACAAATTCGTTCGTTTGATCGTCGTTCCGTTGGCGCTCGCAGCATGTGGCGACGACTCCGGCGTCATCGCTGGAACTGGAGGCGGCGGTGGGTCCACCGGTGTGACCGCATCGGTCGGCACCTCGACGTCGACCGCGACCGCGAGCAGCGGCGGCGAAGGCGGCAACGCCACCGGCGGGGGCGAAGGTGGCGTCGGCGAAGGCGGCTCCGGCCAAGGCGGCTCCGCCGAGGGTGGCAATGGCCAAGGCGGCTCCGGGCAAGGCGGCTCCGGCCAAGGCGGCTCCGGCCAGGGCGGCTCCGGCCAGGGCGGCTCCGGCCAGGGCGGCTCCGGCCAGGGCGGCGCGGGCCAAGGTGGCTCGACGGGGAGCGGCGGTCCACTCGACTGCGCGGTCTGCGTTGCCACCGAGTGTCCGCAGATCGCCGAGTGCATCTCGGATCCGGCGTGCGCCGACGGCCTCGTGTGCACGCTCACGAGCTGCATCGTCGATGGTCAGCCGGATCTCGTGTGTATCGCCGATTGCTTCAACGGCGATTTCGAGGCGGCGCTGGGAGCGCTGGATGCCCTCGGCTGCATCGTGACGACGTGTGGGGATGGTTGCGGTGGGCTGATTCCGGGGGCGTGAGCCGCGGGCGCGACCTTCGGTAGGGTGGACGGTGCGTGAGGGCGCCCGTGAGTTCGTGACCGACGAGCCGCGAACCGCGACTCCGACGCCACAGCAATCGTGCTGGGTGTCGCCCAGACGCAGCGCCAGGAAGGGCGCTTTCGACGAGCCAAAGCCGTGGATATTCACTGGCTACGTGGCGGCTGGCCGAGGTGGCACTGACTCTGCAAAGAGCGCTCACATGCGCAAGCTCTTCGCTTCGTTCCTTCTCTTTGCGTCCATCGTCGCTCCTTCGCTCGCCCATGCAGATGAGCTTCCGACCCTCGTGCCGATGCGCAGCATCCCGCTAACGAGCGAGCCGGCGGCCGAGCCGCAGAGGGAGTGGAACAGCCCGGCGCTCGCGGTCACCGGCAGCATCGTCGCCGGGCTGGGCATTGCCGCGACCATCACCGGTGCGGTGATCTACGCCGATGACCCCTGCACCGGCGACGACACCGGCAGCGCCACCGGCAGCATCACCACGATCGGACTTCCGGCGTGCGGGATGGGGTTCGGTCAGGCCGCCGGCGGCATCACGATGCTCGGCGGCGCGGGCCTCGTCCTCATCGGCACGCCGCTCATCGTTGCTGGCGCGTGGCAAGTCGACTCGGACGACGCTGGCGTGCCCCCGACGACGGCGAAGCTGTCAGTCGGCCCGGCGCGCGCCGACTTCGCTGTCACCTTTTGAGTTTTCCGGCTCTGATCTGAAGAGGCACGGCGCACCGTGCGAGACGACCGCGACCACGCTGCGATCCCGCACGACGTCAACGCGGACCCCGTCGCGACTACGATCGTCACCATGAAGATCGAGTGCGTCCCGTTCCAAGTCTTCGCGGCGCGGGCTCCCGATCGCGGGAGGGGCGCACGATGACTGGGTCGCTCGCCCTCATCGATGCGGTGGTCGCGCTCGCCGAGCGGGCGCGCGGCGGAGACGCGACGCTCGTCGTCGGGATCAACGGTCCGCAAGGCGGAGGCAAGTCGACGACGGCCGCCGCCGTGGTCGCCCGCGCCCGGGCGCAGGGTCGCGCGGCCGTCGCCCTCTCGATCGACGACTTCTACCTGACTTGCGCCGAGCAGCTCGCCATCGCCGCGCGTCATCCCGGCAATCGCTATTTCGAGCACCGCGGCTATCCCGGGACCCACGACGTCGCGCTCGGTACGGCGACGCTCCGGGCACTGCGCGCGGCCCGCGCCGGCGACACGATCGCATTGCCTTGCTACGACAAGGGGGCGCATCGCGGCCGCGGCGATCGACTGCCTCGCCCGACCTGGCCCGTGATCGCCGGGCCGGTCGATCTCGTCGTGTTCGAGGGATGGATGCTCGGCTTCCCCCTCGTCGATCCCGGCCCGGCCGACCCGGCGTTACGTGTCGCCGCCGGGTTTGCCGCCCACTACCGCACCTGGGTCGAGCAGCTCGATGCGTTCGTCCATCTCGAAGCCGACGACCCGGCGACGATCGTCGAATGGCGCATCGACGCCGAGCGGGTCCGGCGCCGCGCCTCCGCCTCCGCCCTGTCCGATGAGGAGGCGCGCGACTACATCGAGCGGTTCCTCCCTGCGTATGCGCTGTGGGTTCCAGCGCTGCGCGAACATCCGCCGACGCGCTCGGCGCGGCGGTCGTTGCGCCCGTTGCGGGTTGGGCGGGCGGCGATGCCGTCGCTGCAGCCGCTGCCATCGCTATGGGCGCGTCTCGGACCGGACCGCAATCCGATCGAGATGGAAAGCCGCTGACCGGTCATCCCGAACGCGACACGCTTCCATAGCGGTGAAGTTTGTCGCGCAAGTCGCCCGGGGAGGGACGAGCTCGAGGGCGGTCTGCGGCCTGTTGCACGCGCAGCGCTTCGGGTTCCCGCCGGTGACCCCTGGTATCGTCGACACGATGAGCCGCGGGGTTTATGTCAGCGCGCGGCGCCTTGGTCGTGTGCATGACGAGTATCTCGAGGACGCCGGGCGCGTCGAAGGGCAGCTCTCTCCGGTCAGGAGCCGGTAGATCATGATGCCGAACGCGTAGATGTCGGCGCGATGATCGACAGGGAGCCCGCCACACTGCTCCGGAGCCATCCGGGAGCCGACCGAAGGAGAAGATGTCGATGATGGTCGATGATGTTCTTGTGGCGGATCTGGTTGAAACGCCCAAGGGGAAAGTATCGCCTGCTGGCAGCCCCTTGCGCCGGCCTGATCCGAGAGCCGTCGACGCCAGTCGTCAGGCTCAGAAAATTAGATGGGCCAGCAGCGCTGTCGCACGAGCCCAGCTCGAAGCGCGCGGAGGCCATCCATGTCGAGCTCCTGGACCTCCGCGGCGCGTTCGGCCGTCCAGATCACGCCGAGGACCTCGCAAACGTCGCGCACGGCTGCGCGCGCCTCGGCGAGCCTCTCGGCTTGCCCCTCGGCTTGCCCCTCGGCTTGCCCCTGGGCTTGTCCTTCGGCTCGCTTGCGTTCGAGGGCCTCTTCCATCGGCTTGGCGCCACGCACCAGGAGGGCGCGCGCGACGTTGTCCTCGGACATCGCCGCATCCAGGAGCGCCGCGACCTCGAGTGGAGCCACGAAGCAGGGGTCTTCGATGGTCGAAGCGTGCGGCAAGTTCCTCCAGGTGTCGGCCTGGTGGTCCCACTCGAGCACGCGGCGCGATTTCACGAGGATGCAGAAGACCCTACGAACGCCGCGCTTGGAGAGCAGTCGGGCCTTATTTGTCGGCACGCCGATGGCCTGCTTGTCCGCGACCTCGAAGGCGAGCTCTTCGAGCTGCCGCTCGGTACCTTCCGCGTTCCCTGCGAAGACGCTCGCATCGGGCGCAAAGTCGCTCAGCTCCGACGACCGCGTGAGCATGTCCACTGCGTAGCGGTATGTGGACCCGACGACCGAGCCGAGCACATACGCCAGGCGGGCATGATCCATGGCGTGCGGCGGATCTGCGGGCGCCGCGAATATCTCGAGCCCATCGACGTACTCGCTGCGCATCTCGGGTTGAACGAGACGTTCGTCCACGCCCGGCAGACGCGCGTCGCGGTAGGACCCCGCGCCGGGCGCGGACCAGCTCTCAGGTGGCGTCTTCCAGCTCATGAGAAGGCAAGTCTAGCCCAGTCGGCTCGAGCGCTCCAACGTGGCCAGGCTCATGGCGGTCCACCGGCCGACCGGTCGGCCAACGCCTTGCCGACGGCGTCTTCTGCCCGGCGAATCGCGCTCACGAGAAAAACATCGAGAGACCCGACGACCCGGATGCGGGGCGGGATCGACCTTGCAACATGTCCGCTGCCCCCGACGCTCCCAAGAGGTGCGCACAGGTGCGCACGTTGGTCATCGCGAGCGACCAGGGTGTAGCCGATCGCCGAAAGCTCGGCCTCGACCGCAGCCCAGAGGGCGAGGTGCAAGAGGGAGATCACGAACGCTAGTCGGATCGAGACGTCCAACGTGGCCAAACGCGCTGCTCGCGAAGCGCATGCGCGCAGCGGGCGTCAGCTCCGACACACTCCGGCAAGTCGGCGGTGAACCCCTCGCGCAGGCGCTTCTCGGCGAGGACCGACAGCAGCACGTGATCGCGGCTGCGCGCCGGGTCGGCGTCCCGACCGAGCAGCCGCAGAATCAATGAGACCGCCGCCGAGAGCGCGCCGCGCGCACCGTCGGCGTCGGCCTCCCAACGGGTGGAGCGTCGCTCCAACGACGACACGACATGCAGCACCTCACCGGCGTCGCTGCCCGGCGTGATGACCCGCACGCTGGCGCCGGCGCGGGAGGTCGCGACGTCTCCCTCGCCGAGGCCGTGGTTGGCCAGACCCTCGCGTCGCTGCTGGGCCAGCCGCTCGA
>Ga0335394_10008740_pt1 | contig 11424 bp, 8 predicted proteins | sample MAT03_FD_205741 | JGI IMG/M metagenome (GOLD analysis project Ga0335394, IMG submission 205741) | Freshwater microbial communities from Lake Fryxell liftoff mats and glacier meltwater in Antarctica - MAT-03 (spades assembly) (version 2) ... | reverse complement strand
CAAGGAGTTTCAACCACACATGCACGGTTGGCTTCCCATTGTCACCCCCGGTGAATACGGCATCGAAGGGGTACGGCGTTCCAGGCTTGCCTGCAGCGCTGAGCGGAAAATCCGATTTGACATCGCCCAGTGCATCATTTGCGCTCGACTCATCGAATTCGGTCAACTCACCGGTTACGCGTACTTTATAGCGAAGGGCGTCCGCGCACTTTCCTTGGTAGGTGAATGTCTGTTTTAGTGGGTAGGCCTTCTTTTCCTCTACGGTGACAGCGTCAGCTGGTGTCCATACGTTGAACGCACCGTATTGGGGAGGAGCAGCGGTCCATTCAACGATATCTTCGTTCTCGTTCATCAGTGTTGCATAGATGCCGCCGAATACCTGGAGGTTCTTGTCCCCCCCACCATCATCCGCATCGTCGATGGTCATGTCGCGCACCTCGAATTCGTAGGTGCAGTTCACGGGTTCGAAGAACGACGGACCGATGGGGTTGACCGGATCCCTGCCTTCGTCCACTAGATATTGGTACAACACTTCCCTTAGGATCTGCTGCTTGGCCAGGATCAGACTGTCCTTCCAAAAGAAGACCGTATCGAGAAGTTGGAACAACATGCCGAATTCCACGCGGATCGGAGCGGGTGCTTCGGCCACGGTCGTGTTCCATCCCTCCACTGTGCTGTTACCTGCCCCACCGCGGGAGTACGTCCGTCTTCGTTGGGTGCCGTTCTCCGACGTAGTTGCATACGAGTTCTGGAAAGTTGCTCCTCCACCGACCGAGCCTCCCACCTTCTTGCCTTCCCTGCCCACGGAAGCTTCCACGGACACCTGGAATTCATGTTGCGTCATATTGCTACTTTCGAAACTCTTCTTCTCGATCTCCAACTCTTCAATGAAAACACCGCCGGAGCTCATCTTCGTGGGGAAGGAGGTGCCGTAGTTGAGGATGAGTTGCAGGTACTGCTGCCTCAGCGGCTGCAATGCGGCCGGAAGCGGCTCTCCACGCTTGAACTGGTCCAAAGCGCGTGGTGCTGGCATTTGCTTAGGAACAGGCAGGTCGGCCACGGCTCTGCGGAAGCGTTTGGTGAGCTTCTGACGGCAGAGCTGCCCTTCGTCGTTCTGCCACCAAGGGTCTATGGTTATCCGGTGTGTGGTGATCTCGCATTTGCTGAAGCAATACACCCGTTCGCTCCCGGTCTTCGAGGAGTTCATGCGGGTCTGGTTATAGCTGCGGCTGCTGCCCACGCTTACCAATTTGAGATCGACGGAAACGGAACTGGAAATGTTGAAGGAGGTCATGCTCGACACTTCGCTCGATCGCGTCACCCAGGTCTTGGTCTCATTGCAATCGGCTGATCCGATCACCTGTACACGGCTTCCCCAAAGTGGGAAGAGCTTCCGGTTGTAGCCACTGAGCTCCTTCTCGTATTGGACCTCGAACAGGTCGTACGGCGCGGAACAGCTATCGCCTTGTTTACCGCTGCAGAACTCCAATGGATCTATGTAGAGCAGGTTGTACCCCTTGTAGAATCCGCCCTCGGCCATCAACTGGATCCCCTCCGCCACAAAGCCGCCCATGAGGATGGAATCGGCATTCCCGCCGATGACATCCTCGATGTAGGGATCGATGTTGGCGAGCTGTTCAGGGGTCAGTTCCGGCTTGATATAGCTCGCGCATTGCACGCCAATGGCGTTCACGTAAGTATCTGCCCGGCCCGTGAAGCCGGCGAACACGGCCCCGTAAGGAAGTTCGAGCGAGAAGGGGGTCATGGCCTTGGTGATGGCTGCCCCGTATGTGGGTGATGTACGTGAGGTGGTGGTGAACCGGATGGCATGCAGGTGTTCGCCCATGCTGCCCTTGTAAGCACCGCTTACAGCTTTAAGGCATTCACCTGGGTCAAGCTTGAACACAGCGGGCGTTCCCTGTGGCTGCCCGTGTACTGCCTGTGGGAACAATTGGCCATTGGGCTCAGCAAGCACCGCCTGTATGGCATTCACCTGCCAGCGGCCCCACACGCGTATTTCGGCCAGGCGTGCACTGGGTTGTATCGGATCCTTGAAGTTGATGCCGCCGGAACCGCCCACCACGGGCAGGTCGAACAGGTTTAGCTTGGCTTGTTCCGCATCAGCGGCAATGACAGGGGCATCCAAGGCACACCATACGGAGGCAGATGCGGCCTGGCCTGCTGCGAGGTCGCTCGCACTCATACCGCGTGGCATGCCCACGAACCGTTCGTTCCTGATATCGAAACACAACACTTCCTTGCCCCGGAAGAAGTAGAGCATTCCACCGTTCACCTCCACGATGTCGTCCACGCCGTCGCTCCATGCATTGGGCCAGCCAGGCCAATCGGAAAGTTTGCCCAGCGCACTGCAGGTATTGGAGCGTGGGTTGTACAGGGCACGTTCATTACCATACGTGATCAGTACCGTGGTCGCGTTCCACGCGGCGGCGCCATCAATGCCTTTCCAGGTGGTCGGAAGGCCCAAGCTCTTGGGAAAGGACATGCGTTGCTGGGCGAGGTCGTAGTTGATCGCCTGGCGGCCTTGGGTAAGTGTGATGAGTCCTGGCTGTGGGGTGAAGGCCGCATCCACGCCGCGTTGGCTCCATGCCTTGGGCCATCCGCTGATCTGCGAAAGCTCGAACGGATCCTGTGGGCCGTCCAAGGTGCTGTGCACAAGACCCAAGGTGCCAAGAATGAAGAGGTCGGTCGTAGGGCCGTAGGGAGTTGCGGCCGCAATGCCGCTTTCGAAGCGACCGGGAAGGTCCCATGTAGCGCTTTGGGCCATGACCTCCCCCGTATTGCGCTGGGCTGATACCTGGAAACAAAGCACCATTGCCTGCAGTGCGCAAGCGACCTTCATGATCACGAGCTGGTGGCGGCTAACAAGGGTGGGGCGTAAGAAGCGCATGATCAATTGCCGCCAATGAGTTTGGGATATCCTTCTACAAAAGCGCCGATCGTTTGATCATACGCCATGTACTCACCACCACGGAAGAAGTAACAGATGCCATGGCCCATGTTCAGCGCCGCGTCCAGGTTGCGCCACGTAGGGGGCCAGCCCGGCCAGCTCTGGAAGGACCGCGGTGGGGACATCATGTCCAAGGGAAGGTCCCACTCCACGTACTGGTCGTCGTGGAACAGCATGATCTGCTTGGGGCTCCAGCGTACAGCCGCGTCCACCCGACCGCGCCACTCCTTGGGCAGGCCGAGTATCTCCAGCGGCCCTGCCACGATCATCTCCCGGGTGTCCAACCAGAGATAGCTGCCTCGATCGAAGAGGAGCACGGTGGTATCATTGAATTCCACCGCATCACTGATGCCGGTGGTCCATGCGGGTGGCCAACCAACAATGGAGTCGCGCATCGTAAAAGGCGCATAAGGAGTTTGCGGTGACAGTGCGTCGTAGATGATGCAGCGACCCCCGTGCGTGAATGCGACCATGCCATCGCCGAGGTCGAAGGCGCCGTCCACGCGTGAGCGAAACGGCAGGGGCAACCCGTTCCATGTTTCCAGAAGTGGAGTGCTGCGGAATTCGTCACCAGCGTTGGCTGCCGCAACAGGGTTTTGGGCAATGACCGTGGTGGGGTCTGAAAGGAACCACAGGAACAGGGAACCAATGGAGATGATCATCCGGGAGCGTTGCATGTCGATCATGTTCATGGTGGATCAACGACGCCCCCTTCTGCGCGGCTTCTGGTCCCTTTTGTTGGGATCGGTGACGGGGCCGGGATCATTGACAGACCTAGGCCGCGTGTGGCGCGGATCCGGTCTTGCGGGTGGAGCATCGGTTCGCACGCCGGTAGTGCGTGCCCGGTCGTTCGCAGGGGGCGCATCACCTTGGCCTTGTGGTCGTGCGCCTGGTACGTTTCCCGTGTGGTTCTGCGCATCCGGCAGTGGCACTCCGCCGTCCGCGGCGCGCTCCGGCCGGGGTGGGTTTCCGGGTGCTGCATCTGGCTTGGGCCTGTCCTCATCCTCGCCACCGGCCTCCATCAATGTGCTGCGCGGGGGATACTGCGTACCACGCTGCTGCTCCGCTTTTGCTTTGTCGGCCGCTTCCTTCCTCAGGCGCTTGGCCTGTTCCGTGGTCGCGTTCACTTGATCGGCTATCATGCCCATGCGGGCAGCGGGTTCTCTTGGTGCCACCAAGGAAGTGGGGTTGCGGATCTGCTGATCCTGTATGCGATCCAATGGCAAAGCGCGTTCATGCTCAACGGAATTCGCGCTCGGCGCCTGGTCATACTGGTTCCTCTGCCCTTCATCACCCACGGCAGGCACACGGTCATAGTCATCGGGTACCATGGGTATGGGAACATAGTTCCCATTGGCCGGTCGTTCGGCAGGCACACGGTCATAGTCATCGGGTACCATGGGTATGGGAACATAGTTCCCATTGGCCGGTCGTTCGGCAGGCACACGGTCATAGACATCGGGTACCACGGGTATGGGAACATAGTTCCCATTGGCCGGTCGTTCGGCAGGCACACGGTCATAGACATCGGGTACCACGGGTATGGGAACATAGTTCTCATTAGCCGGTCGTTCGGGAGGCACTACGTTATACCCGGCGGCTGGTGCAGGGCGCGCATCGGTTCCTTCCGTCGCGCTTAGCCTCCGTCCATCGTTTTCGGCGTCGGGCCTATCCCAGTCTTCACCGCCCGGTTCCATTATCCACTCCCGTTCGGGTAGCCGACCCTGGGCCTGATAAAATGCAGCTATGGACTGGTACTCGCTCCCTTGTGCCATTTCGCGACCCCGCATGGCAGCTCGCTCGGCAGCGCGTTGCTGATCACCGCGGATCATAGCGGGATCGTCGTATACATGGTTGTTGCCTGCATCCCGGTCGCGTTGCTCCCGAACCTGCCATCCATTGAAGTTGCCCGCCCGACGTCGTACTCGCTCCATCTCTCGCAGGCGCCCCTCTAATTCTTGCTGCTGGTCTTGTGCAGGGGCGTCGGCCTGTGGGGCGATCCTTGGGTTCCACCCATCCATTGGGGCGTCCGCTCCAACGTCCGGCATGGGAATTCGCTGATCGGCCGCCATGCGCTGATCCCGCTGGTCCAACAAGGCTTGCATGGCTTCAGGTGTGAGCGTAGGGATCGCGGGCGCTCCAGCTTCTATGCGTGCTGCCCGCTCCGGGCTCTCGCCTGGATCATCTGGAGCAACGATTTGCGCGTTGATCGCAGAAGGGCAGATGAGGATCACCAGCACGAGAAGGGAGAGGTGCCTGAGGAAAGCACGTAGTTGATGGCTCATGATCGCTGGGTGTTTGTTTCTGCGTGGGCAAAACAACCGAGGCCCCCATGGGCCCACAATCGTTGTTGTCAATGATGTGCGCATCGCCGCATCATTGGAACCAATGACGCCACACCGTCGCCCCCGTTCGGATTCCCCTGCGTATGTTGCCGAAAGAAGTCATGCCGCCACGCATCGGATCCTCCCTGCAAGCGCATTGGCTGCTGTCCACGTTCTGCGTCGCGCTGTACGCCGGGTCTCTCATGGGGCAGGCCCCAGCGCGGTTGGACACGGTCCACATCCTCGCCGAGCTCATCACTGTGGAGGACGGCCTGCCCCAAGGCATGGTGCAGTGTGTTCTGCAGGACCGCGCAGGATATATGTGGTTCGGTACGCGCGGGGGACTTGCACGCAACGATGGCTATGGCTTCACCATCTACCAGCACGACGACAAGGACAGCACCAGCATCGGTTCCAACATCGTGCGCAAGCTGCTGGAAGATCACAATGGCCAGCTCTGGCTGGGCTTCGAGTCCGGTGCGGTGGACCGCTACGATCCGCGCACCGGAATTTTCACGCACGTGGTGCGCGACCCGCTAGGCAGCTTGGGGCAATTACCAGAGATCCGCAGTCTTACAGAGGACCGTAACGGGAACATCTGGTTCTACGCGTTCCATGGTGGCTTGCGCGTGGTGCGTGCATCCGAAACGGGCGCGCGGCACACCGTGGAGGAAGCTCGCACAGCCTTCCCCGGGATCGCATGGCCGGATCGTATCGATGGATTCGGAATAGCAGGCAATGGCGAACTCTGGATCGCCTATGGTGATTCACTGATGGTCTTGGACCCCAAGGTGCAACGCTGCCTGAAGCGCGGGGGCGCCAACTACCTGTCGCCTGCGGGTGAGATCAACGATCGGCATCACCACTTCAGTCCAGATAAGGAAGGAACGGGTATGTGGTTGATCCGCGGTGATGAGCTCTATCACTTCAAGAGCGTGGTCGACGTCCAGGATCACATAACGACGCTCCGCCCCCCCATACATGCGCCGGTCTACAGTGTGAAGGAGATCCAGGGCCAATTGTGGATCGGGGAAAGCATCAACGAACGGATCCTGTCGGCGGACGCACGAGAAGTACCGGTGCGCTTCAAGGAGATCCACGGCAAACGCATGAAGCCGGAGATCGATGTGATCTGTTGGGCGGAGGACCGTTCCGGGAATATTTGGGCAGGCACCAACGGGTACGGTGTGCTGAAGGTCACCCGTATGAGACAACGTTTCCACCACCTGCCCGATGTGAACACCATTTACCGGGCTTCATCTTCTGGAGCAATGGCCCTGATCAAGGCATTTGATGACCATTGGACGGATGCCACGGGGCACATCCTGAAAGCCAACGTATGGAGCAGCTTGCATGCACGGGGCCTCGTGGTGAACCCGAACATCTGGGCCAAGGATGCCCAGGGGCGCACATGGGTCAGCACGGCACCCCAATGGGGTAGCAAACCGGAACTCACCGTGATCGAAGCATCCGGTGCGCTCCGCTTTCCCACCATTGTTCCGGATGCACTGACCACCCGAAGCATCTTCCCGGGCCTAGGCGATGACGTGTGGGCGCTCGCCGTCACAAGTGCATTGGGATGGCAAGCGACCGCAGAGCTATTGCTCATCGATACCCGCGCGGAACGCCTGGTCCGCCGCTATCCCTTCGATCTCGGTGAGCGCAACTGGTATGACGTGTCCGCATTCGAAATAAGTCCTGATGGCACTCTATGGCTGGTCACCCATGCCGGCCTCTATCACTTGCAGCCTTCAACCGGCGCATGGCAACACATCCAGCACGATGATCGCGATCCCCGTTCACTACCCACCGATCGCTTGATCGGCATCTGCTTCGATCCGCACGATCCCGTCAACCTGCTCTGGATAGGCACCGGTGGTTCCGGTCTGGTGAAGTTCGATCGCCGCAGTGGGGTGGTGGAACAGTACACCACCAAGGAAGGCCTGCCGAGCAATGTGGTCTATGGCATCCTTCCGGATGAACGAGGGAACCTGTGGTTCAGTACCGATATGGGGCTTTGCCGCCTCGACCCGCACACCAAGGAATTGAAGCGCTTCACCTTTGAAGACGGCTTGGTCGGCAACGAGTTCAATACACGCGCCACCGGTGCCACCCCTGATGGGCGTATGTTCTTCGGCGGCCCCATGGGCACCACCTGGTTCCGCCCAGCCGAGTTCTACGACACCATTCCACCCTCGCCTACGGTGCTCACTGGTCTTCGGTTGACGAACAAGGATGTGGCGGTAGGCTCGTTCATGTTACCGGGCGCCCAAGCACCACTCTTGGTGCAAGCCTTGGAACATGTGCGCTCCATCACGTTGCCGTTCGATCAGCGCATGATATCCTTCTCCTTCGCGTGCATGGACCACACCGCGCCGCAGAAGAACACCTTCCGCTATCGCTTGGAAGGATTCGATAAGGAGTGGATCGAAGCGGGCACCGCGCACGAGGCCACCTTTACCAACCTCGACCCGGGCGGCTACACCTTCCGTGTGCAAGGGCGCAACAGCGAAGGCGTGTTGGATGCGCAGGGAACTTCCATCCAACTAACGATCACCCCACCGTGGTGGGGCACCTGGTGGTTCCGTATCTGCTCGGCGCTATTGATCACCGCCGGGGTCGTCGCATTTTACCGGTACCGTTTGGCGCAAGCGGTGAAGGTGGTGCGCGTGCGCGAACGCATCGCGCGCGACCTGCACGACGAGATCGGGTCCACCCTCAGCAGTGTATCGCTCTTCAGCAGCGTGGCGCAGAAGAAGGCCGCGGGCAAGGCACCGGAAGCAAGTGAACTGTTGGGCCGCATCACAGAGAGCACCACGCAAGTATTGGAAGCCATGAACGACATCGTGTGGGCCGTGAACGCGGACCACGACGACATGGCCAGCGTGATCAAGCGCATGCAAGCCTTCGCCGGGAGCGTAACGGAAGCGCGCGGATGCACCCTCCATTTGCATGCACAAGAAGATCTGAAGAGATGCCGGTTGGAGATGACACAACGCAAAAACCTCTACCTCATCTTCAAGGAAGCGGTGAACAACGCGGTGAAGTATTCCGACTGCGCGAACCTGCGGGTGGAACTGGTCCGCGATAAGTCGGCGATCGTGCTACGGGTGAAGGATGACGGAAAAGGCTTCGATCCCAACGCGGGCAATGGCAGCGCAGGCGGTGGCAACGGCATTGGCAACATGCGCAACCGCGCGGCGGAGATCCCGGGCACGCTTGGCATCAATTCCACACCGGGCAATGGAACCACATTGGAACTGCGTTTCGTACCAGGCAAAAGGTCATTGGAACCAATGACGAACAACGGCGAAGAGCCGCGATAGCTTTGTCGCATGGAACTGCGTGTGGCCATCTTCGACGATAACGCCAAGCGGCGCGAGGGCTTGCAGTTGCTCATCGACTCCACCGAGGAGATGACCTTCGTAGGCAGTTGGCCCGATTGCCGCGACGTGGTACGTCACATCGCGGAGACCACGCCGGAGGTGGTGCTCATGGACATCGACATGCCGCACGTAGACGGCATCGCGGGCGTGGTCCTCATTCGCAAGCACTTCAAGGATGTGAAGATCCTGATGCAAACGGTCTTCGAGGACAACGAGAAGATCTTCGACGCCATCCTCGCCGGCGCCAACGGCTACCTGCTGAAACAGACCGCACCCACCAAGCTCATCGATGGCATCATCGAAGTGGCCCAAGGCGGCGCACCCATGACGCCCGTTGTGGCAGCCAAAGTGCTCAAGCTCTTTGCGCAACGGGGAAGCGCTTCATCAAAGACCACGGACTTCCACCTCACCGAACGCGAAGTGGAGATCCTCCGCCACCTTGTGGATGGCTTCAGCTACAAGATGATAGCGGAGAAATGCGGCATCAGCTACGCCACGGTGAACACGCACGTGAGCCACATCTACGAGAAGCTACAGGTGAAGAGCGTGGCGGGCGCAGTGAGCTTGGCGGTAAGGGAGGGCTTGGTGTGAGGGAGGCTGGCTGCCAACCGCAACTTCCACAGGATCGACTTCCCCGCTGCCATTTGTCCGCTCGACTTGTCCCGCTCTTCTGGATCCTCGCCTTCGAGGGCGATAGCAACGTGTACTGGTTCGAAGGCAACTTCCAGGACTACGAGGAGAACCGCAAGAAGCGGCTGGGCGGGGATATCGTGCCGCACAGGATGAAGTACCGGAAGCTGGTGAGGGGGTGATGGAAGCCGACACCGAAGAACGGATCGGATGAAGCCCCTCTTCCGCAGTGTTCTGGGCTATTACCAATTGGTAGGTGGCGCGATCGGAGTGGTGGTCAGTCTTTTTGGCCTGAAGCAATCGGATACGACCGATACTCTAGTCATCGGGGTCGTTTTCGTGGCGATGTTGATCTACGCCTACTCTATGCTTTGCGGAGTGGTACTACTGAGAGCCTCCGCCCATGCGCTAGCGCTCAGGCTGTCCGCTGCCAACCAATTTGTGCAGGTGTTGGTCATCTCTTCCACCTCGATCACCTACAAATTCGTTTCAGGTCTTGCGATCATCGTCGGGGTCAAGTCCGTCCCGGAATTGACAGTCGGGCTGAAGGCCACGCTCTCTACGTTCCTAATTCACTGGGGTAGCGCGAACGCTGAGTTGTTCTATGGTCTCAACCTGGTCGCACTGATGCTTCTAGTGCTGATTTTTCAAGAGTTGAAGCGCGGTTAGAAAGGCGGCGTAGGACTGTGGCTATTCCGGCGCTAGGGTATTTCCCCGGTGCCACATTCTCATCTGCACGCACATCCTCGCCTTCGAGGGCGACAGCAACGTGTACTGGTCCGAGGCAACTTCCAGGACTACGAGGAGAACCGCAAAAAGCGCCTGGGCGGGGATATCGTGCCGCATGGGATAGTCGGAAGTTGGTGCGGAGGTGAGCTCTGCGCACCGCTCGTTCAGGCGTATCTTGCAAAGCATGGAAGCCGGGTTCCCACCTGCTGTTAAGGCCGCGCTCTGGTATCTCGATATGGATCGATTGGATCTGCAACGCGATCGGGAGCGCATTGTCTCGAACATCCTGAACTTGGGCACCCATGAAGCGCTGCAGTGGCTCTTTGCCACCTATGAGCGATCGCAGATCGCCAGTGTGGTGCAGCATCCACGCCCCGGTGAGTGGAACCGGAAGTCCCTGAACTTCTGGTCCATCATCTTCGGTATTCGACCCGAACCCACTTCGCGTTTCTAGCGCATGCATTGGGAGATCCTCGATCAACAGCGGCTGGCGATCCTTCCTGCGCTCGCATCCTTTCGAGCGAATGGGTTCTACCTCGCCGGTGGAACGGCCTTGGCGCTGCACTTGGGTCATCGTGACAGCGTTGACTTCGACTTCTTCACGCCTCAAGCCTTCGACACGGCGCGACTTTTCGAGCAGGTCCGAGGGTGCTTCGCGGACCATGGCGTGATCAAGGTCCAGGATGAAGAGCGAACGCTGACAGTGATCCTCGATGCTTCCATCAAGCTCAGTTTCTTCGGTTACAACTATCCACTTCTTCGGCCATTAGTGCGCAGCGATCACTTGGACCTGGCGGACATCGCCGACATCGGTTGCATGAAGCTATCGGCCATCACGGGTCGCGCCGAGATGAAGGACTATGTGGACTTGTACTTCCTTCTTCAACGCATCCGCCTTTCGGAACTCCTCCTTCTGTGTGCGGTGAAGTTGCCCGGCTTGGATCGTAGCTTGATCCTGAAGTCGCTCGTTTACTTCGAGGATGTCCGGCCAGAGCCGATCCTGTTCACAAAGGGGCACGAGGTAGCCTTCTCTGAGGTCCAGCACTTTCTGCGCGCACAGGTCGCCGGTACGTATTGACCCAGAAGGTGGGCGTGCTCGCCGGTGGCGAGCGCAACCGACTGCACTTGGCGATCACACTCAAGTAAGGAAGCAACGTGTTGCTCCTTGACGAACCGACGAACGACCTTGACGTGAACACGCTTCGCGCGCTGGAAGAAGGCATCGAGGACGCCCGCTGCTGCGCGGTGATCATCAGCCACGATCGTTGGTTCATGGACCGTGTGTGTACGCACATCCTCGCGTTCGAAGGCGACAGCAAGGTCTACTGGTTCGAAGGCGGTTTTAGCGAATACGAGGAGAACCACAAGAAGAGGGTGGGGGATATCA
>Ga0335394_10008736_pt1 | contig 11428 bp, 9 predicted proteins | sample MAT03_FD_205741 | JGI IMG/M metagenome (GOLD analysis project Ga0335394, IMG submission 205741) | Freshwater microbial communities from Lake Fryxell liftoff mats and glacier meltwater in Antarctica - MAT-03 (spades assembly) (version 2) ... | reverse complement strand
CACACCAACCTCCTTGAAGGCGCGAGCCTGGCGCGCTGCGGTAATGCCCATTTCCAGCAGGAAGAGCATCAGCATGCCGCGGAACAGGCCTTCGTAGAAAGGCGCGATTTGCGCCCACTGACGGTCGGTCGAGAGATAGCCGATCAGCATGCCGCCCAGCAACAACAGGATGCCACGGCCGCGAATGACGCTGAGGAACAGTTCGCCGACATGCACCCCGCCACCAGCGCGGCCCATCGCGATGCGGGCGATGGCCAACGAGTAGATGACGCCGAACTCCATCAGCGCCACCATCGCCGCCATGAAGCCCTCGGCGGGTGTACCCATCGTGGTGGCGAAGGTCATCGCCGCGAAGAAGGTGGCCGTCGATACCGAGCCGTAATGCGCCGCAATCGCAGCGGCATTGGAGATGTCGAACTTGCCCAGCCTCCGGGCGATGACGTAGGCCAGCGACGGGATCGCAAACGTCATGAACAGGGTCACCGCGATGACCGGCGCCACGTCCGACAGTTGCGCCTTGGCCAGCTCGCGCCCACCGGTGATGCCTAGCGAGAACAGCAGGTAGATCGCCAGCAACTTGATCACGGCTTCGGGCAGTTCGAGTTCACTTTTCACTGCGCCGGCGATGGCTCCGAGCAGAAACGCCAGCACGATGGGCTGGACAAGATTGGTCATCAACAGGTCGATTCCAGGCATGTCGTTTTTCTCGTTTGGTGGTGGGAAGTAACAAGATTCCTCACCATCCTACGGAGCGTTTCGGTTTTTAAAAAATAGAATGAAAAGATAACAACGTTCGATAAAAACGAACGTTGATCGCTTGACGAACGGATGTTGAGTCCAGTGCTTGCAGTGCTGCGGCGAGAACCTGGCCAGCCAGCGCGCCCGGGTCAGCGTCAGCGGCATCGGCGATGTCAAGGTCTGGGCGCACGAGACGCTGGACATCACCGTGGCCGGCGTGGGCACCGTGGACTATTGGGGCCCGGCCCAGGTGAGCCGGCGAACCTCAGGCATTGCGCGCATCAACGACCGCGGTGCCAAGCCCAGCCGCGGGCTCTTAGTTCCGAACGTATCAATCGCGATAGCCCGACGGCAGTGTCTCGCCGTCGGCTATCCAGGCTTCCAGCAGCTTCAGGCCCACGGCCAGCACCACCGGGCCGACGAACAGGCCGACCAGCCCGAAGGCGACCAGGCCGCCGATGACGCCGGCAAAGATCAGCAGCAGCGACAGGTCGGCGCCCATGCGGATCAGCACCGGCCGCACCACGTTGTCCAGCGTGCCCACCACGGCGGCGCAGACCAGCAGGAAGATCCCCCCGCCGATGTCGCCGCGGTACAGCAACCAACCCGCCGCCGGCAGCAACACCGGCACCGGGCCGATCTGCGCGATGCACAGCATGAACATCAGCGCCGTCAGCAACCCCGCCACCGGCACGCCGGCCACCGCCAGCGCCACCCCGCCCAGCACCGACTGCACGATGGCTGTCACGCCCACGCCCAGCGCCACGCTGCGGATGGCGTCACCGGCCAGTTGCAGTGCGTCGGCACCGCGTTCGCCACCCAGGCGGCGGGCAAAGCGGCGCGCGAAGTCGGCGAACTTTTCGCCCGTCGAATACATCACGGCCGCAATGACGACGGTGATGAGGAACTGCAGCACCAGGAAGCCGATGCTGCCCACCTCGGCCAGCACCCACCGGGTCAGGTTGCCGGCGTAGGGGGTCAGCCTGGGCAGCAGGTCACGCAGGCCCAGCGCCGCGGCCTGGGCCCAGGCGCCGTCGATCAGGCCCCCCACCAGCGGCAGCGCGCTCAGCCAGGCCGGCGGAACCTCGGGCGGGCGCCAGGTCGACGCATCGCGAATGCCGTCGGCAATGAGATCGATGTTGACGAAGATGGTGCCTATGGCCAGCACCAACGGCACCACGAACAACAGCAGCAGCGCCAGCGTCATCACCATCACGGCCCACAGGCGCCGGCCGCCCAGCAGGCCCTGGACCCGCCGCATCAGCGGCCAGGTGGCCACCACGACCATGGTGGCCCAGATGCCCGGGCCCAGGAAAGGCCGCAGCACCCACAACGAGGCGCCTATCAGCAACCCCATGAACAGCACCGCAAAGGTGTTGCGCGTGAGGTCGCGCGCAGCACCGGGCCCGCGCATCAGCGGCCGCGCTCCTGGTAGGGCGCCACGGCATCGGCCTCGATGCGGTAGCCGGCCGCGCCCATGTACGAGTCGGTGCGCTCGGCGGTGAGCACGCCGCTGATCCACACCGTATCCATCGAGCGCAGTCCCTTGGCGGGCGTCTTGGGGAGCACGTGGATGATCTGGTTGGCCGGCGGCGGCGGGCTGTGCACGCAGGCGCCGAAATACGGCACCAGCAGGAATTCCTTCATGCCGTCCTTGCTGTCTTCAAGCGGCACCACGAAGCCCGGCAGGCGCACCCGCTGGCCGATCAGCGCACCATTGACGGGCGCGCTGTCCCAGATCTCGCGCATCTTCTTCATCATCTGCGCGGCACGCGGGTCGGCGTCGTCGAGCAGGCCCAGGTTCATGCCCTTGAATTCCTTGAACGGATCCCAGTCCGCGGGCACCAGGGCGTCCCAGTTGATGGTGCGAAAGCCATTCACCACCCGGCCGGCCGGCGCCGCGGCCTTGGCCGCCGGGGCGGCCGTACCGCTTGTGCCCCCTGTGCCTCCCAACGGCGGATTCATCAGCGGTGCGCCGTCCATGGGCTGGGCGTGGCACACCGTGGCGAGCAGCAGGGTCGTGGCGGCGACTGAGTGGCGCAATGACATGGGGGCTTTCAGGTTCTGGGAGACAAGCCGTCGGCCAGCGACAGGCGGTAGGCACGCAGGCCGGGCACCAGGCTGGCAAGCATACCCGCCAGCAACACGGCACCGAACAGGCCCCACTGGGCTGCGGTGGGCGCCGTGGCTTGCAGCGCGATGCCGAAACGTTCCTGCACCCACGGCCCGGCCAGCACCACGGCCGTGGCTGCCGCCGCTGCACCCAGCAGCGCGCCCAGGCCGGTGACCAGCGCGCCCTCGGCCGCCAGCAGCACCAGCACGTGGCGCGGGCCGGCGCCCACGGCGCGTAGCACCGCCAGTTCGCGGCGGCGCTCGTTCAGTCCGGCCAGCACCACCGCCACCAGCGAAGCCAGGCTGACCAGCGCCACCAGACCCGACATGGCCATCAGCGCACGTTCGCCCAGGCCCACGGCGGCCCACAGCTCGTCCAGCGCCACGCCGGGCAGCACGGCCAGCAGGGGCTCGGCTTCGTAGTCGGCCACGAAACGTTGCACGTTGAACACCGCCGCGCGGTTCTTCAGGCCGACCAGCGCCGCGGTGACCTGCTTGGGCTCGAGATCGAACTTGCGTGCGTGCTCGGGCGCGATCTTCATGCCGGGCAGCGGTGCGCCGCCTACCCAGTCGAGATGGATGGCCTCGATGGCCTGCAGGCTGACGTGCACCGTGCGGTCCACGGGCGTGCCGGTGCGGGCCAGCACACCTACCACGGTGAACGGCTTGTCGGCATGCTCTGCGGCGAGTTCACCGCCCACGCCACCCAGTCCATGCGCGAGCGTGATGCGCTGGCTCAGACCGTAGCCCAGCGCCTGCGCCACCTCGGCACCCAGCACGGCTTCGTAGAGGCCGTCCAGCGTGCCGCTGAAGGCGCGGCCCTGGGCCAGCGCCAGCGGCTGGCGTTCGCCGTAGGCAAAGCGCGCGAAGTACTCGGGCGTGGTGCCGAGCACCGGGTAGCCACGGTGCGAATCGCCCAGCGAGATCGGCACCACCCACGACACCGCGCGGTGCGCCGCCACGGCGCGCACGCTGTCCATGCTGACGTTGTTGGTGGCCCCGCCGACGCGGAACACGGCGTACAACATGAGCTGAACCGGCCCGGTGCGCGCGCCGACGATGAGGTCGGTGCCGCTGACGGCCTGGCTGAAGCTGCTTCGGATGTCGCTGCGCAGCCGCTCCAGGCCCAGCAGCAAGGCGGTGGCCAGGGCGATCGACAGCACCACCAGGGCCAGCGTGCCGCGGCGGTTCCAGGCGCTGCGTGCGGCAATCTGCAACAGCGCGTTCACTGCACGACCTCGGCGGCCCGGTTCAGTGCCGGCAGCGACAACTGTTCGTCGAAGCGCGCGGCCAGGCGTTCGTCGTGGCTGACGAAGACCAGCGTGCTGCCTGCCGCCCGGCATTCGCCCAGCAACAGCGTCATGAACTCGTCGCGCAAAGCGGCGTCCAGCGCCGAGGTGGGCTCGTCGGCAATGACCAGTTCGGGCGCGCCGATCAGCGCCCGCGCCGCCGCCACCCGCTGCTGCTGGCCCACCGACAGGGCAGACGCCGGCCGTGGCCACAGCGCTGCCGGCAGCCCCATCTGTTGCAGCAAGGCCCGCGCAGCCGCCGCCGGCCCACCCGCGCAGCGCCCGGCGCGCAGGGCCGAGAAGCGGCAGGGCAGCAGCACGTTGTCCTGCACGCTTAGGTAAGGCAGCAGGTTGAACTGCTGGAAGATCACGCCGACATGGTCGGCCCGGCGTGCGTCACGCGCGCCGCCTCGCAGCGCTGCCCAGTCCTGGCCCAGCAGGCTGACGCTGCCCGACTGCGCCACCAGCACACCCGCCATCAGCCCCAGCAAGGTGCTCTTGCCGCAGCCGCTCGGGCCGTACAGGAAGGCGGTGCGGCCAGCGGCCAGGTGCAGGTGCTGAATCGCCAGCCGGCCGCTGCCATCGGGGGCGCCGGGCCAGGTGAATCGAAGATCGCGGATGTCGAGCATGCCGCGATCATGCCGCGATCGTGCCGCGGCCTTCGGATCAGGTCCGGCGCAACCCCAGCGCGTGAACGAGAACACCGGCCCACACAGGGCGCGACGCCGGCTGCCCCAGGCGCAGGACACGCAGGACAGGTGGGGCGGGCGCCGGAGCACCGGGCAGATCCTCGAAGAAGCCTTCGCTGCGGTACAGCGCTGGCAGAGTGTCGACCCATTCGGTACGCCGGGCGCGCTGGCAGCGTTTGCTGGCAATCTCATGAGCAAATGTTGCTTGGCCACTTTGCTCATCCCCCTCGGGGGGCGGACGACGTATGTCGTCGGCCTGGGGGTGCTCACTGGGCAGTGATTCCGACATGATCAGCCTCCCGGGCCGAGCTGCGCCTGCTGCGCGAATGCTGCCGACTTTGCCCGCGCGATATGGCAAGACGATGAAAGCAGGACGATGAAACCCGCCCCGCGCGTACCATCCGCGCACCATGCCCGCATCGCTTGAAGGCCAGCTCGTCGTTGCCATTTCTTCACGTGCCCTGTTCGACTTCGAAGAGGAGAACCGCATCTTCGAGGCCGGCGACGACCGCGCCTACATGCAGCTGCAATTGCAGCGTGTAGAGCAGCCCGCGCGGCCCGGCGTGGCGTTTTCGCTGGTCAACAAGCTGCTGGCCTTCAACGACGGCGCGCCGCGCGTCGAGGTGGTGATCCTGTCGCGCAACGACCCGGTGTCGGGCATGCGCGTATTCCGCTCGGCACAGCACTATGGCCTCACCGTGCAGCGCGGCGTATTCACACGCGGCCAGAGCCCCTGGCGCTACCTGCGGCCGCTGGCGGCCAACCTCTTCCTGAGCACCAACGAGGCCGACGTGCGCTCTGCCCTGGGCGCAGGCGTGCCGGCTGCGCGCGTCTACCCGCACAGCGCGCGCGCGTCGGCCGCGCATCCCGGCGAGGTGCGCATCGCTTTCGACGGCGACGCGGTGTTGTTCTCCGACGAGGCCGAGGTGGTGTATCAGCGCGACGGCCTGGCGGCCTTCCAGGACCATGAACGCGAGCGCGCCGACACACCCCTGGCTGCCGGCCCCTTCAAGCCGCTGCTGCAGGCCCTGCACCGGCTGCAGAGCGCCCCGGTGGCCGGCATGCGGCTGCGCACGGCGCTGGTCACCGCACGCAGTGCCCCGGCCCACGAACGCGCAGTACGCACGCTGATGGACTGGCGCATCGAGGTCGACGAAGCGATGTTCCTGGGCGGCCTGGCCAAGGGCGAATTCCTGCGCGAGTTCGAGCCCGACTTCTTCTTCGACGACCAGACCGGCCACATCGAGAGTGCAGCATTGCACGTACCGGCAGGCCACGTGGCCCACGGCGTCAGCAACGCTTGAGGCCGGTGGCCGTCTCACGCCATCATTCGGCCCTCTGCCACCTCCCCTGAAAGCTTCGCCATGACCACGCACCCCTTGAGCGTCCTGCGCGCGCTGGCCCTGTTGCTGGCCGCCGCCTGCATGCCGCTGGCCCACGCCGACTTCGAGCTCAAGGACGACAAGGGCCGGCGCATCCTGCTCAAGGCCGACGGCACCTGGCGCTATGTCGACGCGCCGGCGTCCGGTGCAACAACTGCCCCCCTGGCGCTGCCCCAGGCCGAACTGCTGCTGGAACGCCGGCTCGACGTGCCCGGCGCCTGCCGCTTCGAGCTGGCAATGAACAACACGCTGCCGTACGAGATTCGCATCCTGGTGCCCGAATTCACCGCCGTGCGCGCCAACGACGTGGCCTACACCACACAGACCGCCGCCTTCGGGCCGCTGCGCCCGGGCGACCGCGCCCGGCGCGGACTGCAGATCGAAGGCATCGCGTGTGCCGAGATCGCCCGGCTGGATGTCAAGGGCGGCGACCGTTGCGAGATGGGCGAGCTGAACAAGTTCAGCGAACCCAACGGCCAGTGCCTCGTGCGCGTGAAGGTGCTGCCGAGCGAACTGCTGCGCTTCGCCAAGGCGTCGCGCTGAACTCGCCGCAGGCTACGGGGCCGGCTTGAAGTCGCCGCCCCAGACCGTCACCAGCCGCGACGGGTCGATGTAGCGGCGCCAGGCCGCATTGACCTGATCCAAGCTCAGCGCCGCCAGCGCGTCGTCGACACGCTGTGAGGTCGCAAAGGTGCGTTGCAACTGCAGGTTGCTGGCCAGTTGCGACACCACCGCGCCGTCCTGGGCGCGGCTCAGCGTGCGCAGCTTGAGCAGGCCGCCGCGCGCCTCGTCGACTTCCTGCGCGGTGAAGCCGTCCTTTAGTGAGCGCGCCAATTCCTCGTTGAACGCAGCTTCGACACGTAGCTGGTTCTGCGGCGCGAAAATCGCCGAGACCTGCCAGCCGGAGTTGGCGTCGAAGGCACTCCACGCCACGCCCGAGCCGACGTCGTAGCTGAGCCCGTCGGTTTCGCGCACGCGCTTCCACAGGCGCGACGAGAGGCCCGCGCCAAAGATGTGGTTGGCCAACATCATGGCCGGGTAGTCGGCGTGGCTGTCGTTCAAGGGCACCGGCATCCCGCCCAGCAGGTTGGCGTTGGGCTTGTCGGGCGTGCGCTCGACAAAGCGCGACGGCGCCACCGCCACTAGCGGCTGCGGCACCCGGGTGTAGGCTTGCGCGCCGCCCGCGGGCTGGCGCCAGGCGCCGAGCGCGCTGTCCAGCGCCTTGTTGACGGCAGCGGCATCGAAGTCGCCCACGGCCGAGAACTCGCCATTCGCGGCGCTGTAGAAGCGACGGTGGAATGCCTGCACCTGGGCCAGGGTGACGGCGCGCACGTCGGCTTCGGTTTCCTCGAAGCTGGCGGCGTAGCGCAGGTCGCCGCGCGGATACGGGTTGCCATGGCGGGCCAGCCGGTTGCCCACCACGGCCCCGGGGTCCTTGCGCTGAGCTTCCAGGCTGGCCAGCCGCTGCCGGCGCAACTCTTCCAGCGGCTCGGCCGGGAAAGCCGGTTCGCGCAGCAGCCGGCCCACCAGTTCCACCACCGCCGGCAGATGCTGGCGTTTGGTGGTGATGCTGACGTTGACCGACTGCGGCCCAGCGCCGATGTTCACGTCGGCCTGCAGCTGGTCGAGGCGGTCGGCAATCTGCTGCCGCGACAGGCCGGCGCCGCCCTTGTCCAGCAGCGACGCGGTGAACGCGCCCACCCTGGCGAGGCCGTTCAGGCCAGCCAGGTCGCCATGACGCAGGCGCAGCTGGGCCACCACCGTGGCGCCCCGCGTGGCCTTGGGCAGCAGCGCCACGCGCAGGCCGCTGGCCAGGGTGCGGGTCTGGGTACGCTGGTCGATGCGGGCGGGTGTCGGCTCGAAGGCCTCGGCTTGCGCCATGGCGGCGTCGCCGCGGTAATCCTTGACCAGCGCGGCCACATCCACGCGAGCGGGCGCCGGTGCACGCTCGGGCATGGCCGTGGGCAGGTAGACGGCCACGGTGCGGTTGTCGGCGCGCAGCCGTTCGATGGCCACGCGCTGCACATCGGCCAGGCTGACCTTGCGCAACTGATCGCGCTGCAGGAAGTACAAGCGCCAGTCGCCCTGGGCGATGGCGCTGGAAATCTGCACGCCAATCGTCTCGGGGTCGGCAAAGCCCTGGTCCCAGGCGTTCAGCCACTGGGTGCGGGCACGCTCCAGCTCTTCGGTGGTCACGGGCTCGGCGGCCAGCGACTGCGTCACCGCCAGGATCTCTGCTTTGGCGCGCTCCACGTCCTGCCCCGGGGCCAGCGAGGCGCCCAGGAACAGCGGGCCCGGCTCGGCCATCGACCAGGCCGAGCCGAAGGTCGACGCGGCGAGTTGTCTTTCCACCAGACGCTTGTGCAGGCGCCCGCCCGGCGTATCGCCCAGTACCTGGGCCAGCAGCAGGACCGCAGCAAAGTCAGGGTGCGCGCCGGGCGGCACGTGGAAACCCACGAAGATGAAAGGCGCACCGCCCACGCGGCGCAGCGTGAGGCTGCGTTCGCCGTCCTGCGCCGGGTCCAGCGTGTAGGTGGTGGGCAGCGTCCGCTGCGGCCGCGGCAGCGGGCCGAAGGACTCGGCCACCCAGCCCAGCACCTTGGCCGTGTCGAAACGGCCCGAGACGATGAGCGTGGCGTTATCCGGCTGGTAATGCAGGCGGTAGAAGGCCTGAAGCCGGCCGATGTCGACGTTTTCGACGTCACTGCGCGCGCCGATGATTCCTTTGCCGTAGTTGTGCCACTGGTACATGGCGGCCATAGTCTGTTGCAGCAGGATGCGGCTCGGGCTGTTCTCGCCGGCTTCCATCTCGTTGCGCACCACGGTCATTTCGGAGTCGAGGTCGGCGCGCGCGATGAAGCTGTTGACCATCGCGTCGGCCTGCCAGCCCAGGTACCAGCGCAGCGTGTCGTCGTTGGCCGAGAAGCTGGCGAAGTAGTTGGTACGGTCGTTCGACGTGGTGCCGTTGGGGCGCATGCCGCGCTTGCTGAACTCGGCCCAGACATTGCGGTGGGTGGGCGTGCCTTTGAAGATCAGGTGCTCCAGCAGGTGCGCCATGCCGGTTTCGCCATAGCTCTCGTGCCGCGAACCCACCCGGTAGGTGACGTTGACCGTGGTGGTCGGCTTGCTGTCGTCGGGCACCAGCAGAATCTGCAGGCCGTTGGCCAGGCGGTATTCGGTGATGCCTTCGACACTGGTGACCTGGGTCATGCCTGCAGGCATCGCGGCTGGCAGGGGCTGGGCCGTGGCCCACGTGGCGGCCGCAAAGATGACCAGGGCAAACATCAAGCGCACGAGCATGGGCGAACAAGGCGAGTCAAGGAGTGTTGAGTCTAGGCTGCCCTGGATTGGCCGGTGGGCGCATGGGGACCCTGGAAGGCGCCGCCCCTGGCTCGCTGCGGCCTCCACGGCCTGCGACCTCCACCCCCTGTTCGCGGGGGAGTGTCTTGGTGCTGTCACGGCCGCGCGCACGTTTCATGCTTAACTCCGTGGTCAGTCGCGCTGGTGCACCAAATCGTGGCGCGACTTCAACCCCCGAACAGGAGATTTTTCCATGGTGAAGACCAGCCTTCAGATCGCCGTCTTGGCAACCGCCGCCTGGGCAGGTACCGCACATGCCGTGGTGGTGGCGCAGTGGGACTTTGAAGCCGCCGTCGCGCCTGTGGCGTCGACGTCCTGGACCGGCATCGCAGCTTCCACCGGCAGCGGAAGCGCAAGCGGCGTGCATGCCGGCAGCGCTACCTGGACGACACCGGTGGGCAACGGATCGACAAAATCCGCCAGCGCCAACACATGGGCCATCGGCGACTACTGGCAGTTCAACTTCAGCACCAGCGGCTACACCGGGTTGGCGATCAGCTTTGATCAGACCAGCAGCGGCACCGGCCCGCGCGATTTCACGCTGGCCTACAGCACCAACGGCATCAGCTTTACAAACTTCTCCAACTACTCGTTACTGCAGAACTCCACGCCGGCGTGGACAGGAGCCACCTACGCACCAGCCTACAACTTGTCGCTGAGCCTCTCGGGCGTGACCGCGCTGGACAACCAGACGAGCGTCTTCGTGCGACTGTTCAATACCTCGTCGGTATCGGCCAGCGGCGGCACCGTGGCCAACGGCGGCGCCAGCCGTATCGACAACTTCACCGTCAATATGACGCTAATTCCTGAACCCGGCACCTACGCGCTGCTGCTGGCCGGGCTGGCGGTGATCGGTTTCGTCGCACGTCGTCGCGTCCAGGCCTGAACGCACGGGCTCGCCATGAAACTACTTCCTCTGAAGCGGCTTGCAGCCGCCGCACTGCTGATGATGGGCGGCGCTGCGGCCCAAGCGCAGCTGATCGGCACACTGCAAGGCACCGCACACCTGTCGACCTTCGCCAACCTAGCGGTCACGAACATCGCCGGCATCGTCACGGCCGTGGACACCAACGGCTTCTGGTTCCAGGACGGCGGCGACGGCAATGTGCGTACCTCTGACGCGATCTACGTCTTCCGCAGCAGCGCCGGCACCAAGCCCTTGCTCGGTGACCTGGTCAACGTGACGGGCACGGTGCAGGAGTTCCGCCCGGGCGGCGTCGCCACCAACCTGACGACGACGCAGATCAACGCCACCAACGCCTTCGCCGGCGCTTTCACGGTGGTCAGCAACGGCAACGCACTGCCCGCCGCGGTGGTGATCGGCGCCGGCAACCTGCCGCCGACAGTGATCGCACAGTCGGTCGGCAACGTCGAGACCTCGCCTGGCTACAGCCTGCAGCCCGCGCTGTACGCGATGGACTTCTACGAGTCGCTGGAAGGCATGCGCATCAGCATTGCCTCGGGCGTGACGAGCGGCCCGCGCAACAGCCGCGGCGAGATCGCCGTCGTGGCCAGCGCGCAGATCGGCCAGCCCGGCACTTTCAACGCCATCCGCGGGGGTGTGACGTTGGCCGCCGGCCAGTTCAATGGCCACCGGATCTTCATCGACGACCGCATAGTTGCCACGCCGATTGGCGTGAACAGCGGCGCCACGCTTGCAAACATGACCGGCGTGCTCGACTACAGCTTCGGCAACTACAAGCTGTACCTGACTCAGGCCGCCACGGTGATCAACAACTCACTGGCCCGCGAAAGCGTGACGATACCGGCCGGCCGCTTCGGCATCGCCAGCTACAACGTCGAGAACCTCGGCGGCACCGCCACCGACGCGCGCTTCACGGCCATAGCCGGGCAGATC
>Ga0335394_10008729_pt1 | contig 11432 bp, 6 predicted proteins | sample MAT03_FD_205741 | JGI IMG/M metagenome (GOLD analysis project Ga0335394, IMG submission 205741) | Freshwater microbial communities from Lake Fryxell liftoff mats and glacier meltwater in Antarctica - MAT-03 (spades assembly) (version 2) ... | reverse complement strand
GGCCGAGGTGAAGTCTGGGTCGCGGGAGACCTTGCGGGTGTACTCGTCGTGCAGGGCAGCGGCCTCCTGCGGGGTCGCACCCTTCGCGCTCGACAGGCGAAACCACTTCGCCTCGACGCCCTGGGCGGTGACGTCGGGCAGGAAGTAGTAGCCGCAGGTCGCGTGGAACGACTCGCCGAGGTAGAGCTTGAGCTTGCACGCGCGCTTGACGGTGGCGACGTTGAAGCCGAGCTCGCGCGCGCAGCACTCGGGGTTGGGCAGCTCGGGTGCGAACAGGCGGCACTTGCCGTTGGTGTCGTCGGGCAGGCCCGAGCCGGGCGCCGCGGGGGTCGGCGGCTCGCTCGGGGTGCCACGGTCCGCGGGATAATAATCCTCGCTGTCGGCGACCACCCGCTTGTCGTCGATCGGCGAGAGCGCCGGGGTCTGGTGCGTGGGGGTCGGCTGCGTCGCTTGCGGGCAACCGAGCAGCGCGAGCAGCGGGACGACCACGGCAGCGGCGGGCCTGCGCGAGGGAGACACGAACGACACAACCGGCGCGGCGAGCATCACGGGCCACTTTTAGCGCGGCCGACGACGGCGCGCCAGCCATGCGAGGGGGAGGCACCAGGCGAGGTCCGATGGCGGTCCGGCGACCCGGCAGCCGCCGTCTCCGGGGGCGCCGGTGTCGGTGTCGGTCTCGCTGTCGCTGTCGCTGAAGTCCGAGTCGGTGTCGGGGTCCTCGCTGCCGGCCGGGAGGATCGTGAAGCGCACCGAGTCCTCACCGACGTTGCCGCCCTCGTCGATGACCTTGACCACCAACGCGTAGTCTCCGGCGGGCGGGTCCTTGAGCTGGAGCGAGAGGCGGACCGCCTCGTCGACGAACAACTGCTGGCCATCGCGCGTGATCGTGATGTCGTAAAACTGCGGCGAGAGGTCGTCGGTCATCGTGCCGAGCAGGGCCAGCGTGGTCGGCAACACGTGCACCGAGCCGTCCTGCGGGCTGGTGATCTCGAGGGTGGGCGGCGCGGTGTCGGGCACCGCCGGTCCGAACAGGTAGAGCAGCTCCTGGTAGCTGTTCTGGTAGCCGGTCGCACAGAACTTCTCGTGCACGGCGTTACACACACCGCCGACCTCGACGAGATCCGTGTTGGAGACGATCTTGTTGCACTCGTCGAGGAAGGTCGGGGTGGCGGCGGCGACGAAGGGGTTGAGGTTGTCGAAGGGCGCGTTGACGTGCTCGAGCCCCCAGGTGTGCGCGGCCTCCTGCAAGATGATCGTCGAGCCGATGTTGGAGCCCTGGAAGGCGCCCGCGAAGCAGGTGTCGTTCTCCCACAGGTTCCCGCAGTCGATGTAGGGCGCGACGCCGGCGAAGTCCTGGGTGCCGAGGTCGCCGTAGAGCACCATCGTGTAGCCGGTCTCGGCCGGCGGGCGCTCGGCGATCGCCTTGACGCCGAAGTCAGCGAGGTCGTTGCGGACCGCCTGCACGATCGAGACCCGACGGTGCTCGCTGCCGACGAAGGGCCCGACGTAGCCGTCGAACAGGTCGGCGAGGCTGCTGCAGTCGTGGCGCGAGTCGTTGCCGCAGCCCCGACGCAGCACGGCGCCGTCGAAGTTGATGTAGAGAATATGCGGCCGGCTCGGCGCCTGCGATCCGCGTGCAGGACCCGCGAGGGGGTAGGGCAGGGGGACGGGCGCGGCGTGGGTGACCGGGGCGGTGGCGATGTGGCGACCGGGGGTCTCGCTCGCGTGCGCCGGGGCGGACCAGAGGGCGAGTGCGAGCAACAAGCGCATCGCCCCGAGGCTACCATGGGCGCCGCCAGGACCGCCGATCGCGGCGTGACGGGCCGCGGTCATCGGCGTCGGCGTCGGCGCAGACCGAGCGCGAGCGGGAGCAGGAGGGCCATCGCCCCGCCGGAGCGGCTGCGGCAGCCACAGCCGTCGTCGCTGCCCTGGTCGACCATGGGCCCCTCGCCCGGGTCGCTGTCGTCGCCGGTGGCCGGGCTGGTGGTCGGGGCCGGTCCGCTGTCCTCGCCGCCGGCCTCGCCGCCGGTGGTCGGCGTGCCCCCGTCGTCGCTGCCCGAGTCGTCGCCGGTGGTCGCGGTGGTCGCGGTGGCGCTCGAGTCATCGCCGGCGGTCGTCGGGCTGGGGGTCGAGACGACGGTGAACTCGACCTCGTCGGTGGCGAGGTTGCCGTCCTCGTCGGTGACGGTGACGGTGACGGTGTAGTCGCCGGCGGGCAGGCCCTGGATCGGGAAGGTGAGGTCGGTCGGGCTCGCGCGGTTGGTGTCGGTGGTGAAGTCGCTGGCGCCGCTGCCGACGATCTTGAAGGCGAGGAGCTGCGGCGACTGCTCGTCCTGAGCCTGGAGCGTCAGGTCGAACTTGTCGCCGACCTCGGCGCCCTGCGCCGGCGCGAGGATGCTGAGCACCGGCGCGGTGAGGTCGGGCTCGGACGGCCCGAAGATCTGCAGCAGCTCCTTGAAGCTGTTTTGCTGGTCGCCGGTGTCGCAGAACTGCTTGTGCTGGGTGGCACACTCGCCGTCGGTCGGCTCGGTCTGGTTGGCGTTGTTGAGCACGACGATCTGCGAACAGGTGTCCTCGAAGGTCGGGTCGGAGACGCCGGCGGTGGTCGGGTACAGCAGGTCGCTCTTGGCGTCGACGTGCTCGAGGCCCCACGTGTGCGCGGCTTCTTGCAGCACGGCCTTGGCGATCCCGCCGGGGCTCTTCGTGTAGTCGAGGGTGAAGCTGGTCTCGCCGCCGGTGTTGTTGAAGCAGTCGATGCTCGGCGCGACCCCGGCGAAGCCGCCCTGCGGGGCCGGGTTCCAGTCGCCGACCATCTCCATGTCGTAGTCGACGTTGGCGCCCGGGCGAATGTCGGTGACCTTGATGGCGAAGCTCTCGAAGTCCTTGCGGATGTACTGCACGACGGTCGCGCGCTGGCTGGCGTCGCCCGAGTACGGCAGGACCTCACCGTCGAAGATCCACGAGCAGTTGTTCTTCGGGTCGTTGCTCCACCCGCAGTCGTTCATCTGGCCGCCGTCGAAGTTGATGAACAGGATGCCCGGCTGGGCCGCGAGCGGCGGCGGGGTCTCGGCTCCGATCACGACCGGCTTGTGATACGGCGAGCTCATCGGGATCGCGGCGGCGAAGTTGTCCGGCGCCGCATGGGCCGATGTGCCCGCGAGCATGCCCGTCAGCGTGACGAGGGTGAGGGGCAAGATCAGGAACGGTAGGACCGTGAGGCGCGGCAGCATTGTTGGTACCGTATCACGCGCAGCCACGGGCGCCGTGACGCTGGCCGCGTGACCTTGCCCGCGGCCTGCGTGGGATCAGGCCGGGTCGATCAGGCGGCGGACGAACTCCGGCAGGGCGAAGGCGCCGCGGGCGATGCCGGCGTTGAAGTACTTGCACTGGAGGGCGGCGGCGCGGGTCAGGTCCACGTCCGCGGGGCCGCGGTCGTCGCTGGCGAGCGCGAAGGTCCAGCAGCCGCTCGGGTAGGTCGGGATGCTGCCGATGTAGCCGTGGACCTGGCGGAAGACCCCGCGGATCTCGTTGTAGACGCCACGAACGGTGTCGGCCGCGTAAAACGGGGACTCGGTCTGGGCGCTGACGATGCCGCCGGGCCGCAGCGCCTTGCGCAGGTCGGCGAAGAAGCTGCCCTCGAACAGGCCGGCAGCCGGCCCGATCGGCTCCGAGGAGTCGACCAGCACGGCGTCGAAGCTGTCGACGTGGCTGCGCACGTACTCGACGGCGTCGGCGAACACGAGCTCGACGCGCGGGTCCTCGAGCTCACCGGCGACCGAGGGGATCCAGCGCTGGCAGACGCGGGTGACCCGCTCGTCGATCTCGCAGAGGACCACGCGCTCGACTCCGGGGTGCTTGAGGACCTCGCGAATGGTCCCGCCGTCGCCGCCACCGACCACCAGCACCTGTTTCGGGTCGCGGTGGATGCACAGGGGCACGTGGGTGATGAGGTCGTGGTAGACGAACTCGTCGAGCTCGGTGAGCATGACCATGTCGTCGAGCAGCAGCAGGCGGCCGTGACCGACGGTCTCGTAGACCTTGATGTCCTGGAACGCGCTCTGCTCGTGGTGCAGCAGCTCCGTGACGTGGATGCCGACGGCGGAGATGTCGTGATAGGGCTCGTAGAACCAGGGCATTGGAAACCTTAAATGGGTCCGGGCAGGCGGCCGGGTGTCGTACCCTGCCCCTGCCCGGGATTGCAAGCGGGAACGAGCCCGCGCGCTGTCAGTGGAGGTAGCGGCCGCGGCCGTCGATGGCCTCGCCGTCCTCTTCGCTGGGCTCGTCGGTCTCGGCCGCAGTGGCGGCGCGGGCCCGGTCGCGCTCACGGAGCAGCGCGGTCAGGATGAGGCCGAAGCCGGCGCCCCACACGACGATCATCAGGGCGATCCAGTACGGGGAGGCGCCCATGCCGAACAGGAAGGGCGTGCCGGCGGTGTGGGTCAGGGCGACGTGGTCGACCTCGAGGCGGTAGACCAGCACGGCGAAGGCGATCTGGACGACCAGCAGGGCGCCGGTCGCCATGCTGACGCCGAGCTTGCCGTCACGACGACGCGAGCTGAGCAGCAGGCCGGCGACCGCGGTCTCGGCGATCAAGACGACCTGGGCGAGCGTGGCCCACATGACCTCGGACTGCTCGCCGCTCAGGCCGCTGCGGACCATGACGTTGGCGTAGGCCATGCCGACGACCAGCATGGTCAGGGCGAGCACACCCTGGAACCGCAGGAAGGCGCTGCGGGTCTCGACGTGGCTGGGCACGGCGTGGGCGCGGGCGGGGCGGCGCAGGCTAGCGACCAGCAACCAGCCGAGCAGCGGCAGGAGGAAGGCGCTGGCGAGGAAGGTGACGAGGTTGAGGCTGTCGAAGCTCTGGGTGTTGATGCGGGCCGAGAGGTCGACCATGGTGAGGGCGGAGCAGCCGATGCTGGCGACCGCGAGGGCGATGCCCTCGGTCGGGCGGAACAGCGGGGCCCAGGCCTGCTCGACGCGGCGGCGCCAGCTCAGGAGGCAGATGCCGGCGATCATCAACTGGGTGAGGATCGCGTAGCCCAGCATGGTCGGGCCGAGCTCGGGGTCGGCGGCGATCGCGAGGTCGGCGCTGCCGGGCAAGCCGGACAGGCCGAGCACGCTGCCGAACACGGCCGGGAGCGGCCCGAGCAGCAGGCCGGCGCTCGCCATGTTGGCGCCGACCAGGGTCCCGCCGACGACGCCGGTGCCGGCGATGCCGAGGGCGACCAGGGCACCCACGAGCAGCGCATTGACGCGATGACCGAGGGCGTCGCCGATGCCGATCGCGGTGAGGTGGGTCGCCGCGGACAGCACGGAGATCAGGGCGAGCGGCAGGAGCAGCGCGCAGGGGCCCGCAGTGAGGCCGAGGATCACGGTGCTGATGAGCAGCAGGATGCCGCCGGACAGCATGGCGAACACATTGGGCCCGAGGGTCATCGCCAGGGCGAGGTCACCCGCGGACAGGCCGGTCATGCGCAGGACGGGCAGGGTGCCGGCCTCGCGCTCACGGGCGGTGTGGGTCGCGGTGATGACCGGCCCGATGAGGATCAACATCAGTGAGGCGAAGCCGAGGAGCAGCGAGCCGAGCAACTGCCAGCGCTCGGTGTCCTTGACCGGCGAGTGGTAGCGGACGGACGGCTTGGCGATCGCGGTGAACTCGGCGATCGGGTCGACCAAACCGTTTTGCCAGACCTGGGCGTCGCGGTTGAACACCGCGTCGGCGAGCGCCTTGCTGTTGATCTGGGCGAGGCCGGCGAGGCTCTGCGAGACGGTCGGCACGTTGCCCGAGCCGAGCACCCAGGTCGCCAGCTCACCGCCGGCGCCGTAGGGGTCGCCGTTGAAGAGGTCGGCCCACAGGGCCTGGCGGTCGGTGCCGGCCTTGTCGATCTCGAAGCCGCTGTCGCGACGGGTGAGGCGATCGATGCGGGCGCCGTGGCCGAGCAGTTGGCGGCGCTGGACGTCGATCTCACGCAGCAGGGCGCTCTGGGCCCCGCCGATCTTTCCGTTGGCGATGTCGAAGGTGGAGGCGGCGATCTGCAGGCTCGAGGTGCGCTGGAGGTCCTCGTCGCGGGTCGTCAGCGGACGCAGATCGACGGTGGTCAGCAGGAGGTCCGAGAGGTCCTTGCGGCCGCCGAGGAGGTCGCCCTCGAGGTCGACGGCCTCGGTCTTGAGGATGGTCTCGGCGGCTTGTAGGTTGGCGAGCGCCTGGCCGACGCGGGTCTGCAGCTCGTGCAGGACCGCGACGCGGAAGCGCTGCTGGGCCGCGAAGTCGCGGTCGACGTCCTTCTGCTCGCGGTCATCGTAGTTGCACAGCGGCGCGCCGGGGCCGTCGCAGACCTCGTAGCGCTCTTCCATGCCGAGGCCGACGCGCACGTCCTGCGCGGCCGGGCTGTCCATCCGCGTCAACGCGGAGGTGCCCAGCCAGGTCAGACCGCTGAGGAGGGTGGCGGCGACCACGGCCGAGAGGCAGCGGGGTCGCAGGTCGCGGCGCAGGAACGGCCGGAGACGCTGGAGGAGAGGCCGCGGCGCACGGTCGTGCGCAGCACTATTAGTGATATTGCGATGATCGTCGTGCACGAGGGACCCGCCTTCTCGACTCGATTGACTCAAGTGCCGGACAGACAACCGGAAGCACTTGAGTGTTCCATGGAACGGAGCCCGCGAGGAGATGATTTCACCGCGCAGCAAGTTCCTGGCAGTTTGGGGTAGGATTTCGCCCGTGACCGAGACATCTCAACACAGCCTCCTCGAACTGGGTCTCCCGGCCGACACTGAGCGTGCGGTTCGCCGATGGCTCGACGATCCTCATTACGCGAGTGAGCGACCGTCGCTCAACGGCTTGCTCGCCGAGGTCGAGGCCGGGTCCGCAGCGGCCCGCGCGGAGCTCCTGGACGCCTTTTCACAGGTGTTGCCGATCGGCACGGGGGGCCGGCGTGGGCGCGTCGGACCTGGGCCCAACCGGATGAACCCGGTGGTCGTGCGCGAGACGGCCCAGGGCGTGGTCGAGGCATTAAAGGCCGCGGGCGACACGCCGCAGGTGGCGATCGTCTACGACACGCGGATGCACTCGCGCCAGTTCGCCTACGCCGCGGCGGAGCAGTGCGCGGCCGGCGGGCTCACGGTGGTCCTCCTCGATGCGCCGAGGTCGACGCCCGAGCTGTCCTTTCTGGTCCGGCGCATGGGCTGCGGCGCGGGGATCGTGGTCAGCGCCAGTCACAACCCGCCGGAGGACAATGGGATCAAGATCTACGGGCCCGACGGGGCGCAGGTGCTCGGCGCCCGCGACGCGGCTTTGATGCGGGCGATCCTCGGGGTCTCGCGGCTACCGACCTTGACCGATGAGCAGCGGACTCAGATCCACGTCATCGGGCCCGAGCAGGTCGAGGTCGAGGCCGACAAGCCGTATCACGACTATGTGCTGGCCCAGGGGGTCGTACCGGGATCACTCGACGCCCGCGGCTTCTCGCTGGTGTTCACCCCGCTGCATGGGGTCGGCCACACCAGCGCGGCCGTGGTCTTGAAGGCGCGCGGGCTGGTCGTGCACTTGGTGGCCGCGCAGTGTGATGCCGATGGCGGCCGATTCTCGACGGTCGCCTCGGCCAACCCGGAGTTGCCGGTGTCGATGGCCATGGCCGTCGAGCTGGCCGAGGCCGAAGGCGCTGACCTGGTGCTGGCCACCGACCCGGACGCCGACCGCCTGGGCGCGTGCGCCCGCGGCCGCGATGGCAGCTTCGTGGCGATCGACGGCAACCGTCTGGGCGCGCTGATGCTCGACCACGTGCTCGACAACATGGCCGGTCGCCTCCCGCCCAACGGCTGGGTGCTGACGACGCTGGTGACCTCGCCGCTGATCGCGACCCTCGCACGGGCCCACGGGGTCGAGGTCGTCGACGACCTGCTCGTAGGTTTCAAGCATCACGCGGGTATGATGGGCGAACAGCCCGAGAAGACTTTGGTTTTTGGGTGCGAGGAGAGCCATGGCTTCGTCCGCGGCGATGACATCCGCGACAAGGACGGCGCCATCGCTGCCCTGCTGCTGGCAGAGTGCGCCGCGATCGCCCACGCCGAGGGACACACGCTCTTCGATAACCTCGAGAAGATTTGGTGTCGTCACGGCTATCATCGTGAGAAGACTGCGAATTTGGTGGCGACTGGACTCGCTGGCCGGCGCGCCATCACGGCCGTCATGCAGACCTGGCGGACGACACCTCCGAAGAGCTTCGCCGGCCTGACGGTGGTCCGCGTCGACGACCGCATGCAGCTACGAAACACCGGCTCGGCCACCCGGGACCTCCCAGGCGATGTGCTGAGCTTCGAGCTCGAGGGCGACGGAAGGGGCTGTCGACTGGTCCTGCGCCCCAGCGGTACGGAGCCCAAGCTCAAGGTCTACGCTCTGGCCCGCAGCGCCGGTAACCTGGCCCGTGACCAGTTGGCGGCGGCCCAGGCCGATATTGACGCGCTCATCGACCAGGTCCTCAAAGACGCCGAGGTCGCGGCGCTGGCGATCATGCAGCCGCTGCTCGCGTGAACGAACCATTATTACCGGCAAGCGGTAGCAGTTGGCAGGCGGCAGCGAAACGGTGGGACGACGGTGAGACGACGGTGGCTGGTGGGCCTGGCGCTGGCCGTGATGGCGGTGGCGCTGTGGCTGTGGTGGACCAAGGCCGGCGTGGCCGGCAAGACCGGCGCCGGCAAGCGCGGCCGTCGGCCGGCCGTGGCCGGCGGTCCGTCCCCGGGCCCCGGTGGTTATGGGATCGGCCGCGCCGACTCGGACCGCAGCGGGGTCGGGAAGGTCCACGGGCGGATCGTCGACAGCGACAACCTCCCGGTCAGCGAGGGGCGCGTCATCCTGCACTGCCTGCGCCCCGGGGCGGAGCAGGCCTACCCGATCGACGGTGGCGCGCTCGAGGTCGGGGTCGAGGGCGAGTTCGTCGGGCCAGGCTGTCATGGCACGATCTGCGCCGAATTTCGCCACACCAACCTGCTGCCCCGCGAGCCGTGGGTCTTCGAGGTCAACAAGCCCGAGCAGACGGTGGTCGCAAGGCCGCTGGCGCGGATCACTGGCACGGTCGTCGATCCCCAGGGCAACCCGGTCGCCGGTGCGCGGGTGATGGTCCGCCGCGGACGCGACGACGACCCGACGGCCCTGCCCCCGTTCACCGCGCGCACGACGACCAGCGACGCGGAGGGCGTGTTCAACTTCGCCCGCGTCGAGCGCCCGCCTTGCGATCCCTGCGGCGAGGCGAGCGGGCGCTGCGAAGCCGGCGACGTCGTCGAGGTGCCCGCGTACAACGCCCTGATCCTGGTCGCGCGCGCGCCCGGCTTTCGCAGCGTCGAGAAGCCGGTGGAGCTCGGCGATGAGGACTGGCAGGTCACACTGCTGCCGCCGCTCGAGCCGATGATCGGCACGCTGCAGGACGCGGAGGGTCGGGCCTATCCGCGGGCGCGGGTGCTGGCACGCTCACGGGCGCGGGCCCACGAGGTTCACCAAGCGATCGTCACTGGCGGCGAGTTCACCCTCCCGGAGCTCGGCGAGGGCCTCTACGATCTGCGGGCGCTGCAGGACGGCGTCGAACTGGCGAGCGCGAGCGCGGAGGCCGGGGAACACGTCGCGTTGATCGGCGACCGGCCTGCGGGCGGCCCGGCGCTGGTGGTCGAGGTGCGCGGCAACGACGGCGAGCCCGTCGTCGGCGCGAGCATCGACGGTGGACCCTTCGCCGGCGCGAAGACGGACGCGGAGGGCACGGTCCGCGCCGAGGACGTCGCGCCCGGTCGTTACGCGCTGATCATTCGCGCGCCCGACTCGGGCACGCAGCGCCAGGAGATCGAGGTGCCGCCGCGGCCCGACGGCGCCGCTGCGATCGTCCGCCGCGTCGACATCGTGTACAACGCGCCCTGAGCGTGCACGAAGAGGCGGAACAGATCCCCGGCGACCCCGGCCGCGTGTTCGGTCGCTACAACTGCCGCTCGCCCGAGCAAGCACGGGGCCACGCCGTCGATCTGCGCAGCGATATCTACGCCGCGGGGACCGTGCTCCGGGAATTACTCACGGGCCGCCAAATGCTCTCGCCGAGCCCCCTCGGTCCCAGTGCGGCCCTCGCCGCCGCCCGCGCGCCCCAGATCCAGGCGCCGTCGGAGCTCGTGCCAGGCATCCCCGACGGGCTCGACGCGGTCGTGCTGCGGGCCCTGACGGTCGAGCGTGAGCACCGCTATCCCAGCGCAGACCGCTTTCGCGCGGCCTTGGCGGAGGTCCAGGCGCGAAATTACCCCGCCTGCGACACCGACCGGGTCGGCGAGTTCATGCGCGACATCTTCGCGCAGGACCACAAATTTGAGACTCAGGACTACGCGAGCTACGTTCGCGAAGATTTTCGAGAGTCCGCGAGCAGGGCCGAGGGCAGGATGCCATCAGCCTCGCGGACTCGACGGACATCCCACGCCGGGGCCGAGGGGCAGCAAGCGAGAGCAGGATGGCGGACAACGAGGACAGAGGGACTCTCAGCGGCGGCGCAGCGCGGTCGGCCGCGGCATCACGCGTGGACGCGGAGCAACGCTGGGGCACGGTGGTCGCTGGACGCTACCGCGTCGAGGACCTGCAAGCCTTCGACGGGATGGGCGCGCTGTATCGGGCCCGTGACACCGAGAAGGGGGTGCCGTGTGCGCTGCGTGTGTTGCCGGAGATCTACGCGCGTGAGCCCGATGTGATGGCCCGCTTCATCCGCGACGCCCAGGCGGCGCAGGAGCTCAAGCACCCGAACATCGCCCAGGTGTTCGACATCGGCAAGCTCGACGACGGCAGCGTCTACGCGGTCACCGAGCTGCTCGATGGCCAGAGCCTAGCGACGGTGATCCAGGAGGAGGGCCGGATCTCCGCGGGACGTGCAGTACACGTCGCCTGCCAGGTCTCGCGCGCGCTCGGCACGGCCCACGAGTCGGGGATCATTCACCGCGACTTCAAGCCCAGCAACATCGTGCTCGTCGCCCACGACGGCGACCTCGACTTCGTCAAGGTCGTCGACTTCGGCATCTGCTCGCATGTCGACAACGAGCCGTCGATGACCAGCTCGACGCAGGAGCTCATCGTCGGATCGCCCGACTACATGGCCCCGGAGCAGGCCGCGGGCGCCGAGGCCGACCCGGCCTCCGATGTCTACGCGCTCGGCTCAGTGCTGTTCGAGATGCTGACCGGCCGCCTGCCGTTCAAGGGCCGCAACGCGATCGACGTGCTGATCCAGAAGGGTGCACGCGACGCGCCGCGGGTCGCCGACATCGCCCCGGACGCGCCCGACGGGCTCTCGGAGGTCATCGCCGCCTGCCTCGCGCGGCGCCCCGAGGACCGCCCGAAGTCGATGCGCGTGCTCGAGGTGGAGCTGCTGCGTGCGCTCGACACCAAGCCGCGTCCGGTCAAGAACGCCGTCGCGGCCGCGCTC
>Ga0335394_10008725_pt1 | contig 11434 bp, 7 predicted proteins | sample MAT03_FD_205741 | JGI IMG/M metagenome (GOLD analysis project Ga0335394, IMG submission 205741) | Freshwater microbial communities from Lake Fryxell liftoff mats and glacier meltwater in Antarctica - MAT-03 (spades assembly) (version 2) ... | reverse complement strand
ACGCGTATCAACGTGCGATCTCGCTGGCTCGTCAGGAACCCGAGCGACGATTTCTTGCCCGCCGACTTTCAGAACTGTTTGCCGATTAATTCGCAATAGAAAATAATTTCCGTCACGATTCCGGATGCTGCTGTCGATTTGCGACATCTCCATTCGATTACTGTGTGAAAGCTCGCCAATTTTCGGCAACAGACTCAGCAAAACATAATACTTGTGCAGCAGTGTGTTCACCGTCCCATTACTCTTCTCGCGGTTCAATATGAATTGTTAAACTTGAAACCGACATTAGTTGCAACCGCGTGAAGTATCAGCCGATTTCGTACTCAAAACGTTTCCTTTACTCAGGAGACGGTCATGGAAATTCCCGAACCACAAATGGAACATCAATGGCTTCATAAGCTTGTGGGCGAATGGACCTTCGAGGGCGAATGCAACATGGGGCCGGATCAACCTCCCATGAAAAACACCGGCAAGGAAACCGTGCGATCGCTCGGCGGTCTGTGGACAATCGGTGAGGGAGAAGGTGAGATGCCCGGTGGCGGCGTTTTTCAGTCCATTATGACGCTGGGCTACGACCCGCAGTTGAAACAGTTCGTTGGGACGTTTATCGCTGGGTGTATAACGTGGCTGTGGCCGTACAACGGGACCCTCGACGCGGACAAAAAAATGCTGACGCTTGACTCCGAAGGGCCGAGCTTAGCGGGCGATGGAACGACGGCAAAATACCAGGATATCATCGAATTTCTCAACGACGACCTGCGAAGTCTTTCGTCTCAGTACCTCAGCCCGGACGGAAAGTGGGTTCCGTTTATGAAGGCTCATTACAATCGAGTGAAGTGATGCAGATTTCGTTTCAGCCGAGTCGGACGGCCCTCCAAATGTCGTAGGCACATATTCAAAGCCCGGTTCAGGCGCGAATAAAATCATGAAATACATGCTTCTCATCTACAGCCCGGAAAATGCCTGGACGCCCGATGGATGGAATCAGTGCGTTGCAGCATCAATGAGCATTTGTCAGGAACTGGCGGCGGCAGGAAAACTTCTGGCTGCGGCACCACTGCATCCCGTAGCGACTGCGACGACGGTGCGCGTCCGCGATGGCAAAGCGATGTTTACGACCGGTCCGTTCACCGAGACGATCGAGCAACTGGGCGGCTTCTATCTCATTGATGTCGAGCATCTTGACGAAGCAATTTCTATCGCCAGTCGCCTGCCACCGGCGAAGAAAGGCACCGTTGAGATTCGTCCGATCTTCAAACTCGATGGATTGCCTGCCGAGAAATTTGAATCAGAAAGCCTCGACTCGCTCAGGAAATTCATGTTCCTTTGCTACGACGATGAAGCAGCCTGGAGTGCTGCCGGGCCGGAAGCACACATGACCGCGATGCAGCAAGCAGTGAAGCTGACACACCGACTCGACAAGCAAGGGCAATTCCTGAGCGCGTCGCCGTTGCATCCGATCGCGACAGCAACCAGCGTGCGAGTTCGAAATGGACATCGTTCGATCACCGACGGCCCGTTTGCTGAAACTCGCGAAGTCTTCGGCGGCTATTACCTGATACTTGCCAAAGAACAACAGGCCGCAGTAGAGATTGCTGCTGAACATTCCGGCGTTCATGTGGGTGCCGTTGAGGTGCGTGAGGTGTTTGATGTGAGTGGATCAGTTCGATCCTGAAACATTTCCCTGGACATTACCGGTCGTTAAAACGGAGCAGAATCATCTTCCGGACCGAAGTCCGGTTCATCGGCTGAAGCAGGAGCAGACTTTGCTCCACCGCCCGCCTTGATGAGTTCATACTCCGTCGCTTCCGCGCTGAGGAAGAATTTGACTTCGCTTTGTTCATCACGTTGCCATTTGCGGCCGGTCAATCGGTAAGTGACTTTAATCGTATCGCCAACGCTAAGATTATCGACCAAGTCGCAACTGTCAGCGATGAATTCAAACGGCAGGTAATTCGTGAAACGTCCGTTGGCTTGTTCCAGCACGACCGTGCGTTTGCGAAATCCTTTTTGACCGAAACTTTTTGTCGGTTCGATCAAATGAACCTGTCCCGTGACTGTTGCTTCACTCATGGCATGCGTCTTTCCGATTGTTCTCAAATTGTATTGTATTGATGGGACGTCTTAGTGAGGCCTGGTACACAGCAAACTCCGCGCGGATGAAACAGGAAATATTCCACCGCGCGGAATGTTGACTTCAATGACCGGGATCATGCTTTGATTTGCCGGACTATTTGGACTTTTCGTCTTTGGCTTTGGCATCGGCTTCGTCTTTTACGACAGTTGCCTTCTTGATGTACGTCAGCGTTGGGAAGCTCTTATTCAGATACTCGTTGCCTTTAGTCTGGACCAGCCCCTGGTCTGGCTTTTCGCCGTACTGCGAGTTTATCGCATCGACAACATCCATGCCTTCGACAATCTCACCGAATGGCGAAAACCCCTGGCCGTCAAGGAATGCATTGTCCTTGTAGTTGATAAAGACCTGGCTGGTTCGCGAGTTCTTGCCGCTGGTTGCAAACGTAATGAGTCCACGCTTGTTGGATTTTGTAACGCGATCGTCTTTGATCTTTGCATCCACCCAGTTCTGCTGGATTTCCGGGTCGCCGTTGATTCCCCACTGAACCATAAAGCCTGGCACTACGCGGAAGAAACGACATTCATCATAAAAGCCGCTTTCCACAAGTTTGTGGAAGCGATCAGCACCGTTGGGTGACCATTCTCGGTGAACTTCGACAGTAAAATCTCCGCCCGATGTTTCGAACAGGACTTTATAGGTCTCAGGGGCTTGTTCAGCCTCATCGGCGACGATCGGTGTTGAAAATCCAGTAACGACACTGAGAGCAAACAGTAAGCGAGCAACAGTCTTCACAGAAACCTCCATTGTTTGAAATCAAAAAACGAACCGGCGGATTCTAGCGTTTGACGGTCTGATGTATACTTAACCATCGATTTTTACAGGCCAAGGATGCTGGTAAAACAAAAGCGTGGAATGCGATTCAGTCCTGGCGGGGACGGCGGCTCACTGCCGTCGGTGATAGCCGACGGATATGAACAACGATGATCCCAAAGTCCCGGAGGGCCGACAGCGAGTGTCGCAAGATCTGCTGTCGTCCCTCCGGGACTTTCGAATCTATGAGGCAAACGTGACCGGTGACTGCCGTCACCGGCAATGAGCTATCGTCCCTGCCGGGACCGAATCGCAAGTATCTGCCGCAACGAAAAAGGGGGACTTTCGTCCCCCCTTGATGTTCATTCAAATTCAGTTCACTTCTGTTACTGGCGTTAGTGACCAGCAACGGCAGCGATACCTTCCAGAAATCCCTGCAGCTGGCGGCTGCGAACCGGGTGCTGAAGTTTTCGCACTGCTTTGGCTTCGATCTGGCGCACGCGTTCGCGAGTCACCTTAAAGATGCGACCGACTTCTTCCAGCGTGTACGTGTAGCCGTCGCCAAGACCGTATCGCAGCTTGATGATTTCGCGTTCGCGGTAGGTCAGAGTCTTCAGGACAGTGTCGATCTTATCCTTGAGCATTTCAGACGCAGCGTTGCTGACAGGGCTGTCTGTGCTACGGTCTTCCAGGAAGTCGCCGAACGCACTGTCGTCGCTTTCGCCAATCGGCTTGTCAAGACTGATTGGCTGACGAGAAATTCGCATGACTCGACGAGCTTCATCCATCGGGATGCCAGCCAGTTCCGCCATTTCTTCGACGGTTGGTTCACGTCCGATATCCTGGAGAAGCGTTCTCGCAGCTGCACGCAGCCGTGTCATCGTCTCAATCATGTGCACGGGCACACGAATTGTGCGAGCCTGATCCGCAATCGCACGCGTAATGGCCTGGCGAATCCACCATGTCGCATACGTTGAAAACTTGTACCCTCGGCGATATTCGTACTTATCAACCGCTCGCATCAGACCAGTGTTGCCTTCCTGGATCAGGTCCAGAAACGTCATGCCACGGTTGCGGTATTTCTTGGCGATTGACACCACGAGTCGGAGGTTTCCGCCTGACAAATCTCGCATGGCCTTATCATATTCCGCATGTCGCTGCTGGATGGTGAGCATCTGCGCCGCCATGGATTCGGGCGTCTCTTTTGTCAGTTCCATCAGGTCGTCAAGCTCTTTCTGCAGGCATTTTCGTTCATCCTGAGCCGATGCCAGATTTCGAAGACTCTTGATCTGCTCATGCAGTTCGGTCATCCGATTTGAAATCTGATCAAGACGTTTCATACACGGCTGCAGACGTTGAGTTCGCAGACTCAATTCTTCAAGCAGTGTCACGCAGCGACGACGACGTTCTGTCAGGCGTTGCTGAATTTCAGTGCGGCCAGCTGCTGACAGATCTTTCGTCTTCAGCGTGGCATAGTCTTCCAAATCGCGTTGCCGGATGTTTGCTATCGTTGCCAAATTAATCGGCATGCGGCCAAGGATCTGCTCCTTTTCCAGGCTTTCCGTCATGGAGACTTTGATCGTGCGATCAAACGGCAGTTCGCTGCGATGCACTTTGATCAGCGTTTCATGGCAGAAATTCAACGCGAACTCGCTGGTCAGCAGAGCGCGTCGGAAACGGCGGCGTGAAACTTCGATCTGCTTGGAAAGGAAAATTTCTTCTTCGCGAGTCAGCAGCGGGATCTCGCCCATCTGCGACAGATACATGCGAATCGGGTCTTCGGTGCCGCGTGAAGATTCTTCACCGTCAATCCTGATTTCGGGACGGCGTTTCTTGCGAAGAGCAAGCGGTTCGCCAGCGTCGTCCTTTACTGGATCAGCGACGATCTGCATGTTCAATTCTTCGAGACAGCTGATCAAATTGTCCAATTGCTGCGGATCGGTGGCTTCGTCCGGCAGAAATGCATTGACCTGCGAAAACAACAGATGTCCTTGTTTCAGGCCGGTTTCTATTAGTTGGCGAAGGGTTTCATCGAGGCGGTACATATTTGGCTCCTGTGGTTCTTATGGTCTTCAGTTGATGTGTTGCAGCTAACGTGCCGTCATGGCAAAAAAAACGCCACATCAAGTGACGACAGTCTTACTTCATGGAAGAAGGATGACCCATTTGACTTTGACGAAAATTGTAAAGTCGGCGGAGTGCGTCTTTTGTGTCGTCGTCGAGTTCGCTCATGGGCTTAGCCGTTTGCGACAATAATTGTTTCGACACGAGGTTCAGTCGTTTTTCTCGCCGTTCCAGAATAGGTCCGAGAACCCGTTCCAGATGGTTTGGTACCGAAGTACCGCCTTGCTCATTTTGGCCCGGCTGGTCCATCATGAGTCTGAAAATCCCTTTCTCTTCAGCCGAATCCACCACTGCGTTGATCAGACTCAAAAGATCTGAATCTGATTCTGCGGCAATGATCAATCGGCTGAGTTCAGGAAGGTCTCCGTCTTCCTTCCACAGGTCGATGCACAACGCCAGCAGCCGCTGATGTCGCACATTTTCGAAGTCATCCGCACCGATGTGGTGCCGAATGAAATCGATGGTTTCCGGACAAGTCAGAATGATCTCCAGCATCTCGCGTTCCGCTCGCTCCATGGCGTTTTCGGGACGAGGTGCAACCGTAGTCGGCTGTCGATCAGCGTCCCGACGAAAGACACTCTTCTTGTCTGTCTTGTTTCGAATATCTTTCAGTTGTTGGCGAGCCGTTCTTTCGTCAACCTGAACCCGCCAGCATACGCTGCGAAGTATCATGTCTTCGCGAACGGTTCCAGCAAGTCCCTGTGACTCAGCCAGGAACTCCAGCATCTGATTCAAAATCTGCTGACGCCCGGCCACAGATTGTGAATCCGTGCGTCGTAGAATCGATTGCAATTTGTATTCCCACGCCTCAGGGGCCGTGTTGATGAGCTTGTAAAATTCCTCTGAGGAGTGTGTTTCAAGGTAATCCGCAGGGTCCTTGCCTGACGGAACATTCAGCACACGAAGATCAAGATCCTGAGCAAGAAATCGCGAGATTGACCGTTCTGCCGCCTGTTGCCCTGCGGCATCACTGTCGTAAACCAATACAACTTTCTCTGCAAAACGTCGCAAAAAACGTACATGTTCTTCAGTCATCGCAGTCCCAAGGGTGGCAACCGCGTTCTTCACGCCAGCCTGATGGCAGGCGATGCAGTCCATGTATCCTTCCACAATGATCGCTGTTTTGCTCTCGCGAATGGCGTCGCGAGCCATATTGAAAGCGAACAGCATTCGCCGTTTTTGAAAGATCGCACTTTCTAAACTGTTCCAGTATTTCGCATCACTTTCAATGTTGCCTCCCGGCAACACTCGTCCTCCAAACGCCACCGGACGACCGCGTTCGTCGAAGATCGGAAACACCAAACGACCAACCAGGTTGTCAAAGTACCCCGGTCCATTGTCACGTTCTCGAATCAATCCCGCAGAAACAAGTTGAGCAGGGGTGAATTTTCCTTTCGCCTTTTCAAGGAACCAGTTCCAGTCTTCCGGATGATATCCCAGCTTGAAATTGCTGACGGTTTCCGCCGAAAGTTGCCGCTTGAGGACGTACTGCCGAGCATTCTCTGCAGATGGTCCTGTCTTCAGTGTCTGATTCATTAAATTGACGGCCCATTCGACCACAACTAACGAATCTGTCTTGCGACTTGCATTTTCTTGTGCCCCGTTTGTGCGGGACTTCTTTGGCATCTCAATTCGAGCTCGCCGTGCCAGCGATTCTATCGCCTCAGGAAACGGCACGCGTTCAATTTCCATGACCCAACGAAAACAGTCTCCACCCTGATCGCACACCCAGCATCGATACGATTGTCGATCAGGATAAACATGAAACGAAGGATTTTTGTCGTCGTGAAATGGACACAACCCGACATAATCACGACCACCGTGCAACGGTTTCAGAGCAACAACTTCGGACACCAAATCCACAATGTTTGTGCTGGACCGAACAAGTTCCTTGAAATCTTCACCAACAGCCTGTAACACTTTGGACTCCGATTGAGTGATCCGTCAAACCTTCGGACTTCGACTCGATAACTCCTGCAGGCGATACTAATCAATCGCGCAGCCGATACGACGGTGGATTGATCAGCGTTGCCAACAGGCATATAGAAACTAGCAGGAGCGTCATTGCTCAACTGGTGAGGAGACAACTTGCGACGCCCGAAGTCTGCTTCCTCAACTCCCGGTCCGGCGTCGCGCAATTCTAACCGCAAAAGGCTTCCGGTCAAGCTGTTGCTGTGACAGGAAGCCCCGAAAGCGAACGTCGCAAAGACTTGCGTGGCACAACGTTGCAGGCTTATGTCTGATGCATTTTCTACGCTTTCGGAAGACGCACACCAGTCGCTGTGATATGCAGTTACACCCGCAATTCACCAGTTGGGACAATCGAGGTGCCGCGAGGTGAATTCCTGGCCCACCCTAAAAAATAGTCTTTGACGCCATTCGAAACGCGAATTCCTGCTTGCGTGTTTGTGAGCCGACAGCGCTAGCTGCGGGCTAATTCTTATACACAATCATGGAAAACACCCGCGGCAAGGCAGGTGTTGATTTAACCGTTTAACCCGACTCGAAGAGGAGGCAAGTCTGTGGACTTAAGGCGAGCGGGGGATGTCAATCCCCTGATTCGTTGGAACAATGCGAAAATCAAGTACTTACGAACTCCGCAGGACAGTTGGATTCATAAGTTCACACCATTACGAAGAGCAGGAACCGAGTGCATTACCTCCTCTTCGAGTCGGGTTAAACGGGAGCTTCCTCCGTTGAGACTCAATCAACATCCCGCGTCCTGCTTCGCCAACCAAAAAACTCACCGCATGCTCCGCAAATTGACGGATTTCAGGCAAACACGGGGGTCTGGTTGACCTTGCCGGTTGAACTTAACGTAACGCCGTCGACGTGACGATAACTTCAGATGAATCGCGAAGGATTGCCATCCGGATTGGAATCAGAAGCATTGAGGCTTACCATGGTTAAAGTCGCCATTGAAAATGCGGACACGGAAGAGACTCCCGGCGAAAAAAAAATACAACGATCTTCGAAAAGCACCAAGACCAAGTCGGTAAGGAAGTCTCGCTGGTTTTTAAAGCTGAGTTTGCTGCTGACAACCGCCGTTGCTGCCGCTCCCAGCGTTTTGTCATTGTCCGGTTCGCTGCCAGCGTTGATTAAGAAGGCGAATCCCAAGCTGGGTGACGCTGTCTCCTTCAGTGGTGTCAAAATGCACTGGTGGGCACCAGTGGAAATCACCGGACTTAAGGTTCAGGATCTCAGTCAACCACTGGAACCCGGCACGGCAAAATCTACCGCGACGATGCTCTGTGAAGTGAAACGCGTTACGACAATCGAACCGCTCTGGCGAATTGCCCTCAATGCAGGCCGAGGCACTGGCGTTGTCGTCAAGTCGCCGCGTTTGATTTTGATCGCTGACGAAAAAGGCACAAATTTAGACCGCACCGTGACGGAATTATTTGGAAGTTCGGATGAGACCAGCGGTCCACGGTTTCCGTTTCGAGTCACGATCGAAGATGGCGCGGTGCAGCTGCGATCCGCTCCCGTTGCAATTCCGACCGCTGCCACGTTGACGCCGACAGATGTGGATATTACAGATGCGGCTGCCGCTTCAGCCATCGCTGACGCGACTTCGCCAGCGGCAGTTCCCGTCTCAACAGCGGTCATTTCAGCCATCGCGGATGTATCAGACATTACTGGCACGTTTTCAACGATGGATACATCTCGCTGGCTTCCGGCCATGAAGCTGTCGGCTTCGATTCGACAATCCAGTGGTCAGCACGTCACGAAAAGAACGGCCTCTCGACCGACCCGCCTGGCCGCAAATCTGGATTCGATTGTCAGCGATTTTCCAAACGTGCCGCTTGAAGACCTTGTCGGCACAGATGCGTCTGGCGATCCAACTTCTGCTCGCATCCAGATCCATCTGCAGCCACGCATTGACGAGCAGGGACGTCAGGCAATTCAGATTGGTGCTCGCGATGTTGACCTGCGACTGATTCAGCCATTTCTTTCCATGCTCGGCATTGATATCTCTGTCAACGGCATGATTTCCGGCGGCATTGATGCTCGACTCGCTGGCGCGGACCTCAAAGATGGGCTGGTGGGACGAATCATGCTGGCCGGCGACGAAGTTCGCATTCGGCAACGCAATTGGGCTGCCGATGAATGGCTGCCGCTTGGAATCGTGAACGCGACCGGGGCCGTTGCGATTGCCGATGACGGAATGCTGATTCAGGATCTGAAGATCACAACCAATGTTGCAGAAATTACAGGCAACGGAGAACTTCGACACTCCGCCACCTCCGCCAACGCGGAGCAATCACAGAAGATTGAACTCAATGGATCACTGAATCTTGCCAAAGTCGCTGAATCGATGCGTAAGACCCTGGCTCTACATGATGACGTCACCATTCAAAGTGGAACGCTTGTTTTTCAGGCTCAAGGTTCGGCCGACGCACCAAAAGACACGACAGGGAACGCGGCCAGTATCGTCAGTGCGTCTCAAAAAGGCAGCTGGCAAATCGGAACCCGCATCGACGGGCTTCAGGCAATTCAAGGCGGTCGGTCGCTTAAAGTCGATTCGAACATTCGCGTGGACGCATTTGGTCCGTTCGTGAATGGAATTCCCGATCTCTTGCGTGCCCGACTCACGGCCGACTTCGGCACAATCGATTGCCTGCCCGATGGCACCGGATGGAAGATTTCCGGATTGGTGCAGCCCGCTTCACTCTGGCAGACGCTTCGACAATTTGCCGACGTTCCTCAACCCGGCATTCGCGGCGATCTGCGATTTCAAACGCGAGTTGCCATGCAGAACGATGGTTTCAAACTATCGGATCTGGAATTGAACTCATCCGACGTCACCGCCCGCAGCACCGCATTGACCATCATCCCAGCAAATCCCATCACATCAATGCTCGACGGTGCCTTGCATGTGGAAGGTTCCGGAGCTGCCCTGCGCACGCTGTTGATGCCATGGCTGGATGCATCGTTTCTGGCAGAACAATCGCAGGTCGTGGCTGATGTTTCTGCATCACCACAAAGTGATATCCAGGTCAACGTACGCATCGCTCCCACCGGAGTCGCGAATTTGCAGCGTGGAAATGTACTTTCCGTTTCGCAGAGCCAGGTGCAAAATGGGACTCAGCCACAGTCCGGCCGTAAGTTCACATCGGCTCCAGCATCGGTCTTTGTCGTTGATGAAGCAGAGATCAATCTGAATATGACTGCGTCCAATAACGGCAGTCAGTTCGACATCAAAACTGGAGCCGTCAAACTTCCCGGTCTGGCAGCTGCTGTGACAGGCATGGTGTCAGTCCCGAACGGCAATACGTTGCTGGATCTCACGGCTGATACAACTTATGACCTCGATATTCTGAGTCGTCGATTGTTCGCTTCCGATTCAGGCATCGCGTTGAGCGGTCAGGGACGCGATGTCTTCAAGCTCAAGGGCGATCCATCGCAACTCACCGGAGTCGTACAGCAAGGTGCATCGAAAAGCGGTGCAAATGCCCTGCAGGGTTCAGGCGGGTTGAAATGGGTTTCAGCCAACATTTGGGGACTCAGCGTTGGTGGTGGATCCACTCAGGCCACTTTGGAAAACAGTCTGCTGCGAACGACCCCCATTCAATGCAGTTTCAACGGCGGCCAGTTGAATGCAATGGCACAGTACGATATCGCAACGTCCCGGCTGCAACTGGGGTCGGGAAGTCGAGTCGAAAATGTGCAGGTGACACCCGAGTTATGTCGGCAGTGGTTGGGATTTGTTGCTCCAATGATGGCGGATGCTGCTGACGTCAACGGTCAACTGTCAATGCGTGTCGAACGATTCTTCTGGGATCTGAACGCACCACAGAATTCAGACGTCTCCGGACAACTCACGATTCATCAGGCATCCGCAACGCCCGGATCGTCATTCGCAACGCTGCTGCAGGTTGTCGATCTGCTGCGCAAACGCGACGAAACGAATGGCTATGCTGGCAGATCATTGACGTTGCCCGAGCAAACTATTCCCGTCCAGGTTCGGCAGGGGTATGTCGTTCACGATGGCTTGATTATGGATCTGGCTGGTTACCGTTTGAAATCATCCGGAGCCGTCGGCTTGAACGAACAGATTCAGATCACTCTCGACGTGCCGCTGGAAAAGGGCACTGCTGCGACAACTCGCTCGATCAAAGTTCCACTCCGCGGATCTGTCAAAAGTCCTCAACCGGACACGGCAGCATTAATTCAGAATCTGGGCGTTCAGAAGCTCCAGGAAAAGCTCGGTGTCGATAAACTGCAGGACAAAATCGGCAACGGCGTCGATGAGACACTCAACAAAGGTCTGAACAAGTTGTTGAATCGGTTTTAGTTGGACAGCCTCAGTTTTCGAAGCAGTACCGCGAATCGAGCATCCGAATCGAGCATCCGAATCGAGCATCCGAATCGAGGGGCAATGAGGGGCAATGAGGGGCAATGAGGGGCAATGAGGGGCAT
>Ga0335394_10008708_pt1 | contig 11446 bp, 11 predicted proteins | sample MAT03_FD_205741 | JGI IMG/M metagenome (GOLD analysis project Ga0335394, IMG submission 205741) | Freshwater microbial communities from Lake Fryxell liftoff mats and glacier meltwater in Antarctica - MAT-03 (spades assembly) (version 2) ... | reverse complement strand
GCTACGGTATGTGCTTTCGATAGCGATGCCAAACCATGTTTCGACATTGACCGAAAGGGAGTTTCTCAGTCTGGGGAAAGCGGTCCAAGAGCTGCGCAAAAAGACGAGTTGAATTGCGATCCTTCGGCCAGCGTCATGTTGTTACGTACTTGTCCAGTTTCGTTCGAAGCGCTTCGTTCTTAAACGGCTTGTTTGGTTCTGCTAGCGAAATACAAAGCGAGACGGCCTCTAAGCCCGTTGGGCGACAATCCAACGAATCCAGTGCGACCGCGCCGAAGCATCACGTACGAGCCACATGGATGGCAACAAAATTCGACTCACTAGCAACTGCCTTGCGGTCCGCGGGCTTGCACGGGGAGTTCATTAGGCGAGCGGCATATTGGAAACTACCGTAGGATGGGACCAATGTCCCGTCCGTTGATTGGTTCGGGACAATGGTCCCAAACTACAACTGGTATCTTTCACCCTGCCGATCGCCTTAGCGGCGACCTATCGCAACTACAAGCATTTTTCGCTGCCCGATTACGATCGCTTTCAAGCTGTGGAAGCACGTTAGCCTCAGACTCGAAGCCCCAGACTCGAAGCCTCTGTCACACCGCTTTCGAAAGTTTGGTTATGGCTGGCCGCTTGGAACGGTCGCAAAGACAGAGTCCCAGGCATCTTTCTTCCAAGCTCGCTTGGCGGGCATCGAAAGCAAACTGGATCCTTCGGGTGTGGACTCCAACGGTTCCGGCAAGTCTAGCATTTCCTCCCGGGATTCATTTCCGATAAGAGACAGTTGGCTGAGCGAAGACAAGATATCTGCCTCCAACGATTCTTTGGAGGGCTCAGTCGGGACCAACCCCGAGGATTCGACGACTGCGATTTGCTCGGCTGCCTGTTGCTCCAAATTCGCAACCTTGGCCTCGACCAACTGCAGATCTTTCAACTTGGCGTCTAACTCCGCACTCACTCTGCTCAACTCATTGGAAACTTCCTCGCGGCTACGCGTCAACGATTCCATTTGCGATTTTATCGCACTTATCCCAAGCGAGAGTTCTCCCTTAGTTGATTGCGTATCCTTTACCTCGCGTTGGCAAACCAACAAGACGCTAGTCATCTCGTCCATCTTTTGCATCAGATCGGCCAAGTTGCCTTCGATCGATTTTCTTCTTACCGATAACTTTCCAATTTCCTTTCGAGTTAGCTCTACCTGTAGTCCTAACTCCTCGGATTCGCATCGTTGTGAGGCAGTCTGTATGCTCAATTCTTGCAAACGGGCAGCATCGCGAAGTAGTCGCAGTTCGAGATCGCTCGCCTGCTGACGTTTGGTTTCTATCGTCTGGTCGAGCGATAGGATTTGTGAACGGCGAGTCTCGGATACTTCATTCATGGTTCGGAGAACGGATTCCTGCGTGAAACAATCAGACTTTAACTGACTCAGATTCTCCTGGCTCCATTTCAGCGAAGCGATCTCACTCTCGAGTTGCTGAGCCAGAACTGTCTTTTCGTCCACTTCAGCAACGAGCTTTCGCAAAATGGATTGGGAATCTTCACAGACCAGTTCGAGCTGTCGCAATTCAGCTTGCTTAGTCTCAAGACCGGCAATCTCCCCCTCTAAGGTCTGTCGCTGCATCGTACGTTCTTTAAGTTCAGAGTCAATCATCATCAGAGTTTCGCGCCGCTCTGAGCAGGTGTCCTCAAGCTGTTGGAGATTGGCTTTAACCGCTTCGAGCGAATTGATCTCTCGCCGTGCCTGTTCCACCGATTCCGAGAGGGTTTGATTGGTCCTTTGCAAAGTGTCTTTTTCAGTGAGCAACTCACTCAATCGTTGTCGGCCCGCTTCGAACTCGGAGTTCATGGATTCGATTTTGCTATCCAGGTCCGTTCTCGTCTCCTCGCTCGAGCGAACTTTGGCGTACTCCGCAGCTCCTAGTTCGAGCGCCATGCGGTGTTGCGCTTCCGCGTCCGCGATCTGTATTCGAAGCCCTTCCAAACCTTGGTTGGCAGCATAACGCAGATCCACGAGTTGGTCGCGTTCCCGCATCGTAGCTTCCAATTCCTCTTGCGCGATTCGCAGAGTCCGCTCAGCACCCTTGGTTCCGTCTTGTAAATCTCGGCACTCGAGTCGAGTAGAATCCAGTGCAGCTTGTGCGGCTTGCATCTCTCCTAAAATGCGTTGCTCCTGTCTTTGCAGTTGCTCTAACAGGTTTTCAAGTTCCTCTTTACTTGCCTGACTCGCCTTTGTTTCTATTTGAAGTGTAGTCAAGTAGGCGGTCCACTGTTGAGCGACTGCTTGAGCGTCCGCGACTTCGTCTGCAAGATGCGTCAATTTACGAGACGCTTCGTCGCATTGAGATTCCAGTTGGCTGGATCGATTGGTGAAATCGAGCAGGCGCCGTTCGGTATCTCGGCTTTCTTGAGTAATGGCTGCGTACTTTTCGCTGACAGCGTGCTGTTGTTCCAGCAAATCCGCTAACTTCGATTCCGCGATACCTTGCGAGGCAAGGGATTCATCTACTCTATGTTCTATGGCTGCGAGATCGCGTGTCAAATCGCGCAATCTTTCATTCGCAATCTCCGCCATCGACTGCTGTGATTCCGACTCGGCCGTAGCAGCTCGTATCTTGCTTTCCAATTGCGCTAGAACACCCGCTGCATCCTCGATCTGTGATTCCAGATCCGAGCGCTCTCGGTCCAAGCCGCTAAGCTGCTCCAGCTCCAGCTGCTTCGTTTGAACATGATCGTGAAGCTCCCGAACATGAAGTTTCAGTCCATCGATTTCGTCATCTTTATGACTCTTTTCGCCCAGTAGCGCGAGCAGTTCCCGCTTTTGGCTCTCGGTTTGCATCTGGAGTTCGCGCACTTCTGACAAGATCGTTGTGCGATCAACCAGCAGTTGACCTTTCTGGTGATCCAGTTCGGAGATTTGACCCTCGGTTTCCACACGGCTAGAGTGCAGTCGCTCCAACTCGACTCGTTGGATTTGCAAGTCTCTGCGTGCCTCACTCAGACTCGTTGTCATCTCGGAAAGTTGGTGTTCCGCTGCGACACCCTCTTCCAACTTGGCACTGTACTCGCGTTCGAAACGAGCGGTCTTTCCGATCCAACCATTGAGTTCAGCCTGTTTTTGATCTAGCTCTAGCTTTAGTGCTTCGAGCTCAAGAGTTATGAGGGTAGTCTGGGCTTTGGCAGCCTCGAGCACTTGAATCTCAGCTGAAACAACCTGTTGGTCCGCGATCAAACCTGCCTTCTGGAGTTCGAGCGCAGAATTCTGCTGAAACAGTTGGGACTGAATGTCCTGGAGTCGCTCCATCTCCAAGCGTTGCAAGTGAACGTCGGCCTGAGCCTGGGTGAGGATCGCCACGAGGTCGGCGATTCGCTGCTCAACTTCGATCTCGGCTTGGATCTTTCTCGTATGCTCATGGTCGAATGCAGTCATCCGTTCCACCAGGGCAGCGAACTCCGCCTCTTGCTGACTGGTTCTCAACTCCAGTGCAGCCAACTCTTCTTCCGCTACGATTGCTTTCCCCTTGGCTGCTTCGAGCTCTTTGGCCTCATTGCGGATTGCCATCAACTCCTGCTTGTGCGCGTAGAGTTCTGAGGACCTATGCTGGACTTGTTCAGCCAGACCATCGGCCTTTTCGGTCAACATCTCGACTCGTCGCTCCGCGTCGACAACCGATTTCTCCGCATCGCGAATCAGTTTATTGGAATCATCCATGGAAATCTGCATCGCGGCTTCTCGCTGGTCCAAAGCAGCCACGAGAGAATCGAGGCTCGATCTCTTTGACTCTGCTTCGATGTTGGAAGCGCAGGCCAAGCATTCCAGTTGCCCAATTCGTGTCAGTAAAGTAGCGACGTGCAGCTCAACTTCGTCACCTTCGACTCGCAGTGATCGCAACCGAGCCTCAGTACTCCTCAGAGTATCCTCGAGCTTACGCAATTCCGCTTCGGAAAGAGCAATGGATTCGTAGTTCCGAGATGCATTCGCTTCCAGCGTCACTGCCTGATTGACCAGTTCAACATTGCGCTCTTGGGTCAGGCCCATTCGTCCCTGTAAGGCCGAGAAATCCGCCTGGAGAGATTGGGTTTTCTTTACCAGTTCTGCAAACTCAGCTTCCGCGTCATCGAACCTCACAGAAATGCGCAGGTTCTCTTCGGCCAATTCTTCTTGTCGTTTCTGTTCGTTCTCTTGATGGATTTCTCTGGCAGAATCGCGTTCGGAGCAGCCTCGATCCTTCTCCGCCAAGCAAAGGGCGATTCCCTGTTCGATAGCGAGCAAAGCCGCCGACTTCTCGATTGCTTGTTCGTCGAGAAAATTGATTTGCGATTCAGCTTCGTAAAGTTTGGACTGAGATTCGCGGGCCAACAGGCTCAATCTCGGGATTTCGTCCTGCAACTGCGCCAATTCGAACGCCCTCGCTTCCTTCTGCGAGTTGGTCAATCGAAGCTCGTTGCAAATCTCGGAGTGTTCACTTTCGAGTCGCTCCAATTGTCGGTTCCGTTCGACGATCAGAGCGCCCGTCAACTCAAGCTTCTCCTGTTGAGCATCCAGGTCTTGTTTGACCATTTGCAGCTTGATCTTTTCCGTGTCGGACGACGATTTCATCTGACCGACTTCACTAGTCCATTGTTGACGTTCCTTGATGAGAGCGCGAAGCTGCTCGGTAACATCCTGCATTCTCCTCTGGATCCTTTCGCGTTCGTTCTGAAAATGGGACTTACCCCTTGCGAGGTCAGAGACGACACACATGCACACCAATACATAAAGAATAGAGATACCAAGATTACAGATTATTAACTGGGTATTGGTTGCGCCTATTCCTACCAAGCCCCCATTGAGCAATAGAACAAGGATCGCTACCGCAAAGAAAAGTCTGCGAGAAACAATTCCGATACTGGAGACACTCACCGCGTTGCGGCTTCGCTGCTCGGCCAGAATGTTGCATGCGTCTTGCGAAAAGCTGTCTATTTTGCTGGCGAGTCTCTTTACATCCGACTGGAGAGATTCCTGATCGGATGGCATCAACTCTTCCAAGGAGACCTCAGAGAAGTACTGTGGTAGTGTGTTCATTCTGGATCTATCGACCTTTCGTGCCAACACGTTCCATATCTTTCAACCGCCGTTCCATCGCTTCCAATCGCATGGCTAGCTCATCGGAGTCCTTTGCTCCGAGGCTTTCTTTAGCGGAGCTGCTCTTGTCTAGCGCGACGTTCCACCAATCCATCCCGATCTCGCGAGCCTTTTCAATCGAGCAAACGACCAATCGGATCTGGATCGTGAGCAACTCGATATCGACCAATTTAATTCGTATATCGCCGGCAATTACGACTCCCATATCGAGAACCCGCTCGAGAATGTCTGCGATGGATGAGGAAGAAGTTGCGGTAGGTATTCGAGTAGTACTCATTGTTTGTCAATCCGTTGTTTTAAGTAAATACGATTTCCGGCCATAATAGTAGGCTATTCGCCAATGGCAATATGTGGTGACGAGACAGTCCGACTGCCTGTCCAGCTGTCGCTCAAAGCAGTTTCCCCAATGGTCCAAGATCCAAATTGAGTTCCTCTCGACCAATACCAAACGCGACACATAATATATCGATTGCCTCAGATTGCTTCATCAAGCACTCTCCAAGACGGTCGACTTCTAGATCGGTGAGGGTCCCATTCTCCATGCGCCGAATCGCTTGCCGTTCCAGCAATTCGTGCAGTAGATTGACGAGCGTGACGGCGAGCCGACCTAAGCCTGTAGCCGCGTTCTCCGCATTGAGCTCGACCCGGCGCGAAGCGGCAGCTGTGGCCATCATGGCCTGAGCAAGTTCCGACTCCATCGAGGAGCCATTGTGTGCATGAGTAGGTGTCACTCTGACCCTCCCGATACAAACGCTGGCGGGCATCTTCGGGCTAGACTCGGAGGCAACTCGCCGAGTGCATCCACAGCGCATATCAAACCGCGAAGCCCGATATACAATAGATCGACTCCTGCGACGGATATCGTAATATCCCCCGTAACCACAACTCCCTTATTAAGAAGTCTGTCGAGGGCATCGCACAGAGAAATGTTCTTCGCGAGGTGATCATTGTCGATCGACATGGTCCAAATCCTTTCGGTGTCTACGTTGCGTCTACTCTTCCGAGTTGCGTCTACTCTTCCGACTCTAACAAATCGAGAAGCTCCGCTTCTCGATCATCGAATTCATCCTCTGTAATCTCTCCTGCCTCTAACTTGGCATGCAAAGCGGAAAGCTCGGCCATGCGATTCGCGCGCTCGTTTTCTTTCTCTTGTTCGACCGCTTTCGCAACTTCCTTGGCGATGAAAAGGAACCCTTTGAAAGGCGACATGACCAAGTCATCTAGATAAAACATCTTTCTACTCCATCGACAGTGCTAGCTTGACAAAGCTGTAAGGAGGCCACGGACCGTTGAAGCTGATCGCGAATTCGTCGCTAAAGAGCTCAGCCGCTCGGTATACTGCCTGGCTGAACTCTTCGTGGGAGTCTCGGTCGATCAGGCAAGCCAGACGCATCACGTCTGAATCCAGACGTGTTGGTTGAATATCGATCTCTTTGGAAAGCAGACCGAGTACGTCCAAAAACTTTTGCGTATGAGCATTCCGTTCGGTATTGAGCAGTGTCTCAAAAACACGTCCCATTTCGATCTGATCGTCACGCGAGGCGGTCCCTGCAACAATCATTGCACGCGCTTCAGCGAGCTCGGGATAGCGATCAACGAAGTACTGTGGAATGTTCTCCGCTGTCCACTTGAGGGACAGGGTCATTTCTACTTGACCGTCGACGCGATCCATTTGGTCGTTCAAGATCTCTCGATTGGTTTCCAAAATTTGGTGTACTTGCTCGACGTTGTCTGCGATGAGTCCAAAGGAAACGGGCAGCATGCTCCAATGCTTTGAGAGATACATGACGATCTCTTGGTGTGCCGCTAAGAATTTCCGTTGTGGCCGAATCTTCTTTGCAACGATCGGAGACACCGCCACGGCTAGGTCACCGCTAACAATGATCGAGATTTCGGCCTCTTCGATACCTTGAAGTTTCGCATCGAGAACCGCTTTCTGGTCCTGGGCCCGAAAAAAGGAATAGACATAGTAGCCCGTCGCTGTCGCTGTTAAGTTCGCCATCGTTTGTCTCCTTATAGCAAAAGAGTTTCTAGTAGGTGAATCCGAACCGAGTCCGAGATGGATCGGGAGCAGACGGAAGTGTGCTCAGCACTTGTTGCTGGCCCACCTGTTGCTGGTTAGCGATTCTGGCCTTCAAAGCATCTTGCTCGTTCGCGATCGACTGGATTCGCTCACTGAGTTTCTTCACGCGCTCAAGCACGCTTGCCAGCTCAACAGCACGGCGAGATCGCTCGATTTCAAGTGATGTTAGCTTGATATAGAGTTCTGGACTCTGAAGCGAAGCGGCTACCTTGCGACTCGCTCGAGTTTGCATGTTTTGCAAACCCCGTCGCGGAATAGAGTTTCTCATGGACACAATTCCAATCAACGAATGCAGGGTTGGAAGAACTATTTCTTCGAGACCGCTGCACCGCTAAGAAGTCCAGAGGATTCAAAAACGGGTGGTCTCGGTAGACGTCGACTAGCACCTTCGTGTGCCGGTTCGCTGTCAACTACTTCATCGGCAAGACTTACCACATCGGACTTCTTTTCCAGAACGGGCCCGTTTGCATCGCCTTTGGCGCGGAGTGCAATGTCTGCAACGCGACTATCATCCATGCTATCCACACTGAGCGCGACTGTATCGAGACCTGACCGGACGCGCTGAGCCACATCGGTGGCGTTCGTCTTCGGATCCTTTGCGTTGGATGCGGGGGACAGACCATTCAAGTGCGATGACAACTTGCGTGGTGTTACGGCATTGTGCATTTGAGAACCCGTTACTACCGATCGAACGAGTCCTTCCAATTCGGCCCTTGTGATGGGCTTAGCTGACTGACGGGATGAGTTAAAGTACAGAACGTCTTGGCAGGCAGCCAAGAATACAGGATCTGTACACGACACTGACCCTTTGCGGTGATCAAGAATTCTTGCAATAGCCAGAGCAGCGCGAATGGTGGGTCCGTTCTTTCCACCAAATTTATCTCGCATTGAGCGAATGATATCCACAATGATCGCCACATCTTCAGGCGATCGGCCACTCTTCGCTTGCACAATCGCGATCTCTGTTTCCCGATCTTGGTGCGACACCTCAAGCGTGATCATCCGATCCAGGAGAGCATCCTGCGACTTATGGACACCGACGTATTCCTCAGGATTTGAAGTGAATATTGCTCGAAAATCAGGATGGACCCGCACATAATTTTTGTCTTGGCCGGAAGATGGGATACTGAGGATACCCTCTTCCAGAATACTCAAAAAAGCGTTGTTGGCTGCGGCCGGGGAGCGAGTGAATTCATCGTAGATGACGGTATGCCCCTGCTCACAGGCAGTTGTTAGCCGATTGTTGCTCCACATCAAAGATACGGTCTCTTCGGTCTTCAGAATGGAACTTACATAGTTGTCACGAACTGATTGCCGCCTGTAGCCCGCGTCCTTGCCTAGAAGATCGGATCCTCGCAGTTCATCGTCACCGTGCAAAAGGGTGCAGCGTCGACCGATCTGAGAGGCGATGTGCAACGCCAGTGTCGTCTTGCCAGTTCCCGCCGGGCCGGACAAGTGGACTGCGTAACCGATCTCGATATACGACAGTGCTCGATTGGTCAATTCCTTGACGGTCGAAGTTGCAACAAAGTCTAAACCGGGTTGAGGAATAAAATCCGCCGTGCCCCCCTGAGCCGACAATCCATGGAGCGTCTTGGGGGTCGTTCCACCACGGTGAAGCGATGCATCTTGCATGTTGGGTTGTTTTCTTTGCAAAGCGAAATGGTTATGAATCGGATTTCTTACGTCGCAGAGTGTCGTGCCATACCGGGGGGCGATACCAGCCCGGAGAGTCCTGGCATCGCGACCGTCGCCACTCCAGGAATTCGGGTGATGGTTTCAGCTCGAACAACTGCAGGAGCAGTTGGGGTAGCGGCCCCATTATTTTGCAACCGCATCCAAATCTGTTTTGCATCGTGGCGGTCGTTTGTCAACGCTTTTGTCATCCGCGCTGTTGAGTTGCGAATCCGTTGGACCTGAGATTTCACCGACTGGAGGGTTAGCATCGCTGCGCGATTTTGGAGTCGCTGATTGCGTTTGCGGTCACTGTTGTTTTGCCTTAGAACGCGTGCGACGTTGCGTCGATTCTTGGCGATTTCCTGTCGAAGCGTACTCTTGAACGCCTTGGCTAGGCTCAACCGCACCTGGCGAGTATCGCGAAGGTTCCTCGCCACCGATTTGCGGTTATGGCGATTGAAATCGTCAAGTTTCCTGACCAGTGTCGTCGCCTGCTTTTCCAATTGGCGTTTGGTCTGATCGCGTTGCTGCGTCATTTCCAACCGCATTTTTTCACAGTCTCTATGGTTCTGCGCCACGAACGCTTTGCGTTCATTTCGAGTGCGTAGAATGTTATCTGCCAACCGTTGCATCTGTTCGCGAAAACTAGCCATGTACTGTATCCCTATTGAAACTTGGTTCTAACACACAATCTTGGCTGCGAATGAGGCCGGTCCCGTCGATCGAATCGTTACATTCATGTCGAGAGACCGGCCTGGCCCCGCTCAGCTAGTCGAAACTAGGCTGGTGCAGCTGCGGTCGCGGTCAAGCCGATCGCTTCTGCATACTTCAGGTAGGTTTCTACCGATGCAATCACGATTCGAGCTTCGATGGAAAGTAGTTCGATACCAACGAGTGATACCTTCGCCCAAATGTCGATGACCACTCCCTTATCCAGGATACGGTCGACCACTTCGGCCAAGCTCGACGAATCAGTTGTTTTTTGTACTGAAGCCATTTCTAAATCTCCTCAAAATTTCTTGAAACACAAATCACCCAACTCTGAAAGCCCCCAAGCACAACGAGTGCTTTCGCAACGTCATTTCGACGCTATGCCAAAACTGACCTTGAACGGGAGCCCCCGTTCGCGAAGATGCTTTCGAATACTCTGTACACGAAAGCTCTTCCCAAACGCTTCACATCCTATATTGCCTCTCATTTAGCGAACCGTTGCATGTCCACCTGAGTTTGCACACCTTTGCATTCGTCCCGACTGTTGAGATCCTCGGCAAACGAGAACGGAGGCCACGGTCCTGAAACGATGGTCGGGACCATCGAGCCGAGAGTTACCATGCCTCCCAAATGCATTACGAGACCTATCGACTCACGACGAACCAACAAATCGATACGGGCGATCGAATAAGTCTTGCTCTCCTCCGTATTTGGATCGGTCGATTGCATCCATCCAACACTAGTTCTCGAGTCCGTACATGCACCGGCTACCAAGTCTCTCAACACATCCCTAGTTTCCGTCGCTTGGGCTTCCATTCCGCGTAGTTGATGTTGCGATTTGCGTCTTGCTCGCAGGTATTCCAACCCGGTTCTCGATTTTGAACGTTCGCTTCCCATAGAGGTTGCTTCGGTTTGTTCCTCTTGCTTCGGAACAGCCCATCGGAAACCGATCTCGGAGCAACCCGCTAGACGCTTCAGGTTGGCTTTGTGAGTCGATCGTTCTCTCGCAACCATTCCAAGGATGTCCTCCCTGGAAAGAATCGAACCATACCGGATCGGCAGAATATCTCCGAGACTATGGAGGTTCGTAACAACGTTGTTGAAGTCCTGAATCTGCTCTGTGCTGGTTGCAAAGCCCATCCCTTCTCTCGATACTAAGCTTGCAGCGACGTGCAACCCACCGGCATCCAAGAGCTCGATCGGGCCATGGATGGAAGAGCCTAGGCCAGACTCGAGACAGTGGGCGTTTGCAACGGACGCTACGAGGGATTCCCCAAGAATGGCGTAGACCAAATACCGATCATTCGCGATTAAGGATGAGCGTAGTGGAATGGGAGTCATGCTGCGTCCTTCATCGCTGGTGCGGATAGCGATGGACAAAAGCTGTATGCAGGCCACGGACCGGTCAGCTCCACGCGAACGCCCGTTTCCAGAGTACGTTCCGAATTCCAATCTTTAACCCAAGAGGCGAGGTGTTCTGAATCGGGAGCGTTTGCGAGCAGAGCGAGATTGCCGAGAAGAACCTCTCGAGTCGAATCTTTTCCCTGCACGACCAATGGCCTGGAAACGATCTCTTGGAATTGCGACTGCAAAGATCGAAGAGCAGTCTCGAAAGCTTCTGCCATGAAAACCGTTCTAAAGTGACTCTGCTCTCGTTGTAACTGGCGAAGCTTGAGGTAGTTCGCACCTCCAGCGGGTTTTCCCTCTTTCAGAATCCCATCTCGCTGAGCAATGATTTCCGCTGCTTGGGCTGTGTCGCCATAGAGCTTCATCCCCCATTCACACTTGCCACGGACGCGATCAAAGAACTCTACAAGTCTGCCGGACGCTTGGTCCGTGTATGTAGAAAGTCTTTCGCT
>Ga0335394_10008706_pt1 | contig 11447 bp, 11 predicted proteins | sample MAT03_FD_205741 | JGI IMG/M metagenome (GOLD analysis project Ga0335394, IMG submission 205741) | Freshwater microbial communities from Lake Fryxell liftoff mats and glacier meltwater in Antarctica - MAT-03 (spades assembly) (version 2) ... | reverse complement strand
CGCATGACCATCACGATCACTAATTCAATAAGAAAACAAAGTTATCGCTAACCGATACCAAACATGAGTGACCACAAACCACGCAAAGCCGATGAGAAAAAGATGCCTAAGGCCTTTGGCTGGATGGCAGAGTACCAAGACGAGAATAGCCTCCTGGCGGCTGCTCGCAAGGTACGGGATTCTGGCTACACGAAAACCGATGCTTTCACCCCTTTTCCGGTTCACGGCATTGATGAAGCGTTGGGCATCAAACCCACGATTTTGCCCTTCATCGTGCTTTGCGCAGGTCTTACCGGCTTGACGACAGCTTTGCTCATGCAATGGTGGATGAATGGCGTAGATTACAAATACATCATTTCCGGCAAGCCGATGGGGATCACACCTGCTTCGATTCCGGTGGCCTTTGAGTTGACCATTTTATTTTCGGCCTTCACGTCGTTTCTGGGCATGATCGCGCTGAACCAGTTACCGAAGTTTAGCAACCCGGTATTCACTAATCCTCGTTTTGACCGAGCGACCAACGATCGCTTTTTCTTGTACGTCGAGGCGTCCGACAAGTACTACAATCGGGAATCCGTGAAGCTGCTGCTCGGCGGCACAAGCCCGGATTCACTCGATGAAGTCCTCGAGGACATCACTCCTAGCTCTCTACCGAGACCTATCATCTTGGCGGGTTTGCTTTTGGTGCTGGCGGGACTAATCCCCGCTATGATCATTTTGAATATGCGTGCTGGCTACAGCACGGCACCTCGATTGCATGTTTTCTTTGACATGGATTTTCAGCCGAAGAAAAAGGCTCAACAGACGACGACAGTGTTTGCCGACGGGCGCACCATGCGCCCTCAGGTCAAGGGGACCATCGCTCGTGGTCAGTTGGAGGAACAAGATCCATTCTATTTGGGATACGATCCCTCCAAACTGTCCGTAGTAGATAGGGATACGACGGTGCTGTTGGTCTCCGCTCAGACGCCTGCGGATGCCGGGCCAGCCACTGCTAGCCAAGACGGAGCCACTGCAAGCCAAGACGGAGCCGTCAAGCCTGCGGATTCTGCGAAGCCCGCGGACGCTGCAAAACCTGATGCAGGGATGACGGCCGCACCCGCGGCTAACGCTGCCCCCCAGCTGCCCTGGATCGATAAGTTGCCAATGGATGCTACCGAAGAAAACATGAAGCTTGGGAGGATCAAGTTTGAAACGTACTGCTCAGCATGCCACGGGTACGCAGGTAACGGGGATGGTTTGGTCCATAAACGAGCGGATGCTCTGGCTCAAGGCTACTGGTTGCCACCTACCTCGCTGCATATCGATCGAGTTCGCAATCAACCTGTTGGACAGATTTTCCACACGATCACCAAGGGGCAGGGAAAGATGGGATCCTACGCATCCGCCCTGAGCCCGAAAGAGCGATGGGCGATTGTTTTGTATGTCAGGGCTCTGCAAAGATCCCGAAACGCGAACATTGACGATGTACCAGTAGAAATGCGATCGAAACTGGACGCTCAAGTTGTGGCAGGTACGCCCTGACTTTGAAGATGCGTTTTGGGTGAAAAGCCCAGACAAGAAAAAAACACTAATTAAACCAAACCGAACGTTATCCCGCATCCGCGACGAAGCGAAATGAACCTGAACTACGATAAAGCCTCAATTGAACTTCCTGAAACATGGCGAGCCAAAGCTCCGATCTTCGTATCGGTGGGCTTGATTTGTCTGGTGCTCGGGGCCTGCTGCTGTTTTATGGCGTCCACGTCAGATGGTACCAATGCCCAGGGCTTTAAAGTACTTACCCACTCCTATCTGACGAATTTCGTATATATCCTTTCGTTCACGTTGGGTGCGTTGTTTTTCGTCCTGGTTCAGTTCTTGACACGGGCGGGCTGGAGCACATCGATCCGTCGCTTGGCCGAGATCCTGATGATGATTCTACCTTACATTGCGGTGTTGTTTATTCCCGTGATCGTGCTGTTGTTTGTTGGCAGTTCAGCACTGTACGAGTGGAATGCAGCCGATATCCACAGTAGCGTCATCAAGGTTAAGGCAGAGTTCTTCCTGACCAAAGAGTTTTTTACCATTCGTTCTGTCATCTATTTTGCTTTGTGGATCATGACAGCCACTTGGTTCTTTCGGATGAGCCGAGCACAGGATGAAACAGGGGATATTGAACTTTCGCTGACTAGGCAAAAGTGGTCCGGTCCGTTGATTATGGTGTTTGCACTATCGGTTAGCTTTGCGACTTTTGATTGGGTCATGAGCATCGACGCGGATTGGTACAGCACCATATACGGAGTGTACTTGTTCTCCGCCAGCATGATGGGTTTCTTTGCGTTGATGATCGTCCTCAGCGTTCTGCTGCAGAACTCAGGGAAAATGCAAAAACTGATTACGGTCGAGCACTTTCATGACATGGGCAAATTTCTGTTCGGCTTCGTCATGTTTTGGTCGTACATAGCCTTTTCACAGCTCATTTTGTACTGGTACGCGAATATCCCTGAGGAAACAGAGTGGTATCGGGTGCGGCTGTACAATAACTGGTGGTATCTTTCCTACGGATTGATTGCTATCCACTTTGCCATCCCGTTTTTGTTTCTGATGAGTCGGCACGTTCGACGCAATCGTACGGCTCTAACGGTCGGAGCAATTTGGGTGCTCTGCGCTCATTGGCTCGATATGACTTACTTGATTATGCCGAATGTACCTAATGCAGCAGGCTGCGAGTTTTTCCCATTTGTCGGGCATCTGTTAGGCGGAATAGGCATGGTTTGTATTTTTGCGGCCTTGTTTATCTTGCGAGCCTCAGGCATTCCGTTGGTCGCGATGCGTGACCCGCGGTTGCCGGAAGCGATGACTTACGCAAATCCAATCCTTTAGTGTTTTTCAATCGAACCATTTCACCGAAATATTTCACCGAAATATTCTACTGGGCTTTTCATTTAGAACCAAAGACCATGGCAAGATACGACGACTTGAACACAAAAATGATTGCTTATGCGGCCGTGCTGAGTGTCGTCATTTTGGTGATTATTTTGCAGGGGACCCAAGCGCTTTGCTACAACATGGTGAACAGCGAAGATGCTGCCAAGGAAAGCAAGAAATCGGATTCTGCCCTCGAGGCAAAGAGTGAACAACTGAGCTCGCTTGACGGTTTTAAACGGGTAGATGTGATCGATGAGGCAGCACCGCAACCCAAAAAGGGGGAAGAGCCCGCCAAGAAAAAGGTGATTCACATTCCGATCGATCAAGCGGCAAAACTGATTTTGAAGGATTTGGCTCCCGGAACTTAGTGGGGAGTGCACCGTGGCGATGCTTTTCGAATTACATGCCACACTCCACGTTTTGGAACATTAATTTTCATGGAACTCTCGATCAAAAAACAATTTCTTCGGATGGTACAGGCAGTGGTTTGCCTTGCATTCGTGGCGTTCGGAGTTGATTGCGGAGCTTCGGATGATAGCCTGCCCGAGCGACTGGATGCGGTTTCTATCGAAGAGCATCTCGACGCTGACATTCCGATGGATGTTGAATTTATGAATGATCGAGGCGGGCGGAGCTCGTTCCGCGAGTTGCTAAAGGATGGATTGCCTGTCATCTTAACTTTGAACTACAGCGATTGCCCTGGTTTGTGCGTTGCGCAGCTAAACGGTCTTTCCAAGGGGATCAATGAGGTTGGTTCACTCGGGTTAGGAAAGGACTTTAAAATGGTCTCGCTCAGCATTAATCCTCGCGAAAGTCGGGAAAGAGCGACATCTACTAAGGCGAAATACTCGGAGAGCCTGTCGGGGCATCATAAGCTGGACGGTTGGGATTTTTGGATCGGGACCGAAGCTGACATTCAGCGTATTACGCAAACCGTGGGATTTCACTACACCTACGACGCCAAACATGACCGATATAACCATGCCGCCGCTGCAATCTTCCTTTCCCCGAAAGGACGAGTGACACGATACCTATACGAGGTAGGATTTTCTGGTGAGACACTCAAAATGGCCCTGCTAGAAGCAGGGGAGGGCAAAATAGGCTCCTCCCTAGATAAGTTCGTGCTGTGGTGTTACCACTACGACGCGAATGAAAACAAGTACTCAGCGAACGCGAAGACCATCCTTTCGGTAACGGCGGGGGTGTTTTTGACTCTGGGTTTAGCGGCTTGTCTCCCCTTTTGGATCTCGTGGAGAAAATCCAATGAGACAATTGGTCGCGGGCTCCTGGCCCCCGAATCGTTTACCATGACTGAAACCATTCCTAGTTCCACTAACTGATAGCACGCCACGCGCAAGCGAGCGCACCACAATGATGCCATCCCTGTTTGCAGACATCAATAAATCGTTTTGGTTTCCCGAGCAAGCGTCCACGTTTGCGACGCAAATCGATTTTTTGTACGACGTGATTCTTTGGATAAGTATTTTGTTTTTTATCCCGATCGTCGTAGCCATGGTCTATTTCATGATCAAATATCGGGAACGACCTGGCTATCGAGGTTCGCCGGAAGCCTTGCACAACACTACCCTCGAAATCACTTGGTCGGTGGTTCCGACCTTCATTGTTGTATGGATTTTCTGGGAGGGCACTGTTGGCTATTTGAACATGCAACGATTGCCACCGGACACTGAGGACGTAAAAGTGACCGCGAAGAAGTGGAATTGGAATTTCAAGTACAAGAACGGGGCTGAGAATCCGGAATTGCACGTAGAAATAGGCAAAGATGCAAAGATGATCATGCGATCGGAAGATGTGCTCCACAGTTTTTTCATACCGGCATTCCGCGTAAAACGAGACGTGGTACCCGGCCGTTACAATTACTTGTGGTTTCAGCCTACGGTAGAAGGGACTTTCGACCTATTCTGTACGGAGTACTGCGGCGACAATCACAGTTTGATGAACACGAAGGTCTTTGTCCACGACAAAGCAGGCTACGAGAAATTCCTGGCAGAAGCCATTAAGGAGCCGGATGATATTGTGGAGCGGGGCAAGTGGCTCTACGAGCGAAAAGCCTGCAAAGGATGTCACTACGCTGGGAAAGAAGGGTCTCAAGGTCCGGGTCCCTCGTACAATGGTTCATGGGGAAAGCCGGTTCCATTGGCAGTCGGTGGAGAAGTTCCATTTGACGAAAACTATGTTAGTGAGTCGATCCTAAATCCAATCGCGAAAGTTCGCAAGGGTTACGAAACGGCCGCGGCCATGCCCTCCTACAAGGGTCAGCTTAAAGAAGAGCAAATCGAGGCGATTACGGCCTACATCAAGTCACTGCAGTCTGCGGAGCCTCCGAAGAAGTAAAGATTCATTTCAAGGCTTTGGCGATAATTCCCAAATCCTCTAATCATAAAACCATTTTGCAATTCACTTTCGGACAGGAACAGATTCATGAGTGTTGTTACTAAACCAGTGACAATGCCAGCCCCGAGCGTCGAGGCGGGCAAGGAAGATAACTACCTGACGCATACGTCAGGATTCTTGAGTTGGGCTTTAACGCTCGATCACAAGCGAATTGGAGTGATGTATTTGGTCGGGATCATGTCTGCCTTTGCTTTAGGCGGCGTGCTAGCCATGATGATTCGGCTCCATCTGTGGAACCCGAACCTAGTTCCGTCCGAAGCTTGGCTGACTAACAAGCAATACAACCAGGTCTTCACGCTTCACGGAGCAGTGATGGTTTTCCTGTTCATCATACCGAGCGTCCCAGCCGCACTTGGGAATTTCCTCTTGCCCATTATGTTGGGGTCCAAGGATGTGGCCTTCCCTAGATTGAATCTGGGCAGCTTCTATCTTTGGATAGCTGGTGCTTGTTTTTTCCTGTTTTCCCTATTCGCGACTGGCCTAGACACGGGTTGGACATTTTATACCCCGTATAGCATCGAATCGCAGGGCCCAGTGGTTGCGGCGACTATGGGCGTTTTCGTTCTCGGATTCAGTTCGATCTTTACCGGTTTGAATTTCATCGTGACGATCAATACCATGCGTCCACCTGGGATGACTTGGTTCCGCATGCCACTGTTTTTGTGGGCTGTTTATTCGACTTCGATTATTCAAGTTTTAGCAACTCCAGTTCTCGGAATCACCATGTTGCTTTTGGCGGCGGAACGAATCCTCGGAATTGGGATTTTCGATGCGAAACTCAATGGCGACCCGGTAGCGTTCCAGCACTTTTTCTGGTTCTATTCGCACCCTGCTGTTTACATCATGATTTTGCCAGCCATGGGAATCATTTCTGAACTGATGAGTGTGCACAGTCACAAGGGGATTTTCGGTTATCGAATGATCGCCTACAGCTCGGTTGCGATCGCTTTGTTCGGCTTTCTCGTTTGGGGACACCACATGTTCACTTCGGGAATGGCTGACGTGACAACTATCGTCTTCAGTGCATTGACGTTTACGGTCTCCATTCCTTCGGCGATCAAAGTGTTCAATTGGGTTGGCACGATGTACAAAGGGACGGTCTCATTGAATACACCGATGCTTTATGCGTTGGCCTTCATATTCCTGTTCACGATCGGTGGCTTGACCGGACTGTTCCTGGGTGCGCTATCGACCGACATGCACCTTCATGATACTTACTTCGTGGTGGCACACTTCCATTACGTGATGATGGGTGGAACGCTGGTTGCATTCTTGGGTGGATTGTTCCACTGGTGGCCGAAAATGACTGGGAAGATGTTTAATGATTTTGCCGGGATTGTTTCGGCGGCCATTGTCTTCGTTGGATTCAATTTGACCTTCTTGCCGCAGTTTGTTTTAGGAACACGTGGCATGCCACGCCGATACGCATCGTATGCAGTAGAGTTCGTGGATCTCCATCGATTGTCAACGATTGGAGCTTTGATGCTGGGGACAGGCCTCTTGGTGGCTGGTTTAACCCTATTGCACTCCCTGTTTTTCGGCAAAAAGGCTCCGAGCAACCCTTGGGGAGGAGCGACGTTGGAATGGCAATGCTCTTCGCCACCTCCACACGACAACTTCAGCTCGGCCCCTGCGGTCGGAGACCCTTACGATTTTTCCGACGTAGAGTATGATTCGAAGACCGGCAACTACGTCAAGCGAAGCAAGACGTAGGCTGGGTTGCAACGAACCACTTTGCAAGAACCCAAACCATTTGTAGATAAAACCATCACTTTCCACTTCACGAATCCATTATGACAACTGCGGCAGCACCAGCCGATCATCTCGACGATGGGCATCATCATGAGCATCCGTCTTGGCTAGCTCACCATTTCGATGACGCCGAACAGCAATTTGATGCTGGAAAGTTGGGAATGTGGTTGTTCTTGGTGACCGAAGTTCTGTTTTTCAGCGGTATGTTTTGCGCTTACGCGCTGTATCGAAACCGCAATCCCGAAGTGTTTGAATTTTGCTCTTCGTTTCTTAACGAAAAGCTCGGGGCAATCAACACAGGCGTACTGCTTTTTAGTTCTTTGACGATGGCTTGGGCTGTTCGAGCTTCGCAGCTCAGAGAGACCAAGACATTGGTAGGGATGCTGGCTGCAACGCTGGGCTGTGCTGCGATCTTTTTGGGAGTCAAGGCGGTTGAGTACAGTCACAAGTGGGGATTGGGTTTGTTCCCGGGCAAGTTTTATCAGTCGCAACTCCCGGGAGCCCATCACTCGGATGTCAATTATCTCTTCTATTTGTCGATACCGGCGGCGGTCATGCTGGTCTTCTTCGTCCTCTACTACGTGTACGGAATCGTTTCGGCCAACAAATTTCACTTGCGAGTTGCCGGTCCCTTGGTGGTCGCTGCCCTTTGTTATTTCGCAGGGGTGGGCTTGGGGACGGTACTGGAAGCGGAACATGACGAAGCGGCTGCGTCGCACGCGGATCATAGCCATGAAGAACACAGTGATCACAGTCAGGGGGATCACAGTCAGGGGGATCACAGTCAGGGGGATCACAGCAAGCCAACGGTGCCAACGGTGCCAACGGTGTCACTGGTTTCGGTAGATAGCGGGCCGCTCCACGATGTGGTTACAACACCTGCTGAGGCGGCTACACCCGATTCGACGGTGAATCAGCGAGGCATGGCAGGCCTGTTTTTTAGCATCTATTATTGCATGACAGGTGTTCACGCAGTTCACATCTTGGGCGGAATGCTAGTCATCGCATGGTTGATCATCAAAGCCGCTAGACTGGAATTCCATTCAGAGTATTTTGGGCCCGTGGACAACGTCGGGCTTTATTGGCACTTGGTCGACTTCATCTGGATTTACTTGTTCCCTCTTTTGTACTTGATCACTTAAGTTGAAAATGGGGGGTAAAGCTCCCCTGTCGAATTCGAACAAGAAATCCTTTCATTACCCCATTCTTAAATTAGATCCATTTTATGTCAGCACCAGCCATCGAACACTCTCCAGAAGCTCATGGGCATGCAGCTGAGCACGGGCATGGAAGTGGATTTTCCCATCCAATGCCAATTTGGATGCTGTTGTCAGTTTTTTTTGCTTTGCTAGCACTTACTGTCTTGACCGTCTACCAGTCGACTCTCGACATAGGAGATATGGAAATTTGGTTGTCGCTCACGATTGCGACGGTCAAGGCTGGATTGGTGATTGCTTTCTTCATGCACTTGTTGTGGGACAAACCACTGAACGCGATTATCATTTTGAGTAGTTTGGTGTTCGTTGCATTGTTTCTCGGGTTCACGATGATGGATGCACAGGGGTATCGTGAAAACTTGATCATGAATCCGACCTTGGAGGATTCGCAGCCTGTCGTGATGGATGTAGCGACTAGTAAATAGCTGTGATGATCGCGATTGAGTTCAACGGTGAGCCGAGTCAGGTTGACGAGAAGTCGACAGTAGGTGACTTGTTGCGCAATGCAAAAATAGAGAGCCGCTTCTGCGCAGTCGAATTGAACTTTGAGATTTTGCCGAAAGATCAGTACGATACGCGTCTGGTTCTTCCAGGCGACAAGTTAGAGGTTGTGACGTTGGTAGGCGGTGGTTGAGATGGGCTCACTTGGAGAGACGTTGACGATCGGAACGCACACGCTCAGCAGCCGTTTGATTGTGGGAACGGGTAAGTACGAAACGTTAGCATTGATGAAGGATTCGTTGGACGCGAGCGGATCGGACTGTGTGACCGTAGCTGTCCGTCGGGAGAAGCTCTATGATCGCGACGGTAAAAACCTATTGGAGTTCATCGATCTCTCCCGCTACACGTTGCTGCCCAATACTGCTGGTTGTTTCAATGCCACCGATGCGGTGCGTGTTGCTAGGATGGGTCGAGAAATTTTGCGAGATCTTGGAAATCCTGGTGCAGACTGGGTCAAGCTGGAGGTGTTGGGCGATTCCAAAACTCTTTTGCCAGATCCGATAGCGACTTTGGAAGCCTGCAAGCGATTGGTCGAGGAAGGTTTCCAGGTCCTATGTTATACGAGCGACGATCCCATTATGGCAGTTCGCTTGAAGGCGGCTGGGGCGGCAAGCGTAATGCCGGCCGGCTCACCGATCGGAAGCGGTCAAGGGATTCTGAATCCGAACAATCTCAGAATCATTCTCGAGTACCTCAAGAGCGATGATCCGAACTATCCCGTGATTGTCGACGCGGGGGTTGGAACGGCGAGCGATGTTGCGATTGCGTTCGAACTAGGGGCGGATGGTGTTTTGCTCAACACTGCGATTGCTAACGCTCGTGATCCGGTTTCGATGGCGTCGGCGATGAAGCATGCAACGATCGCTGGTCGGCTGGCTTTCCAATCGGGCCGAATTCCCCGTAGACTGTATGCAACAGCAAGTAGCCCGGAAGAAGGACGCCCTTGGTAGAATTTGTAAGTCGAGCGGTAGGGTGAAAGATACCAGATGAGGGTAGGGTGGGACCATCTGTCCCGTCCCGACAAAGTATCGGAAGATTGCTCCCAATCTACTTTTGGTGGTTTCCAATCTGACGCTCGAATAAGGCTGGTTCGTAAACAGTACGATGTTCTTTCCATTTCTCCTATTCGCTCTTTCGATTTAGTCTTTAGACCAGGATTTATAGATGGCCAACTTCCAATACTCCGATCTTTCCAAGATGATCGATCATTCTCTGCTCAACCCTACGCTTACCGTTGAACAGCTAGAAGCTGGAATTCAGTTGGCCATTGCCTACGACGTCGGTAGCATTTGCATTGTTCCGTACTATCACAAACGCTGCGCGGAGCTTTTGGCGGGTACTACCATTGCGCCGAGCAGTACTGTGGGCTTTCCTCACGGTGTCAACTCCACCAAAACTAAACTAGTGGAGGCAGAGCAATTGATCGAGGAAGGGTGTCTGGAGTTGGATATGGTCTCGAACATCAGCGCTGTCTTGAGTGGTAACTGGAAGCTGGTCGAGAGCGACATCCAAGCGGTAGTGAAGCTTGCGCATTCCGCCCAGCGCAGGGTCAAGGTTATCTTCGAAAACTGCTATCTCAAGGAATCGCATAAGATCGAGTTGTGCAAAATCGGTTGTTCGACCGGAGTGGACTGGGTCAAAACGAGCACCGGATATGGATCTGGTGGTGCTACGATTGAGGATCTTCAATTAATGCTCGACAATGTCACAGCACCGGTTCAAGTCAAGGCGGCGGGCGGGATTCGCGATTGTGATGGACTGCTCCAGGTTAGGGCCATGGGTGTGACACGCGTGGGGGCATCGAGGACCGCGGAAATGTTGGGAGAAGCTAGATTGAGGTTGGGGCTACCCGCTATTTCTCCCATCCTTGCGGCACCTAACTCGACCAGCTACTAGAGCGTTTGGGGGAAGTTTTGTTCCAGCACATTCAAACGTGGTTGTTTGAACATCAGAGACAGATGGCTTCCGAATTGGAAGCCGTATGCAACCTCAATTCTGGCTCAGATTCGTTGGACGGACTCCTTCGGGTTGCCGAATGGCTTGTGGACTATTTTGCGCCTTTGGGCGGGGCCTTAGAAAGAATCTCGCTCCCCACTTTTCAACGGTTAGACGATGAAGCGATTGTATCAACGCACACGACTGGCCCTGCATTTCGATGGAACTTTCCCGGATCCCATTCAGGAAAAAAGGGGCGAATTCTCCTCTCGATTCACTACGATACGGTTTACGGACCCAGCAGTCCTTTTCAGAAATGCGAATGGTATGACGTTCCTCTATCGGGCGGTGACATGGAGCTTCGCATGCGAGGCCCCGGAGTCATCGATGCCAAGGGAGGCATCGTCGTGTTGCGCTGGGGCGTTATGGCGGCCTTAAAGTTTTTGGATTTATCACAACTGGATCTGAGCATTGTCTTGACTCCCGACGAAGAGATTGGATCCCCGTCATCCATCGCGCTTTGGAATCAAATTGCACCCGAATTTGACTTTGCCATGCTCTACGAACCGACTTTGGCCGACGGAACTTTGGTTTCCCATCGCAAAGGGACGGGCACCTTTGTGGTTGTTGTACACGGCAAAGCGGCACACTCAGGCCGCAATTTCCAGGATGGACGTAATGCCATTGTGTGCGCGTCGAAATTGGCGGTAGCGCTCG
>Ga0335394_10008704_pt1 | contig 11449 bp, 9 predicted proteins | sample MAT03_FD_205741 | JGI IMG/M metagenome (GOLD analysis project Ga0335394, IMG submission 205741) | Freshwater microbial communities from Lake Fryxell liftoff mats and glacier meltwater in Antarctica - MAT-03 (spades assembly) (version 2) ... | reverse complement strand
TAGGTTGGTTGAAGAAATCGACCCCCAACGATGAAGTGAAGCGCGTGGTGCTACATGAATTCGGTCACGCCCTGGGGTTGGTCCACGAACACCAAAACCCAGTTAACGCGATCCCGTGGAACAAAGACGCGGTCTACGATTTCTATCAAGGTCCACCCAATTATTGGTCGCCAGACGCAGTGGAGATCAACCTCTTTCAGGTATATGACAAGACAGAGACCAAGTTCTCGGTCTTCGATCCACTTTCCATTATGCTCTATCCCATTCCCCAGCAGTTAACCCTTGGCGGTTTCGAGATCGGTTGGAACAACACACTTTCCGACCTCGATAAGCAGTATATGCGTGAATGGTATCCATAGACGGTAGTCGGCGGCGAACAGGGTCTATCATCTACCGTTATTCAACCAGCGGTAGCTAAGAATAGTGAGCAGCAAACTGCCACTCAATACGGTATAAAGTACCGGCAGACCGATGACGCGGCTGATCGGAAAAGCGAAGAGTGGTCCGAGGGCGGAGCCAATATCCCCGGCAGTGGCAAAGAGGCCAATGAACAAATTGGGGCGATCTGCGTGCAAGGCCGCGCCGCTGGCCGATGCGGAAAGCACTGTGGTCATGCCGGAGTCACACACAAAGACGAGCAGTAAACAGAGCACGGCCAAAGTTAAGGGTAATTGTACGAGCCCCAGTACAGCACTAAACGAGATACAAATTAATAGGGCCAGCATGTTCGCCTGCCCGATCTGATCGGACAGGTAACCGATGGTCGGGGCAATGAGCATATCACTGAGCCAGCGCACGCCTTGTAACAAGCCGGTTGTGCCAGCAATCCCAAAGCCTAACAAGACAGGTGTGTCTAAGTTCGGCACAAGCCGGGCCAAAAAGAGCGAGGTGGTGGAAATAATCACGCTACCAGCCAACAAGTGGAGCGCGGTAATTACCGTTAACCAGCGTCTTTCAGGCGTATTGAGCACACTGAGCCAAGTGCGGAGCTTACTGACAATTCCGCTGACTGCTGGTCCACTGGTAACCGGTGGCGGTGCATGAAGGGCGGCCGGCCAGCGAATACTCAAAGCCACGGGTAAGGCCAATACTGTCACACCGACCATGACGGCGATCGTTGTCCCATAGCCGTACCAATCGTACAGCCAACCGCCCAGCAACACACTGCCGGCGCTGCCCAGGCGCACGACGCCCCACAGTAAACCGGTCAAACGCCCCTTGATCGCTAGTGCACCAGTCCACACGGCCTGGTAGCCACCTTGGCGCAACCCAGACCAGGCAATACCCCACAGTAGCCGAGCGGCCAGAAACGTAGCAAACCCCCAGCCCGCGCCGTAAACCATCGTAGAGATAAGGCCCAGCACACAAACGACCACAAAAAGGTGGCGTGGTCCATATTTTTCAAAAAGCGCGCCCATCGGCGCATTGGATGCAAGGCGCACCAGCCGATTGGCGCTAAGCAGAACGCCAACCTGTGCTAACGAGAGACCTAGCCCCGGTGCAGCCAGGGGCAAGATGCTGTAGAGTAATGAATCGCCAACAATACAGAGACCAATGGTTGCGCCCGCCGTCGCGACCAGGCGCGCGGGCGACCAAGACTTTTCAACAATTCGATCAGGCAAAGAACACCTTCTATCCTCCTTATTTGGATGCCATGAAAACGAAAAATGGGTCGATGTAGATGTGCTTACCACCTACTGATTGTCGGCCATCTCTTCATGGTCCCCGTCTTCATGGGCCTCGTTTTCATGGTCATCATCTTCTTCATCAACCGCTTTGTCGTCATCGGTGGCGCCACCAATGACAACAATGTATTCGCCCTTGAGCGCAACACCTTGCACGGCAGCGAGCAGTGAGGAAAGCGTGCCGCGGTCGACTTTTTCATACAGTTTAGTCAGGTCGTTGGCCAGCGCGGCAGGCCGATCGCCATAGACGGTCAGGGCATCAGTCAGAAAGGCAGTAAGACGAAAAGGGCTTTCATAAAATATCAGTGTGTGCGGTGACGCTTTATCCACCGCCAGAAAGCGTTGACGCGGTCCGCCTTTGCGCGGGGGAAAGCCGCGAAAAGTGAAGCTATGGATGGGCAACCCAGAAAGCACTACTGCCATAATTAGACCAGTAGGGCCAGGAATCATTGTCACTTCGACGCCCTCTTGGGCGGCACGGCGCACCAGGGTAAAGCCGGGATCGGAAATGCCCGGTGTGCCGGCGTCGGTGACAATCGCCACCGATTGTCCCTGCTGCAAGAGCGAAAAGATGCGGCCACCGGCGCGCGCTTCGTTGTGCTCGTGGAAGGGGATCTGTGGCTTCTGGATATCAAAGTGTTTGAGCAGACGACCGGTCTTACGTGTGTCTTCGCTAGCGATATAATCCACCGTGCGCAGAGTTTCCACTGCACGCAGGGTAATGTCGCCAAGGTTGCCGATGGGTGTGGCTACGAGATAGAGCATAGTTGATTTACGATTTTTGATTGACGATTTACGATTTTGATGTTCAGTCGATTATGAAGCGGGACACTGCATTTATGTAACGATTCAGCCTACTACAACGAATTTTTCTTGGCGTAACCAACCATCCGTTCCTATCTAAATCCGTTGTAGTAATCGAGCCTGAATCGTTACCATTTTAGGCGGTCAGTGTACCCTTAGTGCTGGGCACGTCTTGGCGGCGCGGATCGACTGCGGTGGCGGCATCCAGGGCGCGGGCCAGGGCTTTGAAGAGCGCCTCCACTTTATGATGGTCGTTGCGTCCATAAAAAACTTTGGCGTGCAAGTTCATGCGCGCTTGGATTGCCAACGTTTCAAAGAGGTGAAAGATCAAGTCGGTGCCCAATTGTCCCAGGCGTGGCGTAGTAAAGTCGGCCTCAAAGACACAGTAGGCACGTCCGCCCAGGTCAACGGCGACCAGTGCCAACGCTTCATCCATTGGCACATAACTGTGGGCCGTGCGGACAATGCCGCGGCGGTCGCCCAGGGCTTGATCAAGCGCCTTACCCAGGCAAATCATTGTATCTTCAGCGGTATGGTGCTCATCAATCTCTAAATCACCCTTGGCCTCCACGGTGAGATCAAAAAGGCCATGCCCAGCGAAGAGGGTCAACATATGGTCGAGAAAACCAATACCGGTGTTGATTTGGACCTGGCCGCGGCCGTCCAGATTGAGGTGTAGCTTGATCTGTGTCTCTTTGGTGCTGCGTTCAATATGTGCCTGGCGCATACATAGTTCCTTATGGCGTGGTGAATAAGACCGCGTATTCGGCGGGCAGTGCGCCGGAAGCTTGCACCGGCACGACAGCGCCGCCTTCCGCATAATAGACTTTGATAATTAATGTGTACCGTAATTCGGCAACCTGCAAACCAATTTGATCGAGAAACGCGTGCTCAGCATTGGTTAGTTGGCCTGGGATGCGGTCAACCTGGGTCACCAAATGGCCGCTGCTGTCCAGCGCCTGGATCGAGAAGCGCAGATCAGGTGACGGTTGACTCGCCCACACCAGGCGCACAAGTTGTTGCCCTGCTGCCTGCCCTGGCTGAACCGTATAGGTTAGCGCAGCCAGATTCTCCCCAAAAACAAGCGGACTGCTGGCAGTCTTCGCATCTGCGTTGGCTGGGGGCAGCAAATATTCGACCACGCGCTGGCTACCGATCCAAGTTTGATGGCCGCGGTAGGCCGTTTGATCAAGCCAGCGTTCTGTAGTTGAATCTGGCGCATTTTCGTCGGTTGCTTGCAAAGCCAGCCAGACCCGACTATAGGGTCGGATCCAATCAGCAAGTTGCTGTTCCACCCCGGGTGGCATAACCGGTTTGCGTAACCAGCCAATTGTATGCGCCGGATGCTGCGCCTGGTTCATCCAAAACGATGTACGGCCGGCCAGATCATTTTCTGGCAACAGATCCAACAGCACGAGATCAGACTGAAGACCATTCTGCGCCAAGAATTCTACCACAGCTATGTTATCCTGTGGATCTGCGCTACGCTCCTGCCAACGCGGGTCTGCTTTGGCCGCGACTACGACGCCGCAGACAAAACCAGTGAGGAGTATGCCGATCGTCAGGAACATCCAGCGTGGGCGGACCCGCCCGATTCTTGGCCGGGCAAAGCGCAACAGAGCTAGGAGTATACCACCACTGAGCAATAAACCGGCCAGCAGCCAGCCCGGATTACGCCAAAAGAAGGGTTGCAGCCATAGCGGATCGACGCTGGGCGAGGCGAGCTTGCTCCAGTAGGTGAGCAGGGGAGCGTGGGTCACTTCCCACAGTAGTTGGTCAAACGTGAGGCCAGATTGCATATCCAGCCCCTCTTGACGTTCAAAATTAATCAAAACGCCTAGGCACTGAACCAAAATGGAAAGGCTTAGCACAAACATCAACAGGCCGCGCCGCCAGCGGGGAGCGTTGACACCGCCCCAGGCGGCCAAGACTGGCAGACAAAACATCACCAGTGCAGGCATCGTCATCACCAACATACGCGGTCCCCAGGCGCGCCCCCCTGGCCAATCGTACCACTGAGCATATAGCAGCAAGGGCGCAATAACAACGCCAATGACCAGTAGACCTTCAGCCAGCCGGCGTGCCTTTATCCAGTAGGCCACAGCGGGCAGGATCAACCAGACAAGGGGCACATACCAAACCAGACCTTTGCCAGGGCTCAATAAGAGGCCCATGAGACCGGCACCCAGTGGATTGCTAAAACGCTCGAACGGTGCGAGGGGGAAAGTGAGCAGGGTATGAAAGCGCAAATAATTATAGAGCACGACCGCGAGTAGCGCGAGGGCGATGGGCAACCCAAAGGCAACGGCTTGCTGCAACAAGCGGCTTATTCGGCCATTCTTGTGCCAATCCAGCAGAAAGAGATAGCCAAGATAGAGCACAATCACTGGCAGCACGATCGCATTGGCTGTGCGCGCCAGCAAGAGAATGGCAATGCCGCTACCCGCGATAAAGGCAAGCCTAAAGCCACCCTTCTCCACCGTGGCGGCGCGCAGGGCGACAACACCGAATAAGGCGAGACAAAGCCCCAGCGCGGCAAGTGATTCGCTAAAAATGGTGCGCGCAAAAGGCCAGAGCAGTGTGCCTAGCCCCAAACTCAATGTGCCAATCGTAGCGGTGCGTTCGTCGTAGCCCAGCGCCTTTACCAAGTAAAAAAAGACGAAAGCGAGCAACGCAGTGACGAGTGGATTGAGCAGCAGCGCCATCTGCACGGCACCCACAGCGGCCCAATGTTTACCGATGGCGTACAAGGGTAGAGCGGCCAGCGAAATGCCGAGACCTTTTTTAGAATAGAGCTGGCCGTCAACACCCACTTCGTTCTGGGGTGGGGTTCGGCTTTGATCCCATTCCATCTGGTTGACAGACCACTGCCCCGTCAGCAAACTTTCGGTGACGGCCAAGGCCGACATTTCATCCACCGCATGATAGACCCCGCTGTAGCTGAGCAGGTAGACAAAAAGCAAGAGCAGGCTAATCCAGGCTGCCGTTCGGTTCTTCATGAAACGCTCTACTCTAACAAGGTTAAAACCAACAGTTTAACGCAAAGGCGCAAAGCGGCAAAGGCGCAAAGTTCTGTAGGCGAGGGAATTAGGCGATGAACAGAAACCATGTTGCTGGCCTTACCTGCAATCTGGTGGTGTTGTTCTTTTTACTCTGCGCCTTTGCCTCTTTGCACCTTTGCGTTATGCTTTTTGCTTAGCCCCTAAATTTCGTGCAATACCGCAAGCAATCGATCCGTCTGCTCTGGCCGGCCCACCGAGATGCGGATACAGTTTTGCAAGCCGGGTTTGTTGTAGTGGCGCACAAGGATGCCACGCTGCTCCAACGCTTGTTTCAGGCTTTTTGCATCACGCGCCACCACGTTACAGAGAACAAAGTTGGCGTGCGATGGATAGGGGCGCAGATAAGGCACGTTTTGCAAGGCGACAAACAGGCGATTTCGTTCGGCCTTGAGCGTTTCGACCACGGCCATTATCTGATCAACGTGGCGCAGGCTAGCGAGGCCGGCCACGCTGGCGGCGACATTCACATTATAGGGCTGCTTAAACTTCCACAACTGCTCCATCAGCCAAGCCGGGCAGATGCCATAACCCAGGCGCAGACCGGCAATGCCGGCAGCCTTGCTAAAAGTGCGCAAAATGACCAAATTATTATAATTCAACACCCAATCGGCGCGGCTGGGCAGATCGGCAAATTCCACATAGGCTTCGTCTAGCACCACCACCAGTGGCAACGCCAACAAGCGCCGCAACTCTGCGTCCGGCAGCCAGTTGCCAGAGGGATTGTTGGGAGAGGTGAGGAAGAGCAGTTTGGGGATTGGATGAGATTGGAGATTGGAGATTGGAGATTGGCTTTTAATCTCTACTCTCCAATCTCCAATCTCTGATACCCGCTTCTCAATCGCTTCGACATCCAAACTATAATCCTCTTTGCGCCATACTTCAACTGTCTGTGCGCCGACCAGGCCGGCGTCGAAGCTGTACATGCCAAAAGTCGGCGGGCAATTCAGGATCGCATCCCCCGGCTGTAAAAAGAGACGACAGAGATAGTCCAGCATTTCGTCGGCCCCATGCGTGGGCAGAATATGTTCCGCGGGCACGCCGACAAATTGGCTCAGCGCGGCGCGCAGTTCAGCCTGCTGCGGGTCGGGGTAGATATGATAAAAGGGATACTCGGCCAGTGCTTCGGCCACGACGGGCAATGGACCATACGGGTTCTCATTGGCGTCTAATTTGACAATTTGATCGACAGGAATGCCCAGCCGCTGACTGAGTACTTCAAAAGGTTGGATCGGCGTATACTCTTCTAAATTCAGGATTTCTGGCCGTAAAAGTGAGGATGGATGCGAATTGGGTGCCATTGATTTTAGAACCTTTGTAAAGAGAATTTGATATTTCAGCAGAAAGATTCTAACACAGGCCACCGTTCACGACAGATTGCACAACCTTTTTGCAAAATATAGACAACATTTTTCCCTGTTGACAAGGTTTCAAAATTGTGTTTTAATTTATCCGCCAAAAGTAACACCATCGTGCGCCAGTGCCAGGAGTCCTGGCTGCGCACACTCACCAATTCCTATCTGTTTAACAAACTACTCAAAACCCTCTTTGCTATTTTTGACGAAGACCCAATCTACAAGAACAGCCCCTACGCCGATTCGTTTGTGATCATTCAGATCATCAACGGTACGCTAGGACCAGCAGGGCAGTAAAGAGTAAGTAGTAAAGGGTAAGTAGTAAAAGCGTAAAGGGTCGGCGCAGCGTTTGCGCCGACCCTAGCTTTCTTCTTCAGAGCTTGTGGACGAAGCTGTCCTTCTGAGCAACAAAGCGTCGAAACATCCCGCTAACCCGACTGGGTATACGCAGGGTAAGCCGCGAAAGTCTTACTTTTCATGAAAAATCTAATTATACTCGTACTCGTCTCCGTCCTCGTTTACACAGCTGTTGGTATTAGTTCTCCGCTCATCTCCCTGTACTTGCAAGCGCTTGGTGCGGACTATGCGCAGATATCGTGGATCCTCTCCAGTGTCGTCATTACCAGCTTGTTGAGCAGTTATGCCTGGGGCCGCCTGTCTGACCGGATTGGGCGGCGCAAACCGATCCTGATCGGTGGGCTGCTCATATTGTCAATTGCCTATTTCCTGTTAAGCCGGGCACCAGACGGCCAGTGGGCCTGGGCCGCCCGCATCTTTGAAGGCATCGGTTCAGCAGCCTATGCCACACTCGGCCTCGCTATGATTGGCGATCTGATGGAGCAGGGTACGCGCAAAGGCTTGAATATGGGCATTGTGCGCGGCCTTGGTTCGCTGGCTTTTGCCTTAGGTTCTACCCTGGGCGGACGGCTGGCGGATGCCACATCGATCGCGCAGACATTGATAGTCTGCGCCGCGCTGTACGGTGCGGCCGCCCTCTGCGCCCTGGTCTTGACCGAAGTACGGCGCGCGCCAATTATCACCGGTCCGGTTGTGATCCAAAACACGCCTGGGGCTACAAAAGCGGCGCGGGCGCTACCCGTGGCCTTTTTGGCCGGTGTCTTCTTCTGGATCAGCGCTCATTCTGCCTCGGCTTCGATGTGGCCGAATTACATGACCGAATTGGGCTACAGCAAGACAGCCATCGGCAGTTTGTGGGGGCTAGCGGCCACGATTGAGTTGCCCGCCATGCTGGGGGCTGGTTTTCTGTCGGACATCATTGGGCGCACGCCGTTGCTGATCGCTGGCGGGTTAGGCATTTCGCTGACCAATCTGGGTTACCTTTTTCTGGCTCAGATCTTCCCACTCCTGCTTGGCGTCCAGGTAATGCGCGCCTTGGGCTATGGCAGCTACACGACTACAGCCATGACCTTTGCCGCCGAAAATGCCGACCAACAGACGCGCGGCCGCAAAAGCGGCATCTTCAACACGACGATGAGCGCCGGCCAATTGTTGGGCACCTATTTGGGCGGCACCATCGTACAGGCATTTGGCTTTCACTTTCTCTACGGGGTCTGCGCGGCGCTGGCCTTTATGAGCGCCGTCTGCTTTCTTATCTTGCGCAAACCGGTCAAGAGCGCCGAGCCATTAGCCGTTACCCATTAATTATTACTTATTACTTATTTGGTACCTGTCGTGCTAGAATAGGTAACAAGTAATAAGTAATCGCTAATTAATAATTCTTAGGGAGAAACCACCATGATTCGCATCGGGATCGTCGGCTGTGGCCGCATTTTGAACGCCCATTTGCAAGGCTATCGCCAGTTGCGCGAGGCAGGCTTTGACAACTTTCGCATCACGGCGCTCTGCGCGCGCAATTTGGATGACGCCTTGATGTTTCGCACGCGCGGCGAAGGGCCAACCCCGCGCCCCCCCGTGCTCGATCCAGCTACCAAAGATCCGTTGGCGGCGCCACACATCTACCTGAGCGACTTTCAGCCCGATACCGAAGTGGCGGTCTTTACCGATTACCAGGCCATGCTCGATGCAAATGTAGTCGATGCGGTCAACGATTTTACATCGCTCTATATGCACCATCAAGTGGGGATGGCAAGTTTGGCAGCGGGCAAACATCTGTTGATCCAGAAGCCGCTCGCGGTTTCGGTCAAAGCTGGACGCAAACTAGTCGAAGCGGCGCAAACACGCGGGCTAACGCTGGGGCTGTTTGAAAATGTACGCCAGGGCGAAAGTGTACGCGCCGCGCATTGGGTCGTCGAACACGGCATTATTGGCGATCTGCAAATGGCAGTGATGGGCAGCGTGGGCGGCTTCTGGTCACCAGATAAGATTGTGGCAGAGACGCCGTGGCGCCATCGCAAGTTGGAAGGCGGTGGCGGCGGCGCACTCGACATTGGTGTGCATGCGATGCACTGGGTTAGCTATGTGTGCGGCGAAATTTATTCGGTGCAAGCCGCGGTGCGCACCTTTGAACCGGTGCGCGTGACCCGTGACGCAGCCGGCAACGTGATCAACCGGGTTGAAGCCAATGTCGATGACACTTATTTTGCCACGATCAACTTCTGGAACGGCGCGCTGGGCCAATTGCTCTGGTCGTGGGGGGCGCACGGCGAAGCGCTTTCGATCCCCGGCACACCAGCCGTCTATGGTTCGAAAGGCTGCATCAAAGGCAACGAGGTCATTCTGGACGATGGCACGCGCACGACGACAACAGCCCTGTTTAATGCCAAGGCTGATGCAGCGACCAAGGAAAAATTCTACCCGCATGGCCTCACCGATCCGTATGCGATCCAGCAATACGATTGGCTCAATGCAATTGAGCACGGCGGCCAACCCGAGACGGACGGCATAGTCGGTCTCAACGATTTGGCGGCGGCCTTTGCAATTATCGAATCTTCGCATGCGGGGCGCACGGTGACGCTCGAAGAAGTACTCAATGGTGATGTGGCGACTTATCAGCAGGAAATTAACGATCATTACGGCATCTAATAGATGGGAGATTATTACGTGAAACGAGTAGGCATTATGGGTGCGGGCAACATTGCCCGTGTCCACGCCACGGGCTGGCAACAATTGCCCGTCGATCTGATTGGTCATTACGATCTCTTTCCCGAAGCCGCGCAAAGGGCGGCGCTGCAATATGGTGGCAAGGCATTTACCGATCTGGACGAATTTCTTGATGCGGTTGATATTGTCGATATCTGCACACCTTCGCACGCGCACAAAGAAAATGTGCTGGCTGCCGCCGCCGCGGGCAAAGCGATTGTCTGTGAAAAACCGCTGGCCCGCCATCTGCGTGATTGTTATGCCATGTTGGACGCCGTCGAAGCAGCCGGTGTACCTTTCTTCGTGGCGCAGGTGGTCCGCTTCTTCCCGCAGTTTGCCCAGGCCAAAGCAGTCCTAGACAGTGGCGCGCTGGGCAAACCAGGGGTGATCCGCACGATTCGGGCCGGGCAGTTTCCGCGCGTCAACCCCGGCTTCTATGGCAACTTTGAACTGTGCGGGGGCGTAATCCTGGATGTGAGCATCCACGATATTGACTTTCAACGCTGGTGCTTTGGCGAGGTCGAACGCGTCTTTGCCCGTGGTCTCTCTTTTGCCGGTGAACCGCAGCGCGACCATGCCTTGATCACGCTGCGCTTTGCCAATGGCGCGCTGGGCCATATCGAAGGTGGCTGGGCCAGTCCGCCTGGCGTCTGGCGTACGCGGTTAGAGCTGACTGGCGACGGCGGTATGCTGGAATGGGATTCGGAAAATGACGCACCGGTCACGCAGTTGATGGCGAATGCGGAAGGCAATGGCTACACACGCACGCCGGGTAGCCCATTAGCCCCCAGCGATAATCCCTATACCGCCGAGTTAGGCCACTTTTTGCATTGTCTGGAAAGTGGTAACCCGCTGCGCGTGACGCCGCAGGATGCGTTGATGGCGGTAAAAGTCGCGCTGGCGGCCATCGAATCGGTGCGCACCGGCCAACCAATCGACATTGCCACCTTCGAGGAGCAGGCCGCATGAGCGAGCAACCGATCAAAATTGGCATCATGAGTTTTGCCCACGGTCACGCCTATAGTTATCTGACCGGTCTAAAAAATGTCGTCAATGTCGAGATCGCCGGCGTTTATGATGACAATACCGCGCGCGCCGAAAGCGCTGCGCAACGCTACGCTGTCCCCGCGTTCGCCACGCTCGACGCCTTGTTGGATCAGAATCTGGATGGCGTGATCGTCTGTGCAGAAAATGCCAAACACCGGCCCCTCGTGGAGTTAGCGGCCGGTCGCACGCCCTACATTCTCTGTGAAAAACCAATCGCCACCACCGTCGCCGATGCGCAGGCCATGATCGACATCTGCGCGGCGACCAATACGCAGTTGCAAATCGCCTTCCCGGTGCGCTTTTCGCCGTCGATTCAATGGTTGAAAGCGTTGTTAGAGCGCGACGGTTTGGGCCGCATCTTCGCCGTCCAGACCACCAACCACGGCTCGATGCCGGGCGGCTGGTTTATCGACAAAGCACTCAGCGGCGGCGGCGCGGT
>Ga0335394_10008699_pt1 | contig 11451 bp, 12 predicted proteins | sample MAT03_FD_205741 | JGI IMG/M metagenome (GOLD analysis project Ga0335394, IMG submission 205741) | Freshwater microbial communities from Lake Fryxell liftoff mats and glacier meltwater in Antarctica - MAT-03 (spades assembly) (version 2) ... | reverse complement strand
TCGAGCACCGCACTGCGCAGGGAGGCACTTCAATGAACGCACAAGCCGTGGTGGTGACCGTCTGCAACGTGGTGCAGGTGGTGGAAGAGCAGGTCGAGTTCACGCTCGTGGAGTTGTGCCGCAGTTGCCTGGCCGAGGACGCGCTGGTGGCCGAACTGGTGGCGCACGGTGTGCTCGAACCGGCCGGCGTCGGCCCCGACAGCTGGCGCTTCAGCGGTTCGAGCCTGGCCGTGACAAGGCGCGCGCAACGCCTGATCGACGACCTCGGCGTCAACGCCGCCGGTGCAGCCGTGGCCATCGAACTGCTGGCCCGCATCGACCGGCTCGAGCGAGGCGCCGGGGCCTGAAGTGCGTTCACCAGGCCGCGCTGGCTCCCGCCGGCAGGCGACCTTGATGCAGAGCAAGCCGGTCGGTGAAGAGGCTCGACACAATCGATCTGTCTCGTTTGCCGGCCCCGCCCTTCATGCTCCCTCAATCCTTGTCCACCCCATCGTCCGCGCTTGTCCTTGCGCTCATCGTCGCTGCTGTGGCGGGCGTGGCGGGCGTAGCGGCGCAGGCGCCGTCGCCCGACCTGCCGATGCCGGGTGAGTTCGTTGTCATCGACGGCTCCGTCGATGGTGGCACCTACGCAGGCTGGCGTCTGTTCCAGGGCAATTGCCAGACTTGCCACGGCGTGGGCGGCGTGGGCACGGCGAAGGCGCCGAATCTGGTGGAGCGGATCAAGACCTACACGCCGCGCGGTTTTGCCGGCAAGGTGCTGACGAGTTACCGCATCGAAGGCTTGATGCCCGACAGCGGACCCCCCGACAGCGACGCCGAACGGCAGGCCCGACTCGAAGACGTGCTGCGACGCGAGCGCACGGCACGCGGCCAAGCGCTGATGCCGGGGTGGGAGAAGGACGACGACGTGCCGCCGCATGTGCTCGACCTGTACGCCTACCTGTCGGCGCGCGCCGATGGTGGGCTGGGCCCGGGCAAGCCGGGACTCATCCGGGCGACGGGCCGTTGAGAGACCGGTATCTCTAGGTCGGCGATCCTTCGGTACCGGTGTGGCTATGGCATCCAGCGAGCGAAGCGATGCCACCGCTGCCGCCTCGGCGGCCACATCATCCAAGGGCGACTGAGCCCGCGGTCGCATGCCGATGAGCGGCCCGTTCCCTGCAGCCCCGCTGAAGTGGTATAAATACTCGGACGTTTCGTTGATTCACCCGAGGATTCATAACATGCCCGCCTCCTGCACTTCCACGCAGCGCACCCAGGCGCTGGCGCTGCTGAAGCGACAGGGGATGACGCGGCTCGCAGAGTTCAGCGCGGCGGGCATCACAGCCACCACGGTCAGCCGTATGGAGCGAGCCGGCGAGGTCGTGCGCCTGGCCCGAGGGCTCTACCAACTTCCCCATGCCGCGCTGGACGCCCAGCAGTCACTGGCAGAAGCGGCCCGTCTGGTGCCCAAAGGCGTCATCTGCCTGGCCTCTGCCCTCGCGTTCCACGGCCTCACCGACCAGATGCCGCCAAAGGTCTGGATCGCCATCGGGCGCAAGGACTGGCGCCCCCGGCTCACCTATCCGCCGATCCGCATCGCCCGGTTCTCCGACGAGCTTCTGCGCCGCAGCGTCGAACACAAGAAGATCGCCGGCACGTCCGTGCCTGTGTTCGGTGTTGCCAAGACAGTGGCCGACCTGTTCCGCTACCGTCGGACGGTGGGCGATGCGCTTGCCATCGAGGGCCTGCGCCAAGCGCTGCGGCGGCGCAAGGCCACACCCGCGGAGATCGCGCGCGAGGCTGCGGCCGCAGGCGTATGGGCCACGATGGAGCCTTACCTCATGGCGCTGACCAGCGATGCCTGATCGCCCACGGCCACGTCCAAACAACGTCGGCGCCTCGGTGCGCCAGCGCCTGTTGAACCTGGCGCACGCGCGCGGCCAGCCGATGGAGCTGCTGCTGACGCGCTATGCGCTGGAGCGCCTGCTGTATCGGCTGAGTCTCTCCCCACACCGCGAGCGCTTCGTGTTGAAGGGGGCGATGCTGCTGACCGTCTGGTTCGACGAGCCACATCGCGCGACGCGCGACGTGGACCTGCTTGGTTTCGGGGATGCGGCGGATGAAGCGCTGCTCGCGACGTTCCGCGACATCATGGCAGTCGAGCTTGACGACGGGGTCAGCTTCGATTTGATGGGGCTGAGGATCGAGGCCATCCGCGAACAGGTCGAGTACGGCGGGTCGCGGCTTCGCACCACGGCCGCGCTCGCGGGTGCGCGTATTCCGATCACGGTGGACATCGGCTTCGGCGATGCCGTCGAGCCGGGTGCCCCTGACATCGACCTTCCGGTGCTGCTCGACATGCCGTCACCTCACCTGCGCGCCTATCCGCCCGAGACCGTCATCGCCGAGAAGTTTCATGCGATGGTGGTTCTGGGACGGGCCAACAGCCGCATGAAGGACTACTACGACGTTTGGATGTTGACGAGCGCATTCGAGATCGAACACGAGCGGCTGCGTCGGGCCATTGTGGCGACGTTTTCGCGTCGCGGCACGGTGATACCTACGGTGGTTCCGGACGGGCTCAGCGATGCATTTGCAACCGATCCTGGGAAGAGGCGGCAGTGGGATGCCTTCAGGCGAAACCTCTCTGGTTCAACCCCAGCGCTTGGTCGCATCGTCGGTGATCTCCGACAACGACTTGGGATCTTTCTGGTGCCGAGTTGAACTTCAAATTGCCTGTCCGGTTTCTGTCGTAGGCAGAGCTGAGCAATCGCCCCAAGTTAACAGTGTCATTGAGAACCCTCAAACCATCGTTTCGACATATCGCGGGAAATAGCGTACGAGGTCTCGATAGGCCGATATCTCAGCCTCCTTAAAGCCAAGTCTCCTAAGGGCGTTTCGGTCACTCGAGCGCTTGCTCTGACACGTTACAGCTCGATCAAACAGTGATCTCTCTCGGTCGGTAAGGTTGAGCGAAGCAATCTCATACATTTGACGCTTTGCAGTGTCGAGGAACGGCATCGCGGATTTGACACGGGCGGCATAAGCGGAGGCCTGACTCTCAGCCAGGAATGCCCCACCTACAGTCACCATAGGTTTACTGTCAGAGTATTTTACTTGCAAGAGCGGTACGAAGCGACCCTCAAGTCTAGTAGAGAAAGCGTTCTGAAATGCGGAAACCAAAACCTTATGTACGGCGCGCGGAAACGAGGATCGCTCAACATCCTCAACTCTTACTTGGCCTGCAAAATCTCGCAACTCCTCCCTCAAATTTGTGAGCCGATCTTCATCACTTAATCGATCCATAGACCGAGGCGGCCCGCCGAAAACAGTAACAAAGCAGAAATCTCCGACTTTCGCTCGCGTGGACATTGACGCCACATCCGCGACTATATGAGGACCAATCCCGCCATCATAGTCGAACCAAAATATATCTGGACAATTTGCAGTATCGACTGCCAGAAAATCCTTTACTGTAGTATTTTGGACTTCTATGAAGCCATAGGGGACGTTGAAACTTGCTCTCTTAAACATCTCCGGGTCGTGCTCCAGACTTATCATTCTCTTAATTCCAAGATACCTGTGGACTAAGAGAAAATCATAGAATCTATTCGCGCCCATTCCGATATATCTATAGTCACTCACAGGGAGCCCGCTGTCACCGCCTAGTTTTAGTAACTCGATAAGAATCCTCCGTTCCGACTGTTTCGCCGGTCGGAGATCATAGGAAATAAATTTTGCAGTAGAGCGAGCCAACTATTCTTCTCCAGCTTCATTGCGAAGAAAGTGTTGAAACGTATGGCGCCCTACATCTGAGCCACTCATACTCGGTCGTCTCAAATACTTGGCAATCTTCTTCACCTCGTCAACCTGCGCGTCATACTGAACACGGATTGTTGTCGGCGCGGGGCGAATTGGCGCCTTGAACGACCGCGCCTGCGAGACTGCTGCGGAGAGGACGCTAACGCGTGTCTCACCAGAGACGTTTTGCAGGTCTTTGCTTGCGATCTCCGTTCCCTCGTCGGAATAACGACCATCGAGAAACGAGACGACCACTCTACCCGCTGTAGTCATGTGCCGCTTTGCCGTCTGCCAAAGCGCACTGTCCTCATTAATGCCGGACTTTGTTGTCGTCCAAGGAAGCTCTTCGGGATCTTCAGAGACAAAAAAAACTGTCCCCAGAAATGGCCGATGCTTGGGTTGAAAGATTGGCAAACCAGACCCTCCCCATCCGGTTAAGGCTGTTTTGTCGGCCGAGATGACAGCGCGTCCATTGCAAAAAACGAACCATCCAGAGGACTTATCGCGGTAAGCGCCAGCAAGCGGAACGCCGATTCCGGCCGTTATTGCACAGGTAACCTTTTCAAATTTGAAATTCTCTGAAGTATGATTGTCACCGACCTCAATGCTTACCCCAGCAACCGCTTCGGTGTTGACGAATATATCGACGAATTTCGCCATGTAGTATGCATAAGTGCGTGAAATGCTATCGCTCAACTGACCCTCAAAGACTCCGTCTCCTAGTCGTCGTTCAATATCTGGGTAAAGCTCTGACACGATGATTGACGTGCCACAGTCCTTCGGATTCGCTGGTGGGCGAGGGCTAATATTAAACGTCCAAGGCTGCGCTGTATCCGAGGCCCATTTAGCGACGTCCAACTTAAGGTCAAATCCCCCTTCAACGTGTTCGGACCGCATTACTATTTTATTGCCAAGCTTAAAAATCGCACGCTTTAGTCCGATCCCATATACCGACAACCGGTCTCGCTCGTGGCCATCTTCCGTCCCACGGCCGAATTTGAAAACGCTTTCAGCAGCTGTCTTCGCAGTAATTCCACCCGCACTATCTTTGATCTCGACTTTGTCCGGCCCAATGTTTAGCCATATCTTTACCTGAGGCTTAATATCCTCACTCCCGAACACGCTGAGATAATCGTCGGCCGATCTTAATTGACTTGAATACGGCTCCAAAGAAGCATTGATGGAGTTATCAATCAAGTCGAGTAATGCGGCCACGAGTGTTATATCTCGAGTAAGAAGGGAAATGAACAAGCGCTTTTCGGGACTCGCGTCGGCTGCGATTGTTTTATTCATTCGTAGTTCTCACTAGTGCTTACTCGAGAAGAAAAGATTGTTGAATACCGCCAGCCTCGAACGGTAAATGGCACGTCAGTTTGAAGTAAGGCGATTGAATAAGACTTTGAATGGATTCAGTGGTATCTCCAGTTGCTTCCACTCCCCTTCACCGCAGTCGGTGGCGACATGTCCGGACAAAATATCAGTGTCAAGAATTGCAAGGATCGGCCGGTGCTCAAGGAGCACCCATAAGTGGAACGCATGCACTGAAGATTCCTTGGCGCGTTCCCATTCGTTTCGCGAAAGAAAGAAAGAACCCCGGGTACTGAGCGTGGTTGCCTTCACCTCAATCGCCTTTCGACGCAAGTCGTTCGGCCCCACCACAGACAGGATGTCATAGCCGTCATCGTTGTTGTCTATAGCGACCCACTTAGGCGCGCGACCAGTTCGGCGAAGTTCGTACTCCATTGATAGTCGTTCGCCCTGTCTGCCGATTGCGTTTAGTCGATCATCCTTCTGACCTCTAGCTCTCGCGGCGAGCGCATCCCAGAATGCGATTACAGCCACGTCTACCCCGTCAACAAGGCCTGCCTCCAAGAACACTTGGCCAATCTGGTTGCCCGCGAAGGAGAGAAGGCGCTTGCGGCCAAAGCTGGCTGTTTGAACCCAAGGGGGAGCTGCTGCATCGATGTAATCGAGGATGGCTTGGCGCAGGCGTTGCTCGTATCCCTCGACCAGCCGTATGCGCTCGCCCTCCGGTGTCGCCGTGGCAATGCCCTCGGGATTCACACTCATCCATCGCAGGAAGAAGCCGGCCTCGATCACCTGCGCCGCGGGCATGCCTCCGAGACTCGGGAACGCCGACCGTAGCTCCGGCATGGTCAGGGCTCGGCGCGACAATATCTCGAGCAACGCCATCCCGCCTTGCAGTACGCCTGGTGAGAACTGCATCAGCCGACCTCGCCTTTGAGGTCGCGCAAAAGCGACGTGATATCGGCCTCGGACATGCCCGTTTCACCAAAGTCGGTACCCAGCTCAGCAATTACTGCCGGGTCCAGCGGCGTAGGATCCGGCTTCAAGGACGAATCGTCCAAAGCCTTCGCCATCGCGTCGATCTTCTGCTTCAAGCGCTCCCGTATGGTCTCATCGACAGTCGCGTCGCACTCTACGATCTCGATCGTCGTCTTCTGGCCGGGAGCCAGGCCCACGCGGTGTATCCGATCCTCGCTTTGCAGGTAGTGCGCCGCGTTGAATGTTCGATCCAGGTAGATCGCGTGGTGGCACACGGTGTGAAGGCTCACGCCTTCGCTCGCCGCGGCAGGGTTCGCGACCATCACCATCACGTTCTCGTCGCTGTGGAAGAGTTTAATCTTCCCTTCGCGGGTGTCGTCATCGTCCTCATCCCCAGCGTCGACGCCTCCGTGTATATAGACAGCCCCAATATCCGCGAGCCGGTCCGCGATGTACTCAACATTGCGGCGGAACGATGACCAGATGAGCACCTTCTGGCCGCTTCGCGCCAGGAGCCTCGCGCGCTTCAAGACATACTGGAGCTTGGGCCCGTCGCCTTCCGCGAGGACAGCTCGCAGCAGATCCTCATGCGCGAATCCGATCTCGGCCGCCAAGAGGGAGGGGTTCGACACGAACTGCATCAGCCGCATCACCGATCGGCCAAGCTGGCGGAAAGCCTGCTTGCCTGGGATGCTGAGCGCTGTGGCCGCGTCCCGCGCCACCTCGAATTTCATCAGCTTGTATAGCTCGCCCTGGACTGGAGCCATAGCAAGGGACGCCAGGACTCGGTCCACCGGTGGGAGCCCCAGTTCCGCCTTATTCGTCCGAACATACACGGGCCGCATGAGCTCGACAACCCGCTCGCCGCTTGCCGGGATTTCCGGGTACAGAAACGCGAACTGTGGCAACAGGTCGTCCGACGATTGAGGCATTGGCGTGCCGGACATGATGAGCTTGCTAACGGCCAGATGTGATAGCGAGAGCGCCGCCTGCGGTGTTTGGCGGGCCAATCCGCTCTTGATCCGATGGCTCTCGTCCAAGAAGACATGTGTGGGGAAGCGCGCAACATGGCCCTGCACGAGCGCCCGATCAAGGACCAACTGCTGGTATGTGATGATCATGAAACGTGGGTCCGCGATCAAGGCGCGAGAGATGCCATCACGACCTCCACGCAAACGCTCGAACTTTATGCCGAGCTGCGGCATGCATTCGGCGATTTGCTCGTCCCATGCTGCGAACGCATTCTTCGGCGCGACGACCAGCAATCGTTCGTCGTCCTTGGCGCGCAAGAAGAAGTAGGCGAGCGCCTCGGTGGTCTTGCCGGCGCCCGGCACTGAGAAGGTGGCCGCTGCCGGCAGCAGCGCAATCTTGCCTACGTTACGTAATTGCTCGGGTTTGAGGGCGCGCCCGAAGCTGAGCCCGTTGAGGCGCGTGAGCAATTCCTCTTGCGGCATCGCAGCGGCCTTGGTGGCGGCCTCGTAGCAGCCTATGTTGCGCCCAGCCTTCTCCAACAGCGCTCGGGCGCCGGCGTCTATCGATAGGCCGGACTGCGCGGAGAGCTCGTGCGCAGTGAAGATTTCAAGCAACCTTGGCCGCATCGCCACGAACGACCACCAAGGCATCGAAACGCTTCTCGCGCCCTCCTGCGTCGGGTTGTCACCGTAGTCGAAGATTTGCCGCCGCAGGACATCGATCCAAGGCGCAGCATCCTCGTCCGCCGCCCATCGCAGGAGCGCGCGACAGTCAGACACGCGATAGCTAATGCTAAGCATTCTTCCCCAGCCACGCCTCGATCTGATTCAGTTGGGCCCGAATCTGATCGATTTGCCTTTGGACGCCCGCCTTTGTGGTCTCCGGACGCAGCCCTTCCTTGATGGCCGAAGCCAGCAGGCCCTGCGCCTTTGCGAGTGAATCCACCAGGAATCCAGCCGCCTTCGAGTCTTTCTTCAGCTGCTTCTGGCTGTCCACGACCTCAACGATAATCTTACGGGCAGCGTCAGAGTTCTCCGCCTTCTGGATCATCGCGGCGAGCGGCATGTTGATCGGATCCTCACCCGCCTGCGTCGCCCCGCCGAAGAGGTTCTGCATGTCGTTGTTGATCGCAGCGGGTTGAGCGTTGAAGTGCAATTGCAATTTCGCCTTAACCTCATCTAAGTAAAGCTGGATGCCAGGTATCGCGTCGTAAAGGCGCCCCCCGACCTCCTTTGCGTTGTCCACCAACGTGAACGCGCATTGCTTGAAGAGTTCTTGTTCACCCGGGCTGGAAATCTTCGCTCGCCCTGCGACTATCTCCGCGAATGCGTACCTATCCTGCACCATAGACCACTGCAAGTCATTTCCCCGTGACTTAAGGTACTCGGCCGCGTAGTTGCGCATGTCAATGAGCTCGCGAACCTCGCGCTCCTTGATCTCCCATTCCTCCGCGATCTCCTTGTCGGACGCGTTGAAGCGCTTGCGCTTCCCAAGCATCATGTTGGCCTGCGCGTGCCAGCTGTACCCGGCCTTGATATCCCTCTTGATCTGCTCTGCCGACTCGATTCGGTCGATCTCTCGCTCGTCGCAATGCGGCAGCACCACCGCATCGATATGGCGGAAGTGGCCGTATTTCTCGCCCGACGTCACAAGAAGCTGGCGCCAGGTGGCGAGCCGCCGGTTGCCGTTGACCACAAAGCCTGCCTCATCGAGGAGTATCGGATTGACTTGCGTATTGGCAGCATTCTCAAAGTAAGGCATCAGGCCGGCTTCACTAGCCAGATCAAGAAGGAGCCTGTGCTGGACTGCTTGAACTTCTAAGAGCTCGGGATCGGTCTCGAAAAAGTCCGCCTGCCCGCCGTTCTTTGCCAGCCACTCCTCTTGACTCGAGGAGGTTCGCCCATTGGCGAGGCGGTACTTTGGTAAGTTGATCGGGATGCGGATGATCGGGAAGTCCTGGGTCTTCCCCTGAAAAATGATTCGGTCCGTAGGCAAGTTGATCGCGACTTGGAGCTTGTGGAATTCCTCCTCCCGTTTCGGGCGGGGCCAACCAAGAGGGTGCGAGAGTGGGTCTTCGGGCAAGGCGAAATCTTTCATACGTTCACTCGATTGCGTAGATGACCATGGGGACCTGGATGACCTTCTTAAAGATCGCGAGCTCGCGCTCCAAGCGGGTGGCATGGGCAATATTGACGCCGAGCGTCTTTGCCACAGGCTGGGAGGGGAGGATCATGACCGCCGATTCGATCGAGTTGTCGGCGTACAGCTTTTGCAGCTTCAAGAGATCGGCGTACATGCGCGCCATGTTCCCCGTTTGCAGGCAGAGCCCGACACTCCCTTTTACCGAGGTGATCGAGACCTTCGACTCTTTGGACACTACCACCTCCGCCGACCATCCCAGAGCGCGAAGCTTCGTGCGAAGCTCGTCGCGCAATCGCGCCGAAGCGCCCTTCGTGATCTTGACCTTCATCGATTCAAGCACTGCCGCCAGCTCCTCGCGCAACATCGCCGGAACGATCCTCTCGCCGTCGCAATGGCTGTGGGAGGAATGCTTCACGCCAGATCGCCCCCGTGGCCTGGGTATCCCTTTGGGGCCTTCGAAAGGTTGCTCTGCGTGTGGTCATACACGGGTCGATCGTGCGGCCGATAGATCGCATTGCCGTCCAACGCGTCCTGCATGCGCTTAATCCCCTGCCTGGCGTAGGATCCTTTTAGCTCGCAGCCTATGAAGCGACGGTTGTGGAGCGCCGCGGCGACGCCAGCGGATGCGACTCCGGCGAAGGGGTCGAAGACGAGATCGCCCTCGTTGGTCAGGGCGAGAAGCAAGCGCTCGACCAAGCCGACAGGGAATTGGCAAGGGTGGTCGGTCTTCTCAACGTGATTACTCTTCACGTTCGGGATGTCCCAGAAATCTTCGATATTTTTCCAGACATCCTCTGGATTCTTCCCGAGCGGGTTGCCTGAAAGCTCGCCGGCATTGGGGCCCTTGAAGTGGCGCTTGGCCGGGTACTTGGCCGGCACGCGCACTGCATCCAAATTGAAGGTGTAGCCGTCCTTCTTCGAGGGCGTATTGGTGTACCAGAGCACGACCTCGTAGCGGCCGGAGAAACGCCTGGAAGTGTGTAACCCGTGACCGAAATGCCAGATCACCCGATTCCTAAGCCTCAACCCATGCCGGCGGAACAGCGGAGCGAACTCAATGTCTAGCGGGAAAATCTCGTTGTCCTCGATGAAGCTGCCCACCTGCCAGCACAGGCTGCCACCCACCTTCAAGCGAGGCACGAGTTCATCAATGATCGAACTTTGCCATTCCAAGTACGTACTAAGCTTCTTGCGGGTCTCGTACTCCTTGCCGATGTTGTATGGAGGCGAAGTGATGATGAAATCAAATGTTGGCTCCTTCGGCAGCGCCTGCAAATAGGTGAGCGTGTCCCCTTGCCAAAGAGCGTGAACCTTTGACAGCGACTCGACAGCCTTGCTGGGCGATTTGAGCAGTTCGGCGACGGGCAGCGCGGCGGCACCCTTACGCGATGTAGTCGCAGTCGCGCTTCGTTCGCCCACGTTCATCGCGCAGTCGTTAGCGACGAGCATGGCCCGCCTCTCCCGCCTTCCGTTTGGGCGCTGGCGCGAAGTCGGCCTCGGTCAGCCCCGTCCGGTTGAAGTAATCAATCACTAGGTATTCGAGCGCGTTGACCGCGCTGCGGTTCTCACGCTCGGCGATAAGCTTCACCGCCTTCTTGAACCGGGGGGAAACGCGAAGATTCAGCGTCGCGGACTTGGTTTCATCAAAACGCAGCATGGGCGCCCCGCATTTGTCTGTGCAATTGCGGGATAGTAGCAGCCACTCACCTCGCCCATGGGGCTCCAACATGCGGCTTCCGATGAATGACACGTACGTTGCCGCCGTCGCGCAGTTGATCGATGACTCGAAAGCTGACGACCGCCGCGATCCCGCGCTCGAAAGCAGAACAGCGGTACCTGTCCGTCCCGTCACCGTGATCACACCGCGCGCCACGCCGACGCCAGCCAGGGTTGCTGCTCGCGGGGAAGCCCGTCAGGGCGAAAGTAGTGCTCCAGCTCGGCAAAGCCGGCCGCGGCCATGTGGCGGCGCCAGGTGGCGAGATCGTGAAAGGCGCCGAAGCGCTCGCCCTGCCAGCCCTCCTGCCCCTGGCCCCGCGGGTTGGAACTGAACAGGACGCCGTCCGGCTTGAGCGTGGCGTGCAAGGCCAGCAGAACGCGCGGCAGCTCGGCGCTTGGAACATGGAAGAGCACGGCGTTGGCGAACACGCCGTCGAACTCGGCTGTCGGCAAGTCCAGTGCCAGCAGGTTCTGCTCCCAGACGACGCAGCCGCTGTGCGCGCGTGCCAGGGCCGCCACTTGTGGAGCGCCCTCCAGACCGATGGCCTTGTG
>Ga0335394_10008697_pt1 | contig 11452 bp, 7 predicted proteins | sample MAT03_FD_205741 | JGI IMG/M metagenome (GOLD analysis project Ga0335394, IMG submission 205741) | Freshwater microbial communities from Lake Fryxell liftoff mats and glacier meltwater in Antarctica - MAT-03 (spades assembly) (version 2) ... | reverse complement strand
TCATCCGGCCTGCCGGCCCACGCAAAGGTCCCGACTTGTATATCAATGGCCCCGGTGTTGAGCATCTCATCGGCGTGGAACAAACTTCCACTGAAATGGTTCCGGTCGGGGTTGCCACCGGTCTTGGTGAGCGTTCCACTGTTGATGAACGCAGAACCGTCCGCCTCGCTGCCCAAGCCTGCATCGGTCTGCAGATCCAGCGTCCCGGCATTCTCGAACGTCGAACCGCCACCAACATTCACATTGATGCCCGTGGTCCACGTGGCCAAATTGCCTTGGGGATTCGTATAGTCAAATCCCCCCGCAAGTGTTGCAGCTCCTGCGATGAGTGTGCCGCCATTCGCTGTCAAACGGCCCGCACCGTTTACTCCTTGCAACGTGCCGTTGTTCCACGTGAATGTACCGCTGACGGTGATATCTCCAAATCCGCCAAAAGTTGCGGCGAGCGTTAGATCGCCCGCGATCGTCGAATTCGCACTGACAAAGAGCTCGCCGCCTGCAACAGTCAGCGAGGCACTGCTGGTCAAACTGCGAATCGAATCAGTCCCAGCCCCGTGGACGACGCTAAAATCATTCGCCCCAAAGTCGATCGTCACATCATCGCTCGCCCCTGGAAGTGCGTCACCACTCCAGTTAACGGCGTTGCTCCAGTTGAAATCGCCGCCGCCGCCGTCCCAGGAGACGGCAGCCAGTAAGGTGCGGGTTTCGAGTTCGTGGATTTCGCGGGCAACGGGGGTTTGGCGTCGACGACGGCTGCGGCGATCTGAGGCATGGACGTTTCGAGTGACTTTTGATTGCAAACTATTCAGCCAGGAACCCAATCGCATGGATCTCGCCTTTTGGGAGGACAACAAGAACGTCAGCCCGATTTTCGCAACAGCCCAAAAATAAGGCAAAATGCTGGAAACCGGTGGTATCTGTTGTTCAGTGCGAGATCGGCGAGCGGACTCCCAAGGTGTTTTTGGAAATTCTTTCCAGATTTCCTCAAGTTGACCAATCGGTTGTGGATTTCAATTCAAATGGAACCACGGAGGACACGGAGTTCACGAAGAAAATGGGCGAAGTCAGCGCCAGTCACACATTGTATGAATCCCTGCGTGATCTCAGTCACCTCCGTGGTTCAAAATCATTTTAGAAATAGACCTGAATTAAGATCCGTAAGTTGGAGAATCACAAAATCCGGAGACTGACGTCTCACGGCTCGCCGGTGCAAGGTCATTCACTTTGGCCGGCGTCCCAGACCATGACTTCGCTGCCGCCGTCTTTTGTCTTCGCGGCGGCGAGAAGGCGGCGACCGTCAGGGGAGAACCAGAGCCCCGTCACGTCTCCCGTAAGCCCAGTGAGTTCACAAAGTTGTTGGCGCGTGGAAAGCTGCCAGAGACGAATTTCACCAGCTCGATCACCGGTCGCCATTGTTCTTCCGTCCGGGGAAACTGTGACATGGTTCACCGGGCTGCGGTGTCCGTGGAGAACTTCTTCGGTGCCGGTCTTTGCGTGCCAAATGTTGACTGTCCCGTCCAGAAGACAGACTGCATAGGTTTCATCGGCCAAATCAGGAAACCTGGAGACTGTGCTGATCCAATGACGCTGGTGTCGGAATCGAGGCGAAACTTCCTCTCCAGTCTGCATATTCATACGAGTGATTTCGCTACTTTGAGTGACGAGGACGGTGGCGTCATCCGAAAACCCAGAGACTCGCACGGGACCTGGGTCGATTTTCGACAGAGTCGCCAGCGCGCGAAACACTTCGCGTTCAGATTTCAAATCCCAGACTGCAGAGATGCTGGCAATCGTCTCAGACGTGCTAATTCCCATAAACTGACCGTCATTCGACACTATGGGTGACATCAGCATTCGCTGGTACATAGGAAGTCGGCGCGTGATCGTCATCGATTCCACATCAACCTTCAGCAGCGATCCAACACTGTCCGTCACCCACAAAGAATTCCCGTCGGGGGCGAACGCCAGTCCGAAAAACAACGCACCGTCAGTTGCGGAAATCGAAGAACTTTGCTGTCCATCGTGTGAAGAGTGCAAGGTAAGCTGCTTCTGGTCTGAACTGATGATCGCGATGCGTTCAACCGCAGGATCCACCGCGATATCGTGAAATGCCGTTTGGGTTTCGATGATGCGATGACGCGAATTAACAATTTCGGACCAGTCACGCATTTGCACGACCCCATTGATCTCACCAACAGCAAGATGCTGAGCGTCCGGAGAAATGTCAATCGACCAGCACTCTCCATTGTCCGTGTGAAAGATGCGTTGCCGCGTGCTGCTGAGAACGTCCCAAACCTCGACAATTCCGTCGCTCGAACAGACCGCCAGAAACTTCTCGTCCGGAGAGAATACCACGCCGCGAACGGCCTTGGGATCTGAAGTGCGAGACGGAAGTACATCGCCGCTCCAGTCGGACCATCGCCAGGTGGCCGCAAATCCAATAGTCGTTCCGCAGGCCACAAGCTCACCACTCGCGGAGATTCGACCACAGCATACTCCGAGCAGAGGCTTTGGAAGAACGCTGATGGTTTCGAGTTCCGGGAACGTCCTGATGCTGATCTCGCCCGTGTCAGTTGCCAAAAGCGCCAGTTTTCGTTTTTCATTGACGTCCAGCAGACGCGTCCCGTTAAGGACTCGAACATCCAGATTCGGATTCTGCTGCAGATCACGGACCACGGTTCTGGCGGACTGCGGCGGCGACCATTTCATCTCCGAAGCGACCAACGTCCGATTGTCGGACGCCAGAAAAATTTGCCCCACTGGCATGCTAAAACCGTCTACGCGATAAACTTCCTGCCATAAGTTGACGTCCCATGCCCGAACACAACAGTCTTCTTCCGCTGTTAAAAGCAGCGAGCCACCCTGACTGAAGCAGGCAAAGTTAACGTCGCTGCGAAAGTCCCGGATGGTGTGCGATCGTTTTTTTGATGCCACGTCCCAGACGTCCAGCTGCACTGCTTCATTGCCGACGCACGAAACCAGTGTGCGACTGTCCGGTGAAAACCTGACGTCAAATATGTGTCCGTTGCTGTTCGCCAGAATGGCGGCATTGTCATTGCAGATCCGTCTCAAATAATGCCATTCAAATCCAGTGACCGCCGCCTGCTCAGCCGTGCCAGTGTATTCTCCGAGACGCGACCGTGCTTGCTTGAGATCGCCAAAAAGAAAGGCCGCCCACGCGGCTTTCAGGTCATTGGCGTACGCAGATTCCAGCTCCGTCTGATTGCGAACCGCGGCGAGTTTCTGGTCCTGATCAGCCAGCTTTCGTTGTTGCTCCAGCTCTGCTTGATGCGACAGCAATGACCAACCGATTCCGACGGAAAAACTTACGAGTGTCGCAACGCTGACCGACAGTGTTGCGATCAGAATTCGCGACTTGCGGCGACGCACGAACTTCTTCAGGCGGTACAATTTCGACGGCGGGCGGGCAGTTACCGGCTCGTGATTCAGGTATCGCCGAAGATCCGCCGCCAATGCCGCAGCCGAGACGTATCGCCGCTCCCGATCGTTTTCGACAGCCTTCATCGTGATCCAGTCGAGATCGCCCTTCAATTGTGACGATTTAGCCGATGTAACTTCTTGCCGCCGACTCCGTGCTGCAATTTCCTCAGTCGCACCTGAAGCGTCCGGACGGTCTGTGTTGGAAGCATTTCCGGCATTTGCATTGACTTCGGTGGTAGTCACTCTCTGCCTTTTTGCGAAGTTCGCCACAGCCTGGCTTGGCAGAAGGGGTGATTTCTCCTGGATCGTTCGCTGCATCTGCGTGAACGAAAACTCCTTCCACGGAATGCCTTCAAACGGCTTAACATCAGTCAGCAGTTCATACAGCAGGACTCCGAGCGAATAGACATCGCTGCGAGCGTCCAGTTCGTGATCCGGCAATTGCGTCTGTTCGGGACTCATATAGACCGGCGTGCCAATGATGGTGGCGACCGGTTGGGAGTCAATCGTTGAGCTTTCCGGCTCTGGCCCAGTTTTGAATCTGACGCCACTGGCGATGCCGAAATCGATCACCTTTGGAACTCGCCGACCATCAAGCGAGGTGACCAAAATATTGGATGGCTTCAGGTCACGATGGATCACGCCATTTTGATGGGCGTGTTCGACAGCATCACAGACGGCGTCAAACATCCGCAGGCGTTCCTGCAGTGGAACGGAATTTTGTCGGCAGAATCGCGTAATCGAATCCCCCTGAACCAGTTCCATCACGAAGAACAGACGCCCACTGTTTGTGGTTCCAGCGTCCAGAAGTCGCGCAATATTGGGATGATTCAGCTGAGCCAGGGTCTGCCGTTCGTCTTCAAAACGCTGGATGACGTCGATCGAATCCAATCCAGGTCGAATAATCTTGAGCGCAACGCTGCGGCGCACTGGCGTCGTCTGCAGTGCAAGGAACACGAGTCCCATGCCGCCGCCGCCGATCTGTTCGATGAGCTCGTACGCCCCAATAACCGATCCGGCCTGTTCAATGGCCCGGTCGAAGACATCGACGGACGACGATGTCTCGACAGGGCTTGTCAGAAATTCGGTGTCGCTGGCATCCACATCAAGGAGGCTGCGGACCCGCTGTTCGAGCAAGTCATCCGCACCACACGCCTCGCGCAGGTAGCGATTTCGGTCGCTCGGCTCTTCAATCAGGCGCGCCTGCCCGAAAATTGTCTCTTCGTTCGATTCGCGGTGGTTCATTCAATATTTGTCTGAATAATTGACGTTTGAGGCCATTCATGAACTGCCTATTCTCACGGCGGGCTGCCCTGCCGTTCAAATTCAGTGCGAAATCGCAGCCCGGTTCACCCGGTAGAAAACCGGATTTTACGGAAAGAATTCGCGGACGAGTCAGAAACGAAAGTTTCCCTTCGCAATCGAATCCTACTGTCCGGACATCTCCAGTTTCAGCCAGCATCTTGCGTATGCCCAGTCGGTGTCGGCAGTCGTCGTGGAAATACCAAGAATTTGGGCGGCATCCTCAATCGTCAGGCCAGCAAAGAAACGCAGTTTCACAAGCTCCGCCTTGCGCGCATCTTTCATCGCCAGTTTCTGCAGCGCGTCGTCCAATGCAATCAAGTCAATCGCGTCGCGTTCCGGTGGGGTTTCAATTTCCGGCAATTCCCGTCGCGTGCGCTGTCCGCCCGCCTTCAAACTTTGCTTCGCTCGCGCACGTTCGACCATAATGCGTCGCATGGCTTCCGCCGCAGCGCCGAAAAAATGGCCTCGACTGTTCCAGCTTTGTGCGTGACTCGAATCCACGATCCGCAGATACGCTTCGTGGACCAGAGCGGTCGCCTGAAGCGTGTGTTCAGGCGACTCGCGCTGCATTCGAAACGCCGCCAGCTTTCGCAGTTCGTCATACACCAGCGGCAATAGCCGCTCGGTCGCTAACGAATCGCCGGACTCGATCTGTGCCAGGATATGAGTGACGTCGGACATCAGTGAGCCCAATGACAGAGTGCTGATGCGCCGATTGTACTCTCGCCTCAATTCACTTACACCCCAGATGCCCCCATTTCCCGGTAACCTTGCACGACTCACTTTGCAATGTGGGATTAAGATTAAGAGTAGGATTAAGATTATGAATTCAACCAGACTATGGGGAGCCCTGCACATGAGGCCAGGATCTCGGACATGAATGTCCAAGCTACAGGAATCGCAGCCACTCCGGATTTGGCCAGAATGCGATAAACTTTCCCGGCAGGACGCCGCGACTGCGATTCGACAGGACGTCGCCAAGCGAATCCCCCTTACAATCCATCGGTCTGAGGCGAGCGGCGCAGCCGTGATGCCTCGCTGGAATCTCACCCTGTTCCTGGTCGATTTGGATCGTCAACTCGGAACCGAGCATACGACGAACATTGCGGGTTCTACTGATCGGTAACGCGGATGTTGTCAAGGGTCGGGGCCTGGTCGAGGCTGCGAATGGCGTCCTGGCGGCTTTGTTGAAGCTGCTGAGCCTGATTGTCGTAGAAGTCAGAAAACTGCACAATGGCCGGTCCGAGCAGGAACAGGAACACGGACGGCATGAGACACAACGCGACGGGAAACAGCAGTTGAAACGATGCCAGATTCGCGCGTGCATCCGCGCGTTCTTTCAACGAACTGCGGATGCCGTCGCTGTATTCCGTCAGTGACCGGGAAATGCTCGTGCCGGTGACTTCTGACTGAATGAGTAACGACGTAAACGAATTCACTTCCGAAGAATCAATGCGTTGGCTGAAGTTTCGGAGTGCCTGAGGCATGCTGCCGACTTCCGCCTGCTGATTGACCAGTTGCAGTTCTTCCGCAAGCGCCGGATGTACGCTGCCAATTTCCCGGCTGATGCGTTTGAGCGACTGCGGGACGGTGAGCCCCTGACTGACGCCCATGTTCATCATGTCCAGCACATCCGGCAGTCCGCGTTCGATGTCGATTTTACGTTCCGATGCTCTGAAGGACACAACCAGCGGCGGAATCGCCCATGCCAGCAACGGTGCCATGACCAGCATCGCGACCAGCCACGGTTCCGCAGCGGGTGGGAGCACGACCAGAAAGTAACCAACGAGCACGATAGAAAGAAACGCCAGCACAAATCGGATTGCGGTCAGATTGATCCACGACGCGCGGGACAGGTATCCGGCACCCATCAGATTTTTTCTCTGCACTTCACGTCGGGCTGCAGATTCGGGAAGCAGTTGAGCCACCGCCGGTGTGACACGTCCGAAAAACATTTCACCATCTCGCATCGGAAGATCTTCCGGTACGATGTGATTCTTTGGATCGGCATCATTGGACAGAATACCACGAAATTCCGAAAACAGGCGGCGATCGCCCCATGTCGAATTTCGGTTCACGCCGTGCTCTGCCGAATTTCTCGCGGACTTCATTGCACCACCAGCCATTGCAGCGGCAGAAGGTTCGACACTTCGCTGCGCAGCAAACGTCTGCGTCTGCATGCCGACTTTATGCGCCGCCGGGATGAATTCGCCGTCGGGTGTGTTGGCCAGTTTCAACAGTCCTGCCTGCACTTTTGCCTGCATTGCAGGATCCGATGCAGAACGCAGATCGGGAATCGGGCGTGACTGCTGAAACGGACTGAGGATCCGCTTTTTGGCAGGAAAGAGCAGCTTCTTCAGAGCCAGGCCAACAGCCAGAACACCAGCTGCTGCAAGTAACCAGATGAAGTACATAGGATTTGCTCCACAGTCGCTGCGGCATCGGTCGTATTGATGTGGTCAGGTCTGAAATTTCTTTAGGCGAGCAGGGTACGTAAGTGCCCTGATTTCCGCATCATTCGCAACAAATCAGGGGATTCACATCCCCCGCTCGCCTTAAGTCCACGCCATTGCGCCTTAGTCCGATGGACTCAACACACCAGACATCGGTGAATGTCTGTCAAAGTCTGAAACCGCCTGCGACGGCATCAGAACCTCGCACTTCTGGCCAGAATCCGATATACGAAGAAGCTGCCGGTCAGGAGTCCCGTGATGCCAAGCCACAGAGAGATCCGGCCCGCATACGAATCCGTAAGACGGACCAGATAATCCGGATACCACACTGTATAAATCATCATTACGATAAACGGTATGATCACCATCATGGCCGCGCCCCAGCGACTGGCCACAGTCGCAGCCCGCTGCCGAGCGACAAAGTGCAGCCGATCGCGCACCGCTGTGGCCAGTCGCTCCAGCACCATGATCAGGTTACCACCGGTGTCCTGGTGCAGAGCCAGGGCCGATGAGAACATCGTTAAGGTTGACACACCGGTGCGGTCTGCAAGGTCACGTACAGAACCTGCAACATCCAGCCCCATCTCAATGCGTCGCGCGCTGATCCTGAGTTCGCTTCCAAGGGGAGCCGGAGTGTCGCCTGCCACAAGCATTAAAGACTGTTCCAGATTACGCCCTGCTCGCGCGCTACGGGCCAGTTCGTCAGCCATGCCCGGCAGTTGCGCCATGATGGCAGTTTGACGGCGGTTTCGCAGGGTGATCGTGATGCCGACCGGCAGCAGCAGACCCAAAACGGTAAAGAATATCGTCGGGACAGCACGCTCAAGCAGTACAAATGCCATGCCGCCTGATGTCAACGCAGATAACAGGCACAATCCGAGCCAGAGCATCGGAGACGTTCGAATGCCCGATTGAATCATCAGACAATCGAACCAGCCGTTGATCGATTCGCCCATCCCTTTTCCGGAACCGGTCGCGAACCGTTGATTCTCGCGCAGCAGACCGGCAAACTCAGGCCGTCGTTCCAGCGTCGGCAAAGGATGATTGGGAGCGATCATGACGTCTGTTTCCGAGGTGTCGAAAAACGATTGCTTTGTCAACGTTAAATCTTTGGGTTGATGCTTTAAAAAAGGGGTCAGGAACCAATAGTGCGGAGCACCCTCCGGGCCATTTGGCTATTGGTTCCTGACCCCTTTTTTAAAGCCTGACAAAGCAATATGTTCAGTATCGCAGCCTCGGTCAGGCGGGCTGCTTCGATCAGTTCTTTGTCATTTTCAGTTCGCGGGCTTCGAACAGTGGGAGATACTGCTCAATATTTGCACCGGTCAGTGCCAGACGTCGCAGCGCAACCGGCTGATAGCCGGTGGCAAAAAAGCTCCCGACGGGGCGACCGTCTTTGCTTTCTCCGTTTATCCGATAAACAAAGATGTCATCCATACGGTACTCGCCGTCTTTCAGTCCGGAGACTTCCGAGATTCGCGTGACGCGACGTTCACCTGTATGCAGACGTGTCACGTGAATCACAATGTCGATCGCATTGGCGATGTACTGTCGAGCGATACGAGAAGGCAGATCGACGCCTGCAAGCGCGATCATCAGTTCCAGCCGGTCAAGAGTTTCGCGCGTGTCGTTTGCATGAACTGTACTCATCGAACCATCATGACCGGTGTTCATCGCCTGCAGCATGTCGAGCACTTCACCGCCTCGGGATTCTCCGACGATGATGCGGTCAGGTCGCATACGCAAAGCGTTCCGCAGCAGATCGCGCTGAGTTACGGCACCTTTGCCTTCAAGATTCGGCAGACGGGTTTCCAATGGAATTACGTCGGTCTGCTGCAGACTGAGTTCAGCTGTTTCTTCGATCGTCACTACACGCTGAGAATCGGGAATAAACCGGCTCATGCAGTTCAGCAGCGTCGTCTTGCCAGCACCCGTGCCTCCGCTGACGATCACATTCATGCGACCACGAATCGCCAGAATCAGAAAGTCGGCCATTGCCGGTGCCAATGAGCCGTAGTTGATCATATCCTCCATCTGCAGGCGGCGATTGCCGAACCGACGAATGGAAACAGTCGGACCGCACAGTGCGAGTGGCGGAATCACTGCATTGAAACGTGAACCGTCCGGCAGACGCGCATCGACAAACGGACTGGATTCGTCGATACGACGACCGGCCCGACCGACCAGACGATGAATAAACTGCATGAGGTGATTTGAATCCGCGAACCGGATGTTCGTAGATTCCAGCAGGCCATTGCGTTCAACCAGAATCCTGTCCGGTCCATTGATCAGAATATCGGTGACCTGCGGATCGACCATCAGAGACTCGATCGGGCCGAAGCCGTAGATCTCATCCATGATCTCCGACACCATCGTTTCGCGCTGCTGAGTGTCCAGGTTCAGCAACTGCTGAGTACATAGATAATCGGCCAGCGAACGCAACTGTCCTCGTAATTCGCTTTCGGACAGACCTTCTGCCTTGTTGAAGTCGATCACATCAACCATCTGACGATGGAGCGACGTTTTCAGTTTCTGAAAATCGCGGACCGTGTTGTCCATCGCGTCAGTTGGAGCGACCATGATGTGTCCTCAGTTCGGAATGAATGGCTGCGATGCCGTCAACCAGCGACTGGCTTGCAAGGCGGAGCGCAATGGACCGGAATCAGTTATCGATTCATCAGCACGTGAAAATCCAGAATGTCCACCCCTGCCGTCGAAGGCAGCCTGTTCCGGGAAACAGACAAATACGGCAGGATCTGCATCATGATCAGTCACACAGTCGAACACTGTAGACATAACGATTCAAGGTCGCCTGCGCAGACGAAGACATCACGGCGGTGGAAGTAATCAGCACACATGGTTGCAGACAGATCCGGATTTCACCGCCTGCAGAAATCCCGGAAGCCATGATTCTGGCGGCGACGGCACGATTCAACTGTACAGTTGATGATGCGGAGCCGACATCCGATTCATTCTCAGAACCTGCTGAACTAAATGTTGGATTGCATAAACACACAATAAACGACTGCCCTGCATGTGAATGTAACCATGCCGCGATCTCAACACATTCCGTACTGGACAGCATGGATGCCGACATCGTGGACGGGAAGGCGAGTTGGTTCAATCCCAGTGTTTTCAGATCTGCGGCTGTTACACCGTGCTGCATCCAGTTCACGGTCTGGCACGAATTGCTTGTTGGAGCCGCTGCGGCAAACTTTAACGGGACAAAGCTGCCAGGCTTGTTGCCGGCGAAATTCGGCGAAAGCGTCAGCGTGATTTCCGGAAGTCCATCCGGTCCGTTTTCAACCATTCGTTGCTCCGGATTCCAGCTCAGATCGTCGGACCCTTTTCCGGACTCAATCTGCTGTGACCATTGTCCACCGGCGTTCAGCGTCGAACCATCGCCATGACTTTGATCGACAATTGAGAACGGCAGCACGGGAATCGTGGCATTTCCACCCGGCAGAAAACTTACAAGCGCATGTTCGATCCTTGCCGCAGCCGAAACGCCCAGACGTGCATTGCGAACGCCGGTCAGGCCGCTGAAGAACATTCGCAGTTGATCGTTCGACTGACCCTTGCCGAACGTAACACGAATCTGTTCAGGCACCGTGGCTGCCGACTGCGTCAGGTCAATGTCGCCGGGCTGGACTGCTGCCAGGGGTTGAATGAGTTCTACGTCGTTCTCATTGATCATGGGAATCAGAGAACGGTCGCACGCCTGGCGGATATGGGCTACCGTCGCATTGCGACACCGCACGGCTCGGCCATCATTCTCAAACGGCTGTTGCGTCGGTCGCAGGATGTCATCGGACAGAAACGCATGCCCTCCCACGATCACGGCTGATTCCGCATGACGCCGCGCTTCGGCTCGAACACACGACAACCACATGACATTAAAGAAGCACGCCACAATCATCAGCATCGCAAGGAACACCCAGATGCTCCAGAGCATCAACGTGCCACGACGGGAACGATGGTGCCCGGGATATCTTTTTCGCAATTCATGTTGCAATTCATGTGATGGGCTGATTTTCATTTCTGAACCTGGAAGCCTTCCGCTTGAAGAGAGCCACCGAGCTTTCAACAAAACCAGGCTCAGTCCCGAGTCATGGACAAGCGAATGAAGACAGAAACAATCACAACCTGCCGCTGACCGCAGGCAGCTGTTGTTGGGTCAGGATCTTGTTGTCCGCGGGAGCTGCGTTGGTTTGAAAGTCGCCGACAGAACCACCCGTGTTCTGAAGCCTTGT
>Ga0335394_10008696_pt1 | contig 11454 bp, 7 predicted proteins | sample MAT03_FD_205741 | JGI IMG/M metagenome (GOLD analysis project Ga0335394, IMG submission 205741) | Freshwater microbial communities from Lake Fryxell liftoff mats and glacier meltwater in Antarctica - MAT-03 (spades assembly) (version 2) ... | reverse complement strand
CTAGGAATATTGTTTGCGATCGCGCTTTGGGGGGTGCGATCGCTGAAAAGCCAACAGTCTTCTCCTTTGATATCATCAGCAAAGACCTGTTCCCCAGACCAAGCAAGTGCTTCAGAGCAAGAATTATCACCTTGTCGCCTCAGTCAAGTTGTTTTACCTTCGCGGTTTACCTACGTAGTTGAAACCGGAGGTTCATGGGAGTATGCCTTACAAAAAACTGGATTGGTCGGGGAAAACGTCGCGTTAATTGATGCATTGCGAAAGCGTCATCGGGTTCTGGGTCAGTCTCCAAAACCTGCCTTTATATCCCCAGAAAGTGCGATCGCTCAAGTCAAATCAGGTCAAACCAATTTTGCCTTAATCAGCCAATTGAATCAGCAGCCATTAGATTTAGGCAGTGATTTAATAGCGGTTCCAGTTGCCTATGATGGCCTGGGAGTGTTTGTTGCCTTTAGCGATGCTACTGAACAATCTGGTATTCCCAGTCAGTTGAAGGGAAAGGTTTCACTCAGTCAGTTGCGCCAGCTTTATACCGGAAGAGTAAATGAGTGGACTAGACCTGCTGAGTTAGACAACTGGGCGGTGAAGTTATATGTGTCGGATGACCTGAGACTTGTTTCTCTGTTTGAACAACAGGTATTGCGTGACCAAGAGGCGATCGCAGCATTCAGGAACTTGAAATCGCAGGGTTCAACCCTAGGAATTGATTTAAGGCAGTGGAATGCATACCGCATGTTCGGCGCGATTCTGCAAGATTTTGAGAATGATACGCCACAATTAGGAATTGGCTTTGGTTTATTGAGCCAAGCCTTTGGGCAGTGCTCAGTGTATCCTCTGGCAGTAAGTGTTGGAGATGTTGGTGAGGCAGTGCAACCCTTAGTTCAGAACAATGGCCAGCCTGTCGATCCCACAACTGACCTGTGCAATGACAAGGGAGGATATGCACTGGATGTGAATGCGTTTAGTTCAGATCACTATCCTCTGACCATTGTTTTGGAGGTAATTTATCCCAAGGAGGGCGATCGCGCTCAAGCCGGTCAACAGTTTGCTGCCATGCTGCAAACCGAAGAAGGGCAGCAATTGTTGCGAGAAACCGGACTGGTTCCGATCCGGAAACTCCCCTAATCAAGGAAATTAACCCATGGCCAATTCACCCGCAAATGCAACCCAACAATTAGCAGAAACTATTCTGCGTGATCCCATGCTGCTGCAACAATTGAGCGATCGCGTCTATGAATTATTACAAGCCGATCTGCGCTGGCAATTAGAACGGGGGCTGAGACACGATCGTACGCACAGACTACCTTAATCACAGATTCCTTTCACCGTGGAGCTAGAATAGCGTGCCCTCCGCCGATCAAAAAAACCATGAATTAAACTACGTCACCGCCAATCGGTTTTATGTCGAGATGGAAAGTACGATTACGGCCTGTTTTAGTGAGTGTTCTGGGTTAGGTGTCAAACTGAAGCGCGAAGCTCACTTTGAAGGAGGCGTGAATGACCAGCAGCGGATTATTTTAGGGCAGGCTGAGTTTACCGACGTGACCTTAAAGCGAGGCATCACCAATGACCTCACCTTCTGGAAATGGATTAGCCAAATTTTAGGCCAATCCCAGCATCAACGCCGCAATATCAACATTCTGTTGTTTAACCAGGCCGGTGAAACCATGCAGTGCTGGACGTTGATTGGTGCCGTCCCTACCGGGTGGAAAGCACCCTCGTTGCAAGCAAACGCTAACTCAGCCGCCATTGAAGAGTTAACGCTAGCGTATGAAGGACTCAAGATCGAACAGTCTGCGGGAGGTGGTGCGTTTTATCAAACCAATGGACGAGATAGACTGGGCTACTTCCTTGGTAAAGCTTAGAATCCTGTTGGGATCGATTCCATAGTTCTCAATTGATAAACCATGTCTTTGTCATCACTTGAATTAGAATCGCTGTTATTGCATCCTCTGGGCTTCAGGCCGCCGCGATCGCATTCCACAGGGCAGACAGCACCGTTAGGACAATCAGTGCAACCGTTGGGCAGCACCATCCACCCTCTATCAGCCCCGCCGCCCTTAAGCCCATTTCTGCAAGCGTCTTTGCTAAATCTGTCACCTGACCCCGCAGCCCGGTTATGGCATGAGAATTTGGGTTGGGACGTTGATGGTGGCGATCAGCCATCCGTAGCACTCTCTTCAGATAGAGGTGATGAGTTGTTTGAAGAGTATGCTGACCAGACTGATGATGAAAGCCAGGATGAGCGATCGCCCACTCCATCCGCTCCGTCTGCTGTAGCTCAAACTTCTACAGTCGAAACCTCTACAGTCCAAGCCAGTCCTGATTCTCGTCTAGCCGTAGATGCCGATCCAGAACCACCTGCTTTAACGGATGCACCGGATGCAGAATTTGAGGTCGTAGAACTACAGCCACCCAATTCCCCAGAACTTGCTACGGCATTTACAGGTGGCTTGCCACCAGAAGCATCACAAACAGTATCCAGTGAGATTTCTAGTGAGATTTCTAGTGAGCCTAGCGAACGCCCTGTTGTTCAAGCGCGTGAAATCAATGGAGAACCAGCAGATCAAGACACTATATTGCCGTCGTCTGATCTTCCTCAAGACGGTCAACAGCTTTCACTTCCGGACGTAGTGCCGGACGAGATCGAACCTCCGCTTCAGCGATCGCCATCCCTACAACGCGAGGCAGAATCTTCGCTGCCAGCTGATCAGCAGACGCAGCCTCCAGAAATTACACAACCCGCTCCCCAGCCTGAGAGTCAAGATGAATCGCCAATCCCAGCAGTAGAAATTCCCCACCGCGAATTACAGCAGGCAACGGCACCAGTGGAGTCTTTACAACGCGAGCTGGAATATCCGATTCAAACCCCTCAGCAACCCCAACCTCCAGACCTTGCACGACTCGACCCCCAACCTGGAATTCAGGCTAAGCCGCCCGCTTCACCATTGGAAGTGCCGCCACAAATTTCTGACCATCCCCTTCAAGATGATCAGCGGACTCAATCCACAGAAAGTCTGCAACCGTTTGTTCAACCCCAGCGTGCGGAGCGTTCCCAACCAACGAATGTCTCTGATGCGTTAACACCGTCGCTGCCCAACGCGATCGCTCCCCAGACCGAATCCTCTGATCTGATTTCGCCACTGTTCGCATCACCTCCAACGGCTGCGTCACCCGTAGTTGATGCAATTCAACCCAAGGCAGAACCCAGTATAGTCACACCTTCCATTGCAGAGCCAGTTGCTTTAGCCGCATCGACAGAACCTGATGCACCTGCTGCGGACGCGATCGCTTTAGGGAACACTCAATCTCAGGCAATACCGCCCATTGATCTACCATCGTCGTCTACAGCTCAAATACCTGAGCCATCCCTTCAGCCATTTTTTGCACCTGACGATAAACAACCAGAAACCTCTAATTTTTCTAATCACTCTGATGTATCTGAGCTATCTCGTCAACCGATAGAACTGGAGACTGACAATTCATCCTCTTTTGAATTACCTGTTAATTCAACTCATTGGCTACATCATGAGCCACGCCTTACACAACCATTGGGAATTCATAAACCGCTCGTATCGCCTAATTTGCCACCCTTACAACGACAGATGGAACGTGGAAATGAGGAGGCGATCGCCCAAACTTCCATTGCTGATTCAGATCAACGTTTCTCTGGCTTTCAACCGCCTGCGGCCAAATCTCCAGCCGAGCAACCCGGTAACGTCCCTGAGCGCTGGTCTAGCCTGACAGATCTTTTAAACGCCAGTACTCCACCCACGCCAATAGTCCAACCGTTCGCTTCAGCATCCTCAGCGCCTTCAGAACTGGCAGTCCCTATTCCTCCATCCCATCCCATAAAGCATCATCCAGTAGAAGATCATCCACAGAATGCACAACCGCTAGAACATGACTCTGCACTCGTCTCATACACCGCGAATGCTGACGCGCCAGCGATCGCACCCTCGAATCAGCTCCCTACTCCCAGCGAGAGCAGTCTCACCGCATGGTCTACTCTCTCGCAGTTACTGGAACAGAGCATTGAATCCCAAAGTGGCCACGAGCCTGACGCTCAAAAACAAGAATTAGCCGTTAGCCCCACTGAATCATTAGCTGACACAGAGTTCATTGCTCTTGCCCCTGAGTCGCCGATCGCTGCTCCCACTCAAACCACTGCAACGGGCACTTCAATGACTGCCGGTAATGCTATCAATCCTTAAGACCTAGACCATCTGGCAGAACAAATTTATGGCGCGATTCGGCAACAGCTAGAACTTGATCGCGAACGGCAGACAGGGCAATTTATTGGCTGCCCCTCCTGGTATAGCCCTGTCGTACCCCAACCGCAGCAGGGCGATCGCTCCTCTCCCGCAGGGTCTGCCCGTGCCAGTCCTAACCCAGCATTAGAAACCCATTTCCAGAACTTGATGCGAGAGGTCTATAGTCGGCTTCGTCAACGATTGGAATTGGAACGCGAACGACACGGCTCAGGCTTCACAAACTATTAACTTTGAGACAAGTGAGCAAGTGAAAATCAATCAGATAAACGGGAGAGGGAAAGTTAATGCAATCGTCCAATAGCTCCACACTAGTGAAAGCCATACTGCTTCCTTGGGATCAAGATGTACCCAAAATTTACTTTATGTTCAACCCCAGTGAGCTTACGTTTGAATGTGCCGTAGAAACCAAAGATAGTCCAGGATCACGCACAGAAAAAGAAGGACAGCCAAAACCCAGTTTTTCCTATGTAGATGCAGAAAAAATTACGATCAACAAGATTTTATTTGACACTTATGAATCTGGCGAGAATGTTGTGAATAAGTATATTCAAGCTTTCAGAGCAGCCGTTCAATTTGTTGGCTCTGCTGATCAACTATCTTCATCACCTAATGCTTCCGCTGGCGCTGCAACTACTGCACCAAGGGGAGAATCTAATGCGAATCAAAATTTTAGCCCCAATTCTACGGGCTCTATAGGATCTTGTACGTAAATGTTCAGTACAAACATTTTGGGGCTGTGTGACCAGGCTGAAAGCTCTGAAAACTCGTTAAGTCCAGCAAAATCAGCATAGAGAATCCTGAAGAGCCATTCTACGGAAGCCACATCTAAGCCCCTAGAAGAAAGTAAACGTACTCCCATCTATCGATTTGTTTGGGGCAGTCAAGTTTATCTACAGCGCTGTTTCATTGCAAAGTTAAATTACAAATTAACGCTATTTCTGCCCGATGGAACTCCTGTTCGTGCAGTGATTGATAGTCTTACCTTAAAAAAAGCAGATGAAGAAAAACCGAGTACCGACTTGAAGCAAGCAATTGTTGATCGCGTCAGATATGACTTGCAAGCAGGGTTACAGGCTAGTGCCCGTTTAAGAATGTAAACAGATTGATGGAGTGAATATGGCAACAGCAAGCTATCGGGCACTAGCAAATATAAACATTGACGGTCAGAAAGCTCCCGCAAATCTGAAAGAAGATCTTTTACAAATTGTTGTAGAAGAAAGCTTGCACTTGCCAAGTGTTTTTACCTTAGTAATTAAGAACGACTACGCATCAGGGCGATCGCAAGATAAACCCTGACAATACAAAGATTTGTTGCAAATTGGTAAATTGGTAAAAATTGGTTTTACCTCTAGCACCACTGCATCCTCTGACTTTAGCGAAGAGGAAAAGGGGATAGTTATTGAAGGGGAAATTACAGCGATCGAGACACATTTTAATGAGGGCACTCAGGCTCCTGTAGTGGTGCGTGGCTATGATATCTCCCATCGTCTACATCGGGGACGATACAACCGCTCCTTTCAGAATATGACCGATACTGATATTGTCAAAAAAATCATTGGTGAAGTCGGAATCAAACCGGGAAGCGTTGATGAAAGCGGGATTCCGCACGATTATATTTTTCAAGAAAACCAAACCAATATGGAATTTCTGCGAGAACGAGCGGGACGTATTGGCTTTGAGTTATTTGTGCAAAATGGCAAACTCTTTTTTCGCAATCCTAAAGCGGATACGGAGGAACTGCCGTTAAAGTGGCTCACTGATATGCACAGCTTTAAGGTGCGGATGACCAGTCTAGAGCAGGTGAAGGAAGTAGAAGTTCGCGCCTGGGACTATAGCCAAAAGAAGGCGATCGTCGCCATTGCCCAAGCCGGGAAAGTGATCACCGAAACCCAAAGCGGCAAAGGTAGCGAAACGACTACCAAATTCAACGGGCTACCGGCAAAGCACAAAATGATAGTCGTTGATCAACCCCTCTTTATTCCCAAAGAGGCAGATTTAATGGCTCAGGCATTGTGCAATGAATTAGAAGGGCAGTTTGTTTATGCCGATGCCAAAGCTGAAGGGAACCCAAAAATTCGACCCGGACGGGTGGTGAAACTGGAGGGAATGGGTCCTTATGACGGCAAGTACTATATCACTGAAACGCGCCATTCTTACCTTGAGCGAGTTTACATGACCGAATTTAGCGTCCGGGGGTTACGGAGTGGTGATTTGCTCGCTATGCTGGCTCCCGCATCTCGCCCCCAACCGGGGCACACGCTGCTGGTGGGCATCGTGACAGATAACGAAGACCCGCAAGACTTAAGCCGAGTCAAGGTCAAATTTCCAACTTTGACCGAAGACCACACCAGCAATTGGGCACGAGTGGTAGGAATAGGAGCAGGCGATCGCCGAGGATTTGATTGCCTACCTGAAATTAACGACGAGGTACTAGTCGGGTTTGAACATGGTGATATCCATCGTCCCTATATTATTGGTGGCGTTTGGAATGGAAAAGATGCACCGCCAAACACTGTTAGTAATAATGTCGAGGATGGCAAGGTGCGACTGCGAACCTTCAGAACCCGTACAGGGCACCAAATTCAATTCGTTGAAGAAGATAAGGGCGGACGCAAAGCAGGCGTTTATATCGAAACTAAAGGAGGTCACCAAATTCAGCTAACGGATAGCGATCGCACCATTACAATTAGCTCAACTGGAAATTTGAACATAGAAGCAAAAGGAAACATTGATATCAGCGCCACCGGTATGATCACCATAAAAGGAGCCATGATTAAACTGAACTAAAACATATGGTTAGGCTCGGTCTAAATGCTACATCCTCACGCTCTACATCCAGCTTTACTTTAGAACCCATGGAAAGTACCTGACATGAGTCAATTCGCTGCACGTATTACAGATCCAGTTACTCACCCTCTGCCGCCTATTTTAACGGGAAGTCCTGTCAGCACAAATGTTCTGATTGGGTCTCTCCAGGCATGGCGTGGCATTTCTGCGGCAGATTTGGCAGCGTTGATGCAGACCGTTAAAAAAGCACAAGATTCTATCGAAAAAGCTAAACTCGCAACCACCGCAGCGACTGGAACTGTGGGTGAAGGTGTGGCGAAAACCAATGAGGAAAAAACAATCCTGGATGAAACAAAACGGGTAACAGATGCGATCGCTGGGTTAGCGGCTAAAGGAGTTTCTATTCATGCCTGTGCATCATTGCTACCAACTCCGGCTGCTGGGGTAGTTATTACGGGCAGTCAAACGGTTCTAATTAATGGTTTGCCTGCTTGCAGAATGGGGGATACAATTTTTGAAGGAATCCATGTGCCGAATACGATCGCAGCAGGTTGTCCGACCGTCATTATTGGTGGCTAGAACACAGCTTAAAAACAGCCGAATTTGACCAAGCAGTCTAACTATCCAACCGGGGAAATTACCTGTAACACGGAGGAACGATGAGCGGACAGGGGCAATTCCAATCTAAGAAACCAACCGCGACCTCTACCCCGGTGCCGCAGAGCGCCCTTTCGCCCCGCCCCTTTACTGATCCGTTCTACCTACAACCTGATCCATCTTCTGAATCTCCTGCTACAACGGCGGCAGAGCAGGCATACCTCGATCGGTTGCTGCAACGACGTGCCAATCAATCAGCCTCTCTAGAAGCAGATGGATCGCCCAATTCACCCTCGCTTCCCCTTCAACGTCAACCTAAAGATGCTGAAGACTCGTCCTCGGCAAGAGGCTGGGGTTACCAGCAGTGGCGATCGGTAGACACTCTGGCCAAGCTAAGCCGGATGTTGCCGGGAACTCCCCAGCCTGCCTATGCCAAATCCATACAGGCAAAACCGCTACAGCGGCAGGAAAAGCCTGAAGAGGAACAGAGTGAAGAAACGTTGCAAGCAAAACCTTTATCAAGTTTGGTGCAGCGAGAACCTTTACCAGAGGAAGAGCAAGAAGCAATCCAACCCAAACTAACGGTTGGCGCACCGGGGGATCAATACGAGCAAGAAGCGGATCAAGTCGCTGCTCAGGTGATGAGTATGGGCGATCGCCCCCAGCCTGTGCAGCGAGAAGCTGCCCCTGAAGAAAAAGAAGAGGAAGTTCAGGCTAAACCCATTGCTGCCACCATCACACCACTGGTTCAGCGCGAGGAAATGTCTGGTGAGGAGGAAGGACTTCAAGCAAGAGCAATTCCTTCACTACAGCGAGAGGAGATTCCAGAAGAAGCGGAAGTGGTTCAAGAGAAGGCGATGCCTGCCATCGCAGAGGCTAGCGCCAACGCTTCTATTCAACGAGAAGAAATGCGGCTCTTCAGGATTCTCTATGCTGATTTTGCTGGACTTAACGAGTTTTCAGAGCTTTCAGCCTGGTCACACAGCCCCAAAATGTTTGTAGTGAACATTTACATACAAGATCCTATAGAGCCAGAAATGCCCGATGAGGGAGAGATTCAAACCAAATCTCTGGATAACACCCTGCAACGTGAGGAGATGCCAGATGAAGAGGAAATCCAACCGAAACCATTGTTGCAAAAACCGCCCAGTGGCAATTTGCAGGCAGGGAGCGCGATCGAGTCTGGATTGAGCCAAAGCAAAGGGGGCGGCAGTCCGCTAGCACAGGATACGCGATCGTTTATGGAGTCGCGGTTTAATACCGATTTTAGCCATGTGCGGGTGCATACCGATTCGTCTGCGGTGCAGATGAACGAGGATTTGAGCGCTCAGGCGTTTACGCATGGAAGTAATATGTATTTTGGTGCGGGGAAGTCGCCCGGACAGAATGATTTGACAGCACATGAGTTGACGCATGTGGTACAGCAGACGGGCGCTAAAACACTACAGCGAAAGCCAGCCATCACATTAAAATCTCAGAAGGACAGATTCCAAACAAAAATTAATGCTGCCGAAGGTGCTGTGGTTCAACTAAAGTCAGCTCCGAAGTCACCTCAATCTGACCCAGGGTTTCAGGCAGTCGTCAAGCGAACTGGGACGGTAGCGAAACAGCAGAAGGCTCATCCTCCAGCAAAAGCGAAAGCAACGGAAGCCCAGGCAGCAGCCGTGCCGCCAGCAAACGAGAAGGAAAGCAAGGCGCAGGATCGCCAGGTTCAAGAAATGAACCAACAGCAGCCTGGTCAATTTAATACGGCTGCGTTTAAGGCTGCTTTGATGGAAAAGATCAATGCAGCAACGCCTCAAAATCTGGATCAGGCAGATAAGTTTAAGGACAATAACAAGCTGGGTGCGGTTAAAAGTGACCTGTCTTCCCAGGTCGGGAATGAAAAGAAACAGGCAGCGGGTCCGATCGAGGAGAAAACGAAGGAACCGCCGAAAACGGGTGGCATTCCTGACAAAGCGGTAACGCCGTTGCCACCATCGCCACCAGGTACACCACCCGCAGATATTGGTGCAAATCAAGCTGCGCCGAAGCCCAAGGATGCTTCTGAGTTATCAATGCAGGCGGGAAGCCAGTCGCTCGATCAGCAAATGGCGGATGCCAAGGTGACGGATGAGCAACTAGCGAAATCAAACGAGCCAGAATTTAATACGGCATTAGGTACAAAGAAAGAGGCTCAAACTGATGCCGTGAAAGCTCCGGGAGAGTGCCGACAGAAAGAGCAAGAAACCCTGGCACAGGCACAAACTCAGGCACAAACGGCTGCTCAACCGCCTTTGCAGGGAATGCAGTCACAGAAAGCGCAGGTCTTGTCCCAAGTGGCGGGACAGCAGGGAACGACCAAAGGGCAGGATGAGCAAAAACGATCGGAGATTGCTGGACGCATTGAGGGCATTTACAACAATACCAAGCAGAAGGTTGAAACACTCCTGAACTCCCTTGATGGAGAGGTGAATCAAGAGTTCGATCGCGGGGCTTCTACTGCGAAGAGCCAGTTTGATACCTATGTCGATCAAGAAATGAAGCGCTACAAAGACAAGCGCTACAGCGGCTTGGAAGGAGCGGCTTTATGGGTGAGAGACATATTCGCACCGTTACCCGATGAAGTCAATCAGTTTTACAAGGCTGGACGGCAGAAGTACATCGATAGTATGACAACGACGATCGATCGCGTTGCCAATCTAGTGGTCACCAAGTTAAATGTGGCGAAAACCGAGATTACCAATGGTAAGCAGGACATTCAGAAGTATGTTGCCAGTTTAGACCCCTCACTGCGGCAGTTGGGGCAGGACGCGGCTCAGACGATTAACGGGAAGTTTGAGCAACTGGAGCAGAGTGTTGACAGTAAGCAGGGCGAACTGATTGATTCGCTGGCACAGAAGTATAACGAAAACCTGCAAGTACTGGATGCCGATATTGACAAGCGGAAGGCAGAAAATCAAGGGCTGATAGGGAAGGCGAAAGAAGCGATGGGTGGGGTGCTCCAAACCATCCTGGAACTCAAAAACATGCTGATGGGCATGTTGGCGAAGGCGGCTGGAGCGGTTGAGAAGATTATTAAAGACCCGATCGGCTTTCTTGGCAACTTAGTAGCAGGCATTAAGCAAGGCTTTATGGGCTTTGTGGGCAATATTACGACTCACCTGAAAAAAGGCTTGATTGGCTGGCTGACCGGAGCCATTTCTGGCGCCGGGATTGAAATGCCCAAGAGCTTTGACCTCAAAGGCATTTTTGCACTGGTGACAGGCATTCTGGGGCTGACCTATCAAGGAATGCGCGATCGCGTTGCCAATAAGGTGGGTGAGAAGAAGGTCAGCGCTCTGGAGAAAGGCTTTGATATGTTCATTCTCTGGAAGAGCGAGGGTGCGGCGGGGCTGTGGAAGTTCGTTCAGGATAAACTTGCCAATCTGAAGGAGATGGTGATTGGTGGAATTCAGAGTTTTGTGATCGATACGATCATCGGTGCTGGCGTAACCTGGGTACTAAGTTTGCTCAACCCCGCATCTGCCTTTGTCCGTGCCTGCAAGCTGATCATTGACGTGATCATGTTCTTTGTGGAGAAGGGCAGTCAGATTGCTGAGTTGGTGAGTGCGGTGTTGGATTCAGTGGGGGCGATCGCGGATGGGGCGATCGGCGTTGCCGCGAAGTTAGTAGAAGGGGCATTAGCAAAAGCATTGCCTGTCGTGATTGGCTTCCTGGCAAGCTTAATCGGCTTAGGCGGCATCAGCGGCAAGATTCGCGGACTGATTGAGAAAGCTCGTGGGTTAATTGATACCGCAATTAACTGGGTACTCAG
>Ga0335394_10008692_pt1 | contig 11456 bp, 6 predicted proteins | sample MAT03_FD_205741 | JGI IMG/M metagenome (GOLD analysis project Ga0335394, IMG submission 205741) | Freshwater microbial communities from Lake Fryxell liftoff mats and glacier meltwater in Antarctica - MAT-03 (spades assembly) (version 2) ... | reverse complement strand
GGTGAGATCTCCCACGAAGACCTTCGCCATCGAGATGAGCTTCGTGGTCTCGAGGCTCACCGGGCCGTTGGCCACGTACTTGTCGTAGTTGTAGTGCTCGGCCGCTTTGTACGAAAGTGCCTGCGCCGCCTCGAGCCGCGTGTAGAGATCGACGAACTTGTGCTGCCACAGCTCGCGCTTCATCAGCGGCTTGCCGAACGCCGTGCGCTCGCGCCCCCACGCGACCGACTTGTCGAGCGCGAGGCGCGCACCGGCGACTGCGCTGGTCGACGCGATGAGCCGCTCCGACTGGAAGTTCTGCATCAGATAGATGAAGCCTTGGCCCTCTTCGCCGAGCAGGTAGCGCTGCGGGATGGTCACGTCTTCGAAGAAGAGCTCGGCGGTGTCGCTCGACCAGTTGCCCATCTTCTTGAGCTTCTTCGAGATGGAGAAGCCCTTGAGATCGGTCGGCACCAGGATGATCGAGATGCCCATGTGGCCGGCGTCGGGGTTCGTCTTGCAGAGCAGCGTGACGAAGTCCGCGCGGGTGCCGTTGGTGATGTACGTCTTGCTGCCGTTGATGACGTAGTCGCCGCCGACCTTCTTCGCGACGGTGCGCAGGCCCGCGACATCCGAGCCCGCGCCAGGCTCGCTCACGCCGAGCGCCGCGATCTTGTCACCCGCGAGCGCAGGCGTGAGGAACTCCGCTTTTTGCTCTTTGGTGCCGAGATCGTTGATGCACGGCGTCGCCATGTCGCTCTGCACCAAGAGGCCCATGCCGACGCCCGCCGAGCCGATGCGCACCAGCTCTTCGCTCTTCGCGATGCTGAACCAATAATCGCCACCGCCGCCGCCGACGTCTTCCGGGTAGTGCGCGCCGAGGATGCCGAGCTCGCCCGCGCGCTTGAAGACCCAGTTGGGGAACAGCTCGTCGTCCTCCCACTGGCTCGCGTTTGGTGCGAGCTCCTTCTCGACGAACTGGCGTACCTGCTTGCGAAAGAGGTCGTGTTCTTCGCTGAACGGCGTGGCGACGGCCATGGGCTGTATCTCCTGCGGATCCGCTGCGCGCGTACGGTTCGTGCGACCGCGCGGTCCTGAATGGCTATTCATTTACCGGAGCGCGTCACCGACTGCAAGCGCGGCGTCGCGGAGCGTCGAACACGCGACTGCACTGCGTATACTCGCCGCGCATGCTCGCAGCGCGCACCATCGGCGGGCTCATATCGCTGGTCGCGGGCGTGCTCGCGCTCGCCGGGCTGCGCGTGTCGCGGCGCGCAGACGCCGTGCGGCTCGCATCGCTAGAACGCTCGGCGCGCTTCGTCGGCGTGTTCTTGTGCGTGTGGCTCATGCGCGACGGCGTCGAGCTCGCGCTGACATACGCGCCGATCCCGTCACTGGCGCGCGCGGTCGACCTACTCGCGTTCGGCTGCGCGTCGTTGCTGGCGCTCGCGCTGATGTTCGCGCCGCGGATCGCAAAGAGCCCACCGCTGCGCGTCGCGCTCGCGGTGATCGCGGGGCTCGGCGCGGCGAGTGGCGTGTGGCGGATGTTGAGCTGAGCGTGGGCATCCGCGCGGCGCCGCGGCTCACTCGTCGTCGTCCTCCTCGGCGTCGCCGGCAGCGGGCACGTGCAGGCCGTATTTCTTCATCAGCTTGCGGAAATATTTGCGGTCGATCTCCGACTCGCGCGCTGCATGCGAGATGTTGTTGTTGTTCTTGCGCAGCAGGCTCGCGATGTAGTCGCGCTCGAACGACGCGACCCAGCGCTCTTTCGCGTCTTTGAACGTGCCTTCGATGGCGGACGCGGGCGGCGGTGATGAGTCGCGTCGTGACGGCGGTGAGCTCGGTCGGCCTGGCGGGATCGAGCCCGGGCGCGGCGGCATCGACGGCGGTCGCGGTGCGGCGACCTCGTCGCGTACGAGCGGCGCCGTCATGTCGCCCTTGGGGCCGAAGCCGTAACGCTGCGAGGCGACGTGATCGGGCAGATCGCGCACCTCGATGGTGTCGGTGTCGGCGAAGCTCACCGCGCGCTCGACGACGTTGTGCAGCTCGCGCACGTTGCCGGGCCACGCGTAGTCGTGCAGGCGATCCATCGCCTCGCGCGAGACTTGCCCGACTTTGCGCTCACCGTCGCGCCCGCGGTTGAAGTGCGAGCCCTTGAGGAAGTGCCGCACCAGCAGCGGGATATCCTCTTTGCGATCGCGGAGCGGCGGCAACATCACGCGCACGACGCTGAGCCGGTAGAACAGATCTTCGCGGAAGCGCCCTTGGCGTACCTCCTCTTCGAGGTTGCGATTCGTCGCGGCGATGATGCGCACGTCGACCTTCTGCGGCCGAGCGCCGCCCACGCGCTTCACCTCGCGCTGCTCGAGCACGCGCAGCAGCTTCGGCTGCATCTCGAGCGCGAGCTCACCGAGCTCGTCGAGAAAGACGGTGCCGCCGTTGGCCATCTCGAACACGCCTTGGCGCGTCTGGATGGCGCCGGTGAACGCGCCCTTCTCGTGACCGAAGAGCTCGCTCTCGATCAGGTTCTCCGGCACGGCGCTGCAGTCGAACACGATGAACGCGCCCTCGCGGCGTCGCGACTCTTGGTGCGTCGTGCGCGCGACGACCTCTTTGCCGGTGCCGGTCTCGCCCTCGATGATCACGGTCGCGTCGGTCGGCGCGATCTTCTCGAGGATCGTGTAGAGCTCGCGCATCTTCGCGTTGCGCCCGATGATCTCGCCGAGGCGCTGCTTGTCCGACGGCACGATGCGCACGCGCTCGTCGACGGGCGCGAAGCGCATCTCCGTCTTGCCGAGCGTGATCGAGCAATCGGGCCGGAGGAACGCCTCGCGGATGCGCACGCGGTTGACGAAGGTGCCGTTGGTCGAGCTGAGGTCGGCGATCATGTAGTGATCGGCCTCGTGCCAGATCTTGCAGTGGTTGCGGCTGACGGTGTCGTCCTCGAGGACGATGTCGTTGTCGTCCATCGCGCCGATCGTCACGACGTCTTTGTCGAAGACATGCGTCTTGACGGTGCCGTCGTACGAGACCGCGACCTGCAGGCGACGCAGCGTCAGCGTCGCTGGGCGCCCGTCGATGTAGGTGATCTTCGTGGCGTTGGCGCCATCGGGAAAGTCCGGCGGCTCGGGCTGGTGTGGCGACGACATGCGCGCGCGACGTTACTCGCGCTCACACGCTGGGGTCAACGGTCACCAGCGTCTGAGCGCGCGATTCTTCGACGCGTGCTGCGATTCGTTCCAAGCGGACGGAGGTCGATGGGGCCGGCGCGCAACAACTAGGCGTCAAACAGAAAAGCTGGACTATCGTCGTTGACACCTGCGCCGCGTACGGCGCCTACTCGACCGTAGCCAAAGCGGAGGTCGCAATGCGAGCGATTCTGTGGTCCTCAAGTGTAAGCGTCATCGTGGGACTCACACTGGCATCGGCCGCGTGTGGCAATGAAGGGTCGTCCGTCGGCGTAGTCGGCACCACCGCGAACCTCGCGCCCCCCAAACCGTCGATCGTACCGGATGAGCGCGCGCCCGCGGTAGTGGACACGGCTCGGGTCGAGCGCGCCGTCGAAGCGCTCCCGACCCGGCTTGCCGCAGTACGCGACCCTGAGGCGCGCTACGGTGAGCGCTTTGCAGCGTTCCGCGAGGCGCAGGCAGACGTCATGCGCGACGGTGAGCTTGACCGGCGGTCCGTGTTGGCGACCAGCGCGGCGATCCGGGCACGGCTTCTTGGAACCGAAGAAGCAGCCCGCGACGGAGAGGTGGCCGACCAGGCGCGTGTCGAGCGCGGCGAAGTGTATGAGCCGTCGGCCGCAGACCGAGCGGCGTTCGCGCGGGCTGCTGCGCGGGTGGCAGAGCGCGCTGGGCCACGCACAGCACCAGCAGGTGCTCGCACAAGCACAGAGGGCGAAGCCACCCTCATGCGCCCACCGACCACCGAGGAGCTCCGCAATGACCCGCTTTGAGCAAGTCCGCCGGATGTCTCCCTTGTTCGCGCTACTCGTCGTCGGGCTTGTGACCTCGAGCGCTCAGGGGCAGGCGTTCGTCACCTCGGATATCGTCGGCAATCCCCTCGCGATGATCGACACTCCCGTGCTCTACGCGGGGTCGTGCTACGAAATCCAAACGGTGAATCTCTCGGAGACGGCTGACCCGATCATCAGTATTCGCACGGGCGGAACCGACCTCGATACCACGCTCGCCGGCGCCGATGGGTGCGGGGGCGACCTCGTCCCGGCATGTGCGAGATTCTGTCCGACCGGAACGACCGTCTACACCGTCTGGGTGCGTGGCTTCAACACCGCGAGTCGCGGCCGGGTTGACCTGCGGATCCAGACGGTCGGAGCGATCGGCGATCCGATCAACGTTGACTGCGGCCCAGGCATCCCTCTGCCGTGCTGGAGCACGTTCGGCGACGATGTGAGCTTTGGAGGTGTCATCGCAACAGGCATCTCCACAGGCTCACCGTCGGTGTTTCAGATCGAGACAGCGGAGCTGCCGGGCATGCCGCTCGGCGCCGCGAGCTCGCACATCGTCGTGTTCGCAGGTGACAACAACGACCCGGACATCAACTGGAAAATCGTCCCGAGCGGCCACCCCGCGCTCCTCGGTTCGGGATTTGCCGGCTCGCACCGCAACAACCTTGGCGACACCGCGCAGTACTCCGGTCCGACGCCCCCCGCCACTCCTGGGAACTGGAACGTACTCACAGCGATCGCCGGCCCTTCGCGACGCCGGGACCGTTTCGGATGATCCGCAATGACTTCGTCTCCGAGACCGGAGGCATCGCGCTCGGCGGCACGGACGGTGACGGTGATTCACTCGGCCCAGCGCTCGAGGCCGTGCTCAAGACGTGCGACAACACACTGTCGCCGCCTCAAGGCGGCCTCACCTGTGGCAGTCTGCAAGGCTGCACCGCGCCTGCGTCACCGCTGTGCGCTGCATCACTGCGCGACTCCGATCAAGACGGCCTGCGCGACGACGTAGAGGTCTATGGCGCCCAGCTCTACAGCGCGAGCGGAGTGAAGATTGATGGCGGTTACATGGCGCGCTACGGCGCGAATCCCGCCCACTACGATTTATTTTACGAGGTCGACTACCAGGGAAATCGTGTGAGCGACGACCCTAGCGTGAATGCCTGCATCGAGGGTATCTACGGAGACTCCACATTTCTCACCCGCACCGAGGCGAATCGAATGGCCGAGCAGTACGCCTCGGCGACCCAGGCACTGTTCCCCAATCGCGACGGAATTGGTGGAATCCGTTCGCACTTCGACATCGGTGGCCTCTCGAACGACCCGCCCTTTACCACTGACACCGCGTCGGGGAACTGGGGTGGTTCAAACTGCTATGTTGATATCCCACCGTGCGCCTCGAACGCGGATTGTGCGAGCGGGGGCATGGGGGTGTGCTGCCTCAATCCCGCGGGCTGTTCAACCAGCGCGGGGGTCGTCGACGTCAATCGATGCACGGCCCACGACCCTCGCTGGACTTGGATGGTCCCTGCGCGGCGGTGGCTCTTCCGGAGCATCGGAAAGTTCGGTAACTCCTGGCTGGGAAGCCACCCATACTACGCATCGCAGGGCTACGGAGCCAGCGCAGCTGCCATTGTGCACGAGACCGGCCACCAAGCCGGGCTTACCCACGAGGGCCCACTTAGCGCCGGGATGGGCATCCTCGGCCACGGCGCCGTGAACCGCCTCACGCGGATGAACTACGCGTTCGGCTTCTTCCCGCGACCTGACCTCGCCGGCTCGGGTCTCCAACTCCACACGCGCATGACCTTCTCCGCGGGGACCGCGCAGACCTTCCGGCCGCTGAGTTTACCCGAGGCGCGGCCGCTCCTCGGCGCGACGAACTACGACCTCGTGGCGCGCCGGCTCGATGTGTCCTTCCCACAGACGACCTTCAGAGACTTCACCTACTTCACCTACGCAGCGCCGGCCACGACGCGCACGCGCGTGGTGACGACCGCCGGTTCGGAGGCGATCGACCTCAATGAGGACGACCAATTCACACCCGCCGCGCAGACCGTGGAGGGGCGGCCGGGAGGCGACAACGCGCGGCTCGGACGCAGCGTCGCCGATGCGCTGACTTTCGTGTCGCAGGGTGGGCCTGAGGTAGTCAAGGTCGGAATCGCCAGCCCCGCAATGTACCGGATTCGCGTGACCGGACTGCCGTTCGGCGGGACCATCCTCCCCAGCCTGCAGCGCGCTCGGTCCACCACCTTTACGTGCAGCGAGACGCCCGACCCCAACTTAGCCAACCCGCGCTTCGCAGCGTGTCCGTTTGTGTCTGGCGGCTCCTCGATGGCGACGACGGGCACGCCCGTAACGGTGGCAGCCGATGCCGCGGTCATCGGCACCGACGAGCAAGCGGTGGTGGTGTATCGCACCGACGCAGGGGCGCACGGCTACGGGCTCCTCAACGCCGCGGGCACATGGACCAATCGCAGCACCATTGTGACCACACCGCCGACACCCGCGCTGCCCGCAATCTCGACAGGCAACGGCTTCCCGTCGGTCGCGCGAATCGGAGGCTCCCAAACGACCCTTCTCGTCTATCGCACGACTACAGGCGCTATCGTCGAGCAGATCATGCGCTTGACGGCCACAGGCGGGACCATCACGCCCCCCGCCACTGTGGTGAGCGCCGAGGCAACCCGCACGGGAGGCGTCGGCGTGACGACGCTTCAGGGCACGACGCTCGGAGCAAATGGTGTCCTCATGGTCACCGCGCGGACGGTTACCGATGGCATCGCGTGGGACCTTCGGAGACGGGTGACGACCGACGCGACTCTTGGTACCGGGACGTGGTCGCTCGTCGGCAGTGTCTTCGACTTCCGCACCAGCATTTGGGGCCGGCCCGTCATCGAGATCCGTACGTTCCGAGTTGGCGGCACACCTGCGGCACCCGTCACAGCGGATCGGCTGGTGCTCTCGTGGCGCGCTCCCAATTCGAGCCTGAAGACCTTCATTCGGATGTCGCCGCGCAATGCGCTTCTCGACGCGATGGGCAACCGATGGACGAATGCTGACCCCTTCGTCGAGACTGGCGCGGTCACCGCGCACGCAGCGGAGATGAGCTTCGACACGCGCTTCGCGGTCAACGGTCTGCGCGGTGTATGGAGCGAGGTACCGGTGTGCGACCCGCTATCGTCAGGAGCGTGTCCGGTGGGGTCGAACTGCCTGGCCCTGGCCGATACGGGTATCAGCGGCTGCGTGAGCACGTCAGGCAGCCTCGTACAAGCCATCGAACACCGGACCCCCGGCGCAGACGGCGTTCAACCCATGGCTCTCCCTGACTTCAACGAGTGGCCGCAACTCCGTTACGGCTTCTGCCAGGCCTACCGCGACGAGGCAACATCTCGAAGCTGGGCCCCAACTACGTACCGTACTGAAACCGCCGCCTCGTGTGCGACTGCGCCCGTCTATGCACGCTGACCTGCGCTGTGTGCTCGCCCTTCTTCTGAGCCTCGGCGCGTGCTTTAGGGCGCCGACGGCCTCCATCGACGCCGGCTTCGATGCTGGTCGCGACGCCAGCTATCGTGCAGGTGAAGACGCCACCGTCGCCGCGATCGACCTCGGGCCTCCGGCACCGCGCGCGCGGTTCGCCCCGCGATTCGTGTTCCAGGACCCGTCGGTGCGTTGCGATCCACCGCCGCCCTACGAGATGCGCGAGGCGCCTAGACCGCGACCTCCACGCGGGACAGTGCGCTGGACCTACAATCCGTCAAACGACCCGGTGGCCGCAGCTTGGCTCGGCCCGAGCGGGAGCTTCTTTCTTGACGGGGCAGAGATGGTCGGGATGCCGAACGGGGGATTCGTCACTGCGTTCTATGACCGGAAGTTCGTCGTCGGTGTTACTGGCGACGGGGAGTTCGACTTCGTTCTGCCTGCGTTCAACGCGCCACCGGGACCCGCGTGGCTCGCGCCATCGACGCTCGTGCTCCGGCCGCGCAGCGATAGTGCGTTTGGGCGATCCGTGCTTCTCGTTCGGCACAATCCAGCCACCTTCCCACTCGAGGAGGTCGCTATTCGTCCGCCGGTGGCGACGGGCTCCTCGTCGCGTTCTACGGAGACGGAGGGACCGACGGTGTTGCCCGATGGCACCATCGTATGGACACCGACAGTCAGCACCATCATGGGTGCGTGTGCAGACGGCCGCGCCAAGTGGGTGCTGGAACACGACACCAACACGGGGTTTCGTCGCTTGTTCGCCGACGCGAACGGACACGCCATCGTGGCCGGCGACGGGGACTTCGGAATCTATCGCATTGACAGCAATGGCAATGTGCTCGCAAAACGCGACACGCTCTTTTTTGACGGCACCCCGATCGGCTTTTCCGACCGTTGCGGATTGGTGGTCTCGCACGCCGAGGCATTCCGAAGCACCACGTTCGTTCTGAGCTTCTTCGCTGGCGCCGACTTCTCCGACGTCCGCTCTTTCCCGCACGCGTACAAGCCAACGAGTGATTGCGGCTTCTGGACGACGGACCGATCGACCCGACTGGCGTCGCGGCATCTAGCCGACGCGAGCGTGCTTTTCACGGCTGAGAACACTGGCACCGAACTCGCGGACGGCTCGTGGTTCATCCTGCACGACGGCACGGCTCCGCCGCGTTTCACTCCGGGTATGACCATCATGGCCAACGACGGAACCATCACCTATCACACGGACTTCGATCCGATGACGGTGGGCAATCAACTGCTTCCGAAGTCCCTACTCACCCCAGATGGCGTGCTGTACGTCACGGCCAGCTCGGACGTCTCTGGTCAGCAGTTCGCGGCCATCGAGCTAGGTATTGGCCCCACACCGACGTGGTTCGGAGACGGGACCAACTGGGCACATGACAATGCCACTTGGCACTCCGTGGTCACCCCGTAGCGCGGTGTCGGCGCGCGGCGAGCGGCTGTTAACTCATCGACGCGTCGAGCGCCCCAGTGCCAATCGATGATCAGTGCGGCGCCGGCGTCGGCGCTGCGCCGCCATGCACGGCATCGGGAGCGCGCGGTGCGGCCTTCTCGTGGCCGTGCGCGTCGCCGCCCTCGCCGCCGGCGGGAAAACCTTCCATGCCGGCGCCTGCTGGCAGCGGATCGAGGCGGATCGGATCGACGCGCTCGGGGTGCTGCTCGGGGCGCAGCCGCACGCGCAGATCGCGTACGAAGTCATCGAGCGACGACTGCCGACGCTCGCGCCACAAGCGCATGCGGATCGACGGGCCCGCATCGGCGACGGTGCGCGTCTCTGCGGGGCGCAGGCCGGTCAGCTTGATGACGCTCCACTTGTCGCCGACCTGCACTGGTGGGCTCGTATCGCCGACCTCGCGCAGGGCGAACGCTGCGGTGACGATGGTCTGATCGACCTCGGCGTCCTGCGATGGCGTCGTCGCCGGATCGGGCTGACGCTCGCGGGTGAAGTAGCGCAGATCGCCGCCGCGCAGCTTGGTCTCGACGTCGAGGCTATGCTCGCGCGCGAGATCGCGGAACGCGCGCACATCGGCCTCGGCGACCTCTCGGGCGATGCGGTCGGCTTCTTCACGCGTCGCGACGAGGATGTGGCTCGCGCGGCGCATCTCGGCGCGGTTGAACTCCGCTTGGTGCTCGGCGAAATACGCGTCGACATCCGCCTGAGGGATCGTCTCGACCGTGATGCGCTCGTCGAACTCCTTGCGGATCAGCGCCTGCACGGCGTTCTGCTTCACCGTGCGTACCACCTCCGGGTTGCGGTCGTAGTGCCGCTTCTGTGCTTCGCGCGCGAGCAACTCGAAGCGGATCATGTTGTCGACGAACTCGAGGCGCTTGGCCGGCTCGCGATAGCGCGCGCGCAAGAAAGGCGACTGCGCGTTGATGGCGTCTTCCACCTCGCCGACGCTGATGCTCACTTCGCCGACGCGCGCGATCACGGCCGCGCGGCGCGTCTGCTCTTCTGCCGATAGCGGCGCGCCCGCATCGGGCGTCGTCGATGGACGCAGCGGATCGGGGCGGTCCTGTGCGCTGACGAGCGGACCGCGGAGCGCGAGCGCCAAAGCGACGCTGAGGAGACAGGAGGCGAGGACGGGCAGGGCGAAGCGCTTCATCGGGCGGCGTTTTCCCACGCGTGGAGGCGCCGATCAAGGCCAGAGCCCGACAGACCACGTTCCAGCACGGGCGGAACCACTCAGCGAAAGAACGCCCCAAAGACGTGATGCGGCCCACCGTGCAGGGGGCGCGCTGTGCTACGTCTCCACCCTACGATGGCGGGCGATACGATGGCAGCTGACGCGAGCACTGCGGTCGAGGCGGGGGCGCTGCTGCCGATCGCGCTCCGTCAGCTGCGCGCCGACGCGCGGCTCGGCGCAGAGATCGTCGTCTCCGGGGACGTCGCCGAGGTTCGGCTCGGTCAGGCGCTGGTCGTGCTCGTCGACGTCGCGACGCTGCATCGCGATCCGCTCGGGCCCTATCTCGCGGCCGTGGCCAACGGCTCTGCTGGAATCGTGCTGCTCGGCTCGCCGCCGGTCGGCTTGGTCGAGAAGCTCCCGCCGGGCGCGACCATCACGGTGGTCGAAGATCCGTCGCGCCCAGAGTCGCTCTACGTCGACGTCTACGGTGCGCTCGCGCGCGTCGATCTCTGGCAGCGCGCGGAAGAAAAAGGCCGCCAGCTCAACCGCTCGCGCTACGAGCTCAACGAGCTCGTCACCATCGCGCGTGCGCTCACGCAAGAGCGCGACATCGACCGGCTGCTCACGCTGATCCTCGAGAAGTCGCGCTTCATCACCGGCGCGGACGCCGGCTCGATCTACGTGCTCGAGGGCAACGACCCCGATGATCGCCGGCGCACGCTGCGCTTCAAGCTCTCGCAGAACGACTCGTGCAAGTTCGAGTCGAGCGAGTTCACGATGCCGGTGTCGATGCGCTCGATCTCCGGCGCCGCCGTGCTGACGCGGAAGCCCATCAGCATCGCCGACGTCTACGAGATCCCGAGCGACGCGCCGTACGGCTTCGATCGCAGCTTTGACGAGAAGGTCGGCTATCGCACCGGCTCGATGATCTGCGTGCCGCTGATCAACGCCGAAGAAGAGGTCATCGGCGTCATCCAGCTGATCAACAAAAAGCGCGCGCCGGAGCGCAAGCTCGAGACGCTCGCGGACTTCGACGAGCTGGTGCTGCCGTTCGACGTGCGCTCCGAAGAGCTGCTGCAGACGCTCGCCTCGCAGGCCGGCATCGCGCTCGAGAACGCCATGCTCTACAAGGAGATCCAGACGATCTTCGAGGGCTTCGTGCGCGCCAGCGTGCAGGCGATCGAGCAGCGCGACCCGACGACCAGCGGTCACTCGCTCCGCGTCTCGGTGTTCTCGTGCAAGCTCGCCGAGGTCGTCGATCGCGTCGATCACGGGCTCTACGCCGAGGCGCGCTTCACCAAGCGCGACATCAAGGAGCTCGAGTACGCGTCGCTGCTGCACGACTTCGGCAAGATCGGCGTGCGCGAGCAGGTGCTCGTCAAAGC
>Ga0335394_10008690_pt1 | contig 11457 bp, 9 predicted proteins | sample MAT03_FD_205741 | JGI IMG/M metagenome (GOLD analysis project Ga0335394, IMG submission 205741) | Freshwater microbial communities from Lake Fryxell liftoff mats and glacier meltwater in Antarctica - MAT-03 (spades assembly) (version 2) ... | reverse complement strand
AAGAGTGGCTCAAAGTCCCTCTCCGCTCTGGGAGAGGGCTTAAAGCCTTCGGCATACATGAAAAGGGTGAGGGGGTTCAGGAAAGTTGCACATCGCGTAAGATTCTAAAACCCTGCGCTGCCCGCTGTGCGGGCGGCGCAGGGTTTTAGAATTTGGTTTTTATTTAGGTTGAACTACTTAGCTACAATCAGCAGCACCTTAACACCCACGATGCACACAAAGCCTCTATGACCCAAACACCCTCGCTCAAAACCCAACAGATGCAGGTTGGTGGCATGGATTGTCCCAGTTGTGAGATGAAAATTGAGGCCGCTCTGCAAAAGCTAACGGGTGTGGCTGAGGTGGCTGTAAATGTGGCAACGGAACGGATGACCGTAGCCTATGACCCACAGCAAATTGACGAGCAGGCGATCGCCAACCGGGTGATCTCACTGGGCTACATTATCATTACCTCTAAGCCAAAGAATTATTTCCAAGACAACAACAATCACGATCACAGCCCAGGTCACAGCCATACCGATGGTCATGACCATCGCCACAGTCACGCAGGGCATCATCATGAAGACCATAACCAGGATGATGATAGTCACGGCCATAGCCACGGTGATGGTGAATTTGACTTGAAACGGGAAGGGTTGCTGATTGCAGCCGTCGTCGTGCTGTTTGTTTTGGGTTCCGTCTTTGAGGAGACCCTGCACAATACACCGTTCTCGATCGCAGAATATGCTGTTTTCATTTCAGCGTACCTGTTGAGCGGCTGGGGCGTGTTAACCAGTGCAGGGCGCAACATTCTCAAAGGGCAGGTGTTTGATGAAAACTTCTTGATGACCATTGCCACACTGGGGGCGATCGCCATTCACCAGCTTCCAGAAGCAGTCGGTGTCATGCTGTTCTTCAAAGTGGGTGAAACCTTTCAGGAAGCAGCCGTCAGCCGCTCTCGTCGCTCTATTGCGTCGCTGCTCGAAATCCGTCCCGATGCTGCTAATCTCAAAACCGCAAACGGGCTTCAATCTGTTTCTCCCGAATCGGTCAAAGTCGGCGACACTATCGTTGTCAAACCGGGTGAAAAAGTCCCCCTTGATGGTGACGTGATCGAGGGTTCCTCCCAGGTTGACACCGCTGCACTAACCGGTGAATCTGTTCCTCGCGCAATTAGGACTGGAGAAAAAGTGCTAGCAGGCATGATCAACCAATCTGGCGTGTTGACTGTTAATGTCATTAAACTGTTTGGAGAATCATCGATCGCCCGCATTCTTGATTTGGTTGAAAACGCCACCAGCAAAAAAGCTGAAACCCAAAAATTTATTACCCGATTTGCCCAACGGTACACGCCAATTGTTGTGTGCTTATCTTTGGCTGTGGCGCTGCTGCCGCCGTTGTTTCTTCCAGGAGCAACCCATGCCGAATGGCTGTACCGGGCGCTGGTGTTATTGGTTATCTCTTGCCCCTGTGGTCTGGTAATCAGCATCCCGTTAGGCTACTTTGGCGGCATTGGTGGGGCAGCAAAGCGCGGCATTTTGGTCAAAGGCTCTACATTTTTAGATACCCTGGCAGCGGTTAAGGCGATCGCCTTTGATAAAACGGGCACTTTGACCCAGGGTGTGTTTAAGGTGGCTGCGATCGTTCCTCACAATGATTTTACTGAAGCGGAGGTATTGCAACTTGCGGCTGAGGCAGAGCTAAACTCTCACCACCCGATCGCCAAGTCCATCCGAGCAGCCTACGGTAAACCGATTGATGAATCGTTGATCTCTGACTATAAAGAGATTGCTGCCCACGGTATTCAGACCAAGATTGGGAATCAGGACGTACTGGCAGGTAATGATCGCCTGATGCATTTAGAAAACATTGATCACGACACCTGTAACGTCGAAGGAACCGTCGTTCACTTAGCCGTTGATCGGCGCTATGCCGGGTACATTGTGATTGCTGATGAACCCAAGCCAGATGCAGTGGCGGCTGTGCGATCGCTCAAGTCATTGGGTGTGGAAACGGTCATGATGTTAACCGGAGACTCTGAAGTCGTGGCGCGCCGGGTTGCTCAAACGCTGGGTGTCGATTCCTACCAAGCAGAGTTATTGCCAGAAGACAAAGTAACCGCAATCGAAACGCTACTCAAGCAGGTGGGTTCAAAGGGAAAAGTTGCGTTTGTGGGCGATGGCATTAACGACGCTCCAGTTATTGCTAGAGCGGATGTGGGCATGGCAATGGGCGGACTGGGTTCCGATGCGGCGATCGAAACGGCTGACATTGTGATCATGACCGATGCGCCTTCCAAAGTAGCAGAAGCCATTCAAGTCGCCCGCAAGACCCATGCTATTGTTTGGCAGAACATTATTTTTGCCATGACAATCAAAGCCATATTCATTGTTCTAGGTATCGTTGGTGTCGCAACCATGTGGGAAGCCGTCTTTGCCGATGTTGGGGTAGCGCTATTGGCAATTCTCAACGCCATGCGGGTTCTAAAGTAAGAGTGCCTGGTCTTGCATAATCGGGGGATGATCAGGCAGGGTTTGCCACCGTTTTGCTTGCAAAAGCGACGAGGATTTTTGTGTCATACCGCCTCATGAAGAACTGTAATAGAACTTACGCAGTTGGATGAATTTGCAGGCGCAGAGCGCCTGCAAATTCATCCAACTTTCTTGGTTTTTCGGGTGAGGTACGTGTAGCCGTAGCCATGATCAATAGGACACCTCCCTGTCGTTCCCGCGCAGGCGGGAATCCATCTGCTCGACAGGTGCGGGGGTGGATTCCCGTTTCCACGGGAATGACGCTGGCATGTCCTAACCTTCGTGGCGATGGCTATAAGTCCTATATAAAAAATTTGTCGTTGTCCCCTTGACTCTCCAGTGTACTGGATACTCCAAGATAGAGACAGTTGCAAATTAAGCAACACCGCAAATTAAAAGGATTGAAATCATGACACTTCAACTTACTGTTCCCAATATGGCGTGCTCTGCTTGTGGCGACACGATTACCAAGGCCATCAAAGCGATCGCCCCTGCTGCAACAGTCCAGGCTGACCTCAAAACGAAGCAGGTCAACGTTGAAACACAAGCAACAGAGGCAGAAATTAAGCAAGCCATTACCGACGCTGGTTATACAGTTGCCTAAGGAGTAGAGCAATGGAAAATACAACCCTTAAACTGCGCGGCATGAGTTGTGCCTCCTGCGCTAACAACATTGAAGATGCTATCCGCTTTGTGCCAGGGGTTGAAGCCTGTAGCGTTAATTTTGGGGCTGAACAAGCCACTGTCACTTACGACGCGGGTGAAACTGACCTGGCTGAAATTCAAGAGGCAGTCAATGCCGCAGGCTACTCGGCTCAGCCGATGCAGGACGATGTGCTGGCTCCCGAAGATGATGCAGAACGGCGAGAACGCCAAGCCGAAAATCGGAAATTAACTCGCAAAGTGTGGTTTAGCGGAATTGTCAGTGCAATTTTGGTTATCGGTTCATTGCCTGCAATGACAGGACTGCCGATTCCCTTCCTTCCCATGTGGCTGCACAATCCTTGGCTTCAGCTTGTGCTCACGGCTCCCGTGCTGCTTTGGGCAGGAAGTTCCTTTTTCGTAAATGCGTGGAAAGCGTTGAAGCGCCACACCGCAACAATGGACACGTTGGTGGCAGTGGGAACTGGGACAGCCTACCTTTATTCCCTCTTCCCCACCTTCTTTCCCGAATGGTTTACCGCTCAAGGGCTGAACCCAGACGTGTACTTTGAAGCAGCTTCGGTGATTATTGCTCTGCTCTTAGTGGGACGACTGCTAGAGAATCGAGCAAAAGGACAAACTTCAGAAGCAATTCGCAAGCTGATGGGGTTGCAAGCAAAGACAGCACGAGTGATCCGCAACGGTCAGGAGGTCGATATTCTCATTGCGGAGGTGATGTTAGGAGACATAATTCTTGTGCGTCCAGGTGAAAGAATCCCGGTCGATGGCGAGATTGTGGAGGGTTCCTCGACGATCGATGAGGCGATGGTGACGGGCGAAAGTTTTGCTGTGAAGAAGCAGTCTGGGGATGAAGTCATCGGAGCCACGATTAACAAAACGGGCAGCTTTAAATTTCGGGCAACGCGAATTGGTAAGGATACGTTTTTGGCTCAGATTGTGAAGCTGGTGCAGCAAGCACAGGGGTCAAAAGCTCCAATCCAGCGACTAGCGGATCAAGTCACGGGCTGGTTTGTGCCTGCGGTGATTGCGATCGCCATTCTCACCTTTATCGTCTGGTTCAACGTCATGGGCAATGTAACGATGGCGTTGGTTAACACCGTGGGTGTGTTGATTATTGCCTGCCCCTGTGCCCTCGGTTTGGCAACTCCGACCTCTATCATGGTCGGTACGGGTAAAGGTGCAGAGAACGGCATCTTGATCAAAGGGGCAGATAGTCTGGAACTGGCTCACAAACTGCAAACTATTGTTCTCGACAAAACAGGTACCATTACACAAGGTAAACCGACCGTTACCGATTTTGTGACGGTCAACGGAACCGCCAACAGCAACGAACTCAACCTGTTGCATCTATCCGCCTCGATCGAACGCAACTCTGAACATCCTTTAGCAGAAGCGGTAGTGCAGTATGCTCAGTCTCAAGGAGCGGAACTAACCAATGCTCAAGAGTTTGAAGCTATTGCTGGAAGCGGTGTGCAAGGGTTTGTTGAGGGTCGATGGGTGCAAATCGGAACGCATCGCTGGATGAATGAACTGGGCATTGATACCAACGCCCTGCAACAACAGTGGGACAAACTAGAATACTTGGGCAAAACGGTGATCTGGATTGCGGTAGATGGCAAAGCGGAAGCAATCATGGGCATTGCCGATGCTGTGAAGCCCTCTTCTGTCAATGCCATTCGCGCTTTGCAAAAGATGGGGCTGGAAGTGGTGATGCTCACTGGCGACAATCAACGTACGGCTGACGTGATTGCCCGTGAGGTGGGAATTGAGCGAATCTTTGCCGAAGTGCGTCCCGATCAAAAAGTGGCAACGATTGAAACGATTCAGTCTGAAGGCAAGATTGTGGCAATGGTGGGCGACGGCATTAACGATGCGCCTGCTCTGGCTCAAGCCGATGTGGGAATTGCGATTGGAACTGGAACCGATGTGGCGATCGCCGCCAGCGATATCACCCTTATTTCTGGTGACTTGCAAAGCATTGTCACGGCAATTCAACTCAGTCGCGCCACCATTCGCAACATCAAGCAAAACTTGTTTTTCGCCTTCATCTACAACGTAGCAGGAATTCCGATCGCCGCTGGTATTCTCTACCCGGTTTTTGGTTGGTTACTCAGCCCAATTATTGCGGGTGCAGCAATGGCATTTAGCTCTGTTTCAGTGGTAACAAACGCACTACGTTTGCGTAACTTTCAACCCAAAAGATTTAGCTGATAACCCAGTGGAGACACATCACAATGCTCAAGCAAATGATATTTTTCGGGACATTAGCTAGATGGGCGTAATTAAATATAAAACCTTAAAAGTCTGCGCCGCCCGCTGCGCGGGCGGCGCAGCGGGCGGCGCAGACTTTTAGAATCTTGTTTTTATTTAGGTTGAACTACTTAGCAGGATTTGGATTTTTGCTAGGCGTTATTACAGGAACACTTGCAGAAACATTGCCATAGGAGGGTATAAATCGTGAACAAGACAACAATCATTGGCAGCATTGCAACGCTAGGAATGCTTCTAGGAGCGGCGTCTGGTGAAGCCATTGCTCAAATGACTCATGAGGATATGCAGCCCTCTACAGCAGAGCAACCAGGTCAGTTTCTGCGAATTGATCAGCCTCTATGGGTAAAAGGGGCAGTGACTGCAGGTGGATTAGGCTTAATTGGACTGGAGCTGTGGTGGTTTTTGCTGAGTAAACCCAAGTCGCTCAAGGCGACGACTCAAGGGGGCATTCAAGAAATTACAGTGATCGTGGATGGCGGGTATGAACCAAGTCAGATTGTGGTGCAGGCGGGGCAACCTGTGCGGCTAAATTTTGATCGCAAAGACCCCAGCAGTTGTTTAGAAGAAATAAGGTTTCCGGAATTCCGCATTGCTCAAGAGCTACCGCTTAACCAAACAACCGCGATCGAGTTTACACCTGAGAAACCGGGCAGATATGAGTTTACCTGTGGCATGAATATGTTTCGGGGCGTAGTGGAAGTGCAGGCTGCGGGATGAAAGGGAGCAGGGATGGCGATCGCACCAGCCTCTCAAGCCAATCGTTCTGAGCATCACGCCGCTCATTACAGCGCTTTGCGCTTGGATAAAACCAGGCTTTTGATCAAAAGTTTATACCTCATGCACTTGAAAAGTGCTGTAAATAACAACCGTTGAGTTCACACCGGAGAAACTTGGTGAGTATAAGTTTATGTGTGGGATACAGATGAACCGTGATGTTATTGGAGCACGCGCTTCAAAAAATCGTTACATCAAGACCACTAAGGGAACTGCGTTGAAATAAGATACCGGCTCAAGCAGAAGGCTTATCATGGATTCCCGCCTGCGCGGGAATGACACCGGGATGATTTTTGTTTGCTGATCCCTTAGTAGGTAGGCTTAAGTAAATATAAGATCCTAAAACCCTGCGCCGCCCGCTGCGCGGGCAGCGCAGGGTTTTAGAGGATGTTTGAAAAGTGGTCTGCTGTGATCTTAGGCACCTGTTGATCCCCCTAGCCCCCTACCCTTCGGGAAGCCGCTTCGCGTCTATAAAAAGGGGGGAACTGGACTCAAAGTCCCCCTTTTTTCTAGCGCAGCGGCGCGCCAGCGCGGGGATTTAGGGGGATCGATACCGTTTTTATACCAGCGACGGGACTTTTAGAACATCCTCTTAGGATTTGGTTTTTATTTAGGTTGAACTACTTACCAAATTATGCACATCTACTTATGAAAATTCTCTTGGTTGAAGATGAGCCAGATTTAGGTGCAGCGCTAGAACGTACGCTCAAGCGAGAAAAATACGTGGTGGATTGGGTCACAGATGGGACTGAAGCTTGGCAGTTTCTGGAAAACTCCTGGACGCAATACACCCTTGCCATCTTCGACTGGTTAGTGCCGGGACTATCTGGCATCGAACTTTGTCAGCGGCTCAGAGCAAAACAGAATCCATTACCTGTATTGATGCTGACGGCGAGAGATCGGATGGAAGACCGGGTGATGGGGCTAGATGCCGGAGCCGATGATTATTTGATTAAACCCTTTGGCATGGCAGAGTTATTGGCGCGACTGCGGGCACTGCAACGGCGATCGCTGCAAATTCAACCGCCTCGACTACATGTCAGCAACCTCGTTCTCGACTACAGCTCGTCAACCATCTCAATTTTTACGATTGAGGGAGAGTCGCAGAAAATTCCGCTGACTGCTAAAGAATTTCAATTGTTGGAATACTTTATGCAATATCCAAATCAAATTCTCTCCCGTGATCAAATTATTGGTCGAATTTGGCAAGCAGAAGCAGATTTTAGCAGTAATGTGGTTGCGGCTCAAATGCGGCTATTACGAAGAAAATTGATGGAGTATAGCAATGAAAATCTTATCGAAACCGTTTATGGCATGGGATATAAGCTCAACACCCATGAAACATAGCAAAGTTTTTCACTCTACGCGATTGCGGTTAGCAGGGCTGTATGCGGGGACAATGGGAGTCATTCTCACCATTTGTGGTGCGGGCTTTTATGAAGCAATGGCGCACAGTCACTTATCTGAGCTGAACCATCGCATCGAATCGGTGGCCGGGACATTACATGATGGGCTAGAAGCCTCTCTACGACAACCTGGCAAGCTAGAACCCGTTGTTCAGAAATTTATACCCAGCCTATGTGCTGCTCAAATCACCTGTTTAAGTCAAGATGCTACAACATCGCATTATTTGGGAGTTTTCCAACAGGACGGCTACTACATCCGCTTTCTCGATTTATCTGGGCAACTATTAGCGTATGGCGGTCAAGTACCAATCGATTTACCAGAGCAAATTGAAACCGAACCTTGGCAAACCCTGAAAGCCCGTGATGGCAAGCGATATCAACAGCTTTCCTTATTGCTCAAAACGGCAGATCAAACCCCTTGGGGCCATATGCAAGTGGGGCGATCGCTACAGGAGCTAGACGAGCACATGGTCTGGGTTCGATTGAGTCTGCTAGTTGGCTTACCCAGCGCCATGATTCTGGTTCTAATTGCCAGTTGGTGGCTCGCCGGACAAGCGATGAAACCTGTGTACAAGTCTTACCGACAAATGCAGCAGTTTTCAGCCGATGCAGCGCATGAATTACGCACTCCTCTCGCCGCTATTCAAGCTAATCTAGAATCCACGCTGGCTCCAGGCTCAACGGATGTAGATGCTTGGGATACCCTCCGCACGGTTGAACGCCAAAGTGGTCGCTTGTCCAGGTTGGTTCAAGATCTGCTGATTCTCTCTCGCATGGACTTGCAGGAACCGCCCTCTAAACAACAGGCCTGCAATCTCAATGATTTAGTCAGCGATTTGGTGGAAGAATTTACGGCACTGGCGATCGCCTCTAGGATTTCTCTAACCGCTGATATCGGCAGTGATAAGCCTATTACCATAATAGGCAACCAGGAACAGCTCTATCGCTTGGTTGCTAACCTGATTACCAATGCGATTCAATACACGTCTGCTGGTGGTAAGGTGATTGTTCATCTGAGTCAAGATGACCACCATGCGCTAATTCAGGTTCAAGATACAGGAATTGGCATTGACCCAATTGACCAGTCCCGCATCTTTGATCGGTTCTACCGAGTTAATGGCGATCGCTCTCGACAAACTGGCGGGGCAGGATTAGGACTGGCCATTGCTCAAGCGATCGCTCGCACCCATCAAGGAACTATTCGAATCGATAGCCAACTGGGTAACGGCAGTACCTTTACAGTTCAACTGCCGTTGGGTAGTGGTATTGATGTAAGGATTTTTTGATGGGCGGGCTTCGCCCATCAAAAAATCCTTACCAATTTAGGACTACCGCCGTTGAAGCAGGGCAGACGCATCTAGAAGCTCAAGCGTAGACAATACTCTTCAAGTTGCATCGCCCGTTGGTTCTAGAAGCGGTTCGGCATTTCCCATCAGATTTTGATATCCTGCCGCAACGTCATCCCCAAAGCCACCTGCTGCCGCATGGCGCAGCAGCGACTGAATCATCGGGACGGCTATGCCCATGCCAAATAACGCGTTGAAACCCGCCACTATAGCTGGTGCAGATAGGAGTAAAGCCAGTTCAGGGAAAAGTGCCAATACCGCAATGAAGATCAGGAAAAAGATTGGAGCAGCAATTCCAGCACTGACCGCTGCTGCCACAACCCGATCACGAAACTCTTCAACCGTAATGTCGCCCCGGTAGAGATCAAGAGAATAGGAAACTGCCGTGACAACTGCCTGAGTTAGAACTGCGGTTCCGGTTGCGGTGATTCCCAGTTTGGCGATCGCCCCTGAACTCTTGACGATAGAATCTACGGCATTGTAGAAGCGAATATAGATCTGCTCCCCTCCGCCCATTACTTTGGCTCCCCGTTGAATATTATCTGCTCCTACTTCCCAGAGAATATTGTCTGCTCTATTAGAGCCGCCTTGTTGGCGAGACAGGATGTGACTACCGTGTTTATCTGACAAAAACTCTCGAATTTTAGTCTCGTCGGCACCGAGTTTAGCAGTGCCTGGAATCTTCTCAAACAGCTTCATCACATCTGCATCTGAACGAGGCGCATCCCCCACTCGCAGCCCTGCCCTATTTCTTAACCGATTGGCAATCTTAGGCATATCGGTTGCCAATTCTTGGGCAGTTTTGGGAAGATTCTGCAATGCCTCAGCGATCGCCCCTCCACTTACTCCAATCCCAAATGCAGCGGTCTTGACGGACTCAAAAGTCTCATTCAAAGACTCCAGACTCTGTTGCATAAGCTGACTGGACTGCTGCGTCAATGCCTCAGCAGTTGCACTCAATTCTGCTGCCGTCTGCTTCGCCTCTTCAACAGATGCATTGAACTGTTTTGCGCCTGCATCAGCCATATCTTGAGCCGCATTGGTCAGCTTTTGAGCTTCTTGGAAGAGATCCATAGGTGTTGCGAAGAATGATTTGATTAGATGACGATTGGATTAAGTAAGAAACAATCGTAATACCTGAACTTACGCAAGCAGTAGGATTTAAATACTACATCTTTACAGAGCAATATCCTAGGACTTACGCAGTTGAATGAATTTGCGGACGCTCCGCGCCCGCAAATTCATTCAACTTTCTTGGTTTTTTGTGTGAGGTGCGTAAGTCCTATATCTAAAAAGTTTGGTGTTGCTGATTGCGGCGATGGGTAGTCCTAATCAGCGATCGCTCCATAGGTTAGCCCCAATTGCTTCAGCCATTTACGGTATGCCAAAGAGCCGCGATGTTTACCGCGCTGGTCGTTTTTCCAACGCCTCCCTTAGCTGAGGCACAGGTTACAAGCATGGTTTTCCTCAACCAATGCCAGCACTTTAAATCGAATTTTCGCCTTTGTCTATTTTCAAATTGGCGAAAATTCAGAATTTTGAATTGACAGAAAATTAAAAGACTCTTTTACCTAATCCAGTGTTATTTGTGGCAGCCCCTTTTCAATTGAGCGAGATCGCCATCACAAACTGTTTCTTGAGAATCGGACTTCAGAGTTTTGGTGGATTGGGTGCAGTTTTGACACTTCTTACCCGCAATCTCACTGAGCGGCGGCAGTGGCTGACGGAAACAGACATCGCTGAAGCTCTTACTTACACCAAACTTTTACCCGGATCAACGGTGGTACAAGTCGTGGCTTATCTAGGCTGGAAGCTAGGCGGCTTTAGTGGCGCGATCGCTGCAACAACGGCCTTTTTACTGCCTGCGGTTCTAGTCATGTTAAGCCTTGGTGTCTGCTACCGAACCCTAGCGCTCACGACGGGTATTTCATCAGCGCTGGCAGGGCTAACTGCTGCCGTTGTTGGGTTATTGGTGCTGACAATCGGCACATTAGGTCGCAAAAATATCACACATTGGGGCGGAATGTTGGTTGCACTTATTACCCTAGTCGCCTCGATTCAATTCAACGTGAACCCAGCCGTCTTAGTTGTGGTGGCAGGGCTTTGGGGCGTACTGACTGAGTTTCAAAAGGAGAAATCGTGATTTTACTCCAACTATTCGGTCAATTTCTGCTGATTGGTCTGCTTGCTTTCGGCGGTGGTCAGGCTGCTCTACCACTGATCGAGCGGATCAGCGTGGCTCAAATGGGCTGGGTTAGCCCTACTGCTTTTGCGGCTGCGGTTGCTTTTGGCTACATCACGCCAGGACCTGTGCTGATGACCGCAACGTTTATCGGTTACATTGCCGCTGGTTTCCCTGGGGCGATCGCAGCTACGCTGGGCGTATTTCTGGCTCCAACTCTACTGGCGATCGCTACTGCCGCCGGAGTTGAACGATTTGCTCAAAACCGATGGCTACAGGCGTTTGGTCGTGGGGCATCTCCTGCG
>Ga0335394_10008679_pt1 | contig 11467 bp, 8 predicted proteins | sample MAT03_FD_205741 | JGI IMG/M metagenome (GOLD analysis project Ga0335394, IMG submission 205741) | Freshwater microbial communities from Lake Fryxell liftoff mats and glacier meltwater in Antarctica - MAT-03 (spades assembly) (version 2) ... | reverse complement strand
AGCAGACCGCGGGTCTGTTCCGCCGGGCCTACGCGTTTATTCGCCAGTGCGCGGCCGAGGGCAAGCCGGTGTTGTTCGTCGGCACCAAGAAGCAGGCCTCCGACGTGATGGCGGTCGAGGCCACGCGCGCGGGTCAGTACTACGTCGTCAGCCGCTGGCTGGGCGGCACGCTGACCAACTGGACCACGGTCCGGCAGTCGGTGGACAAGCTGCGTGGCATCGAGCGCATGAGCCAGGACGGCACCTACGAGCAGATCACGAAGAAGGAGGCGCTGATGCTCGAGCGCAAGCGCGGCAAGCTCGAGCGCAACCTCGGCGGCATCAAGGACATGCCGAAGCTGCCGGGCGCCGTGTTCGTCATCGACCCGGTGAAGGAGCACATCGCCGTGGTCGAGGCCAACCGCCTCGGCGTCCCGGTGGTCGCCGTCGCCGACACCAACGCCGACCCGCGCCTGATCCAGTACGTGATCCCGGGCAACGACGACGCGATCCGTGCGATCAAGCTGTTCTGCTCGCGGATGGCCGACGCTTGCATCGAGGGCGCCAAGCTCGGCAAGACGCGGGCGGTCAACGACCCGCACGAGGGCCGCGACCCCGAGCCGATCCGCGTCACCACCGGCGGCGACGGCCCCCGCGTCGAGATCGTCTCGCGCCGCACCCAGTTGCCCGCCCCGGAAGCCGCCGCGGCCCCCGAAGAGGACGCGACCACGACCTACAGCGAGACCTCGCAGGAGTAGACCATGCCCGTCACCGTCACCCCCGCAATGATCAAGGAGCTCCGCGAGCGCACCGCCGCGGGACTCATGGACTGCAAGAAGGCCCTCACCGAGACCGACGGTGAGATGGACAAGGCGATCGAGTTCCTGCGCAAGAAGGGCCTCGCCGCCGCCGCCAAGAAGTCGGGACGCCTCGCCAGCGAGGGCGTCGTCACCGCGTACGTGCACAGCAACAACCGCGTGGGCGTGCTGCTCGAGGTCAACTGCGAGACGGACTTCGTCGCGCAGACCCCGGACTTCAAGCAGTTCTGCGCCGACGTGGCGATGCAGATCGCCGCGATGAACCCGGTCGCGGTCCGGCGCGAGGATATGGACACGACCAAGGTCGAGTCCGAGCGCGGCCTGCTGCGCGAGAAGGCGCTGGCCGAGGGCAAGCCGGAGAAGATGGTCGACAAGATCGTCGACGGTCAGATCGGCAAGTACTACTCGGAGAACGTCCTGCTCGAGCAAAAGTTCGTCAAGGACGACAAGAAGACCATCGAGCAGGTCCAGCAGGAGATCGTGGCCAAGCTCGGTGAGAACATCAAGGTCCGTCGCTTCAGCCGCTACGAGCTGGGCGAGGGCCTCGAGAAGAAGAGCGAAGACTTCGCCGCCGAAGTCGCCGCCCAGATCGCCGCCGCCGCCAAGGTCTGAATCCACGCGAGGGCGGGCCCGATGGCCCGCCCTCTTTGCTAAAAGTCTCCACGCATGGAAGCTCGCCCCCGCTACAAGAGGATCCTCTTAAAACTGTCGGGCGAGGCCCTGCAGGGTAACCAGGGCTACGGCATCGACGCGGCGGTGCTCCGCACGATCGCCGCGGAGGTCGAGGACCTGGTCGGGCTCGGGGTCGAGGTCGCGATCGTCATCGGCGGTGGCAACATCTTCCGTGGCCTGAGCGCGGCCGCCTCCGGCATGGACCGCGCCAGCGCCGACTACATGGGCATGCTGGCGACCGTCATGAACTCGCTGGCGCTGCAGGACGCGCTCGAGCAGCGCGGCGTACACACCCGGGTGCTCTCGGCGATCGAGATGCGCGAGGTCGCCGAGACCTACGTGCGCCGCCGGGCGGTGCGCCACCTCGAGAAGGGCCGCGTGGTCATCTTCGGGGCCGGCACCGGCAACCCCTACTTCACCACCGACACGGCCGCGGCCCTGCGGGCGATGGAGATCCACGCCGAGGTGCTGATGAAGGCGACCAAGGTCGACGGGGTCTACGACAAGGACCCGCACAAGCACGCGGACGCGGTTCGCTACAGCCGCCTGACTTACCTCGACGTGCTCAGCCGCGGGCTCGACGTCATGGACAGCACGGCGATCGCCCTGTGTAAGGAAAATAACCTGCCGATCCTCGTCTTCAACATGCTCGAGCGAAACAACATTCGCCGGGTGGTGTGCGGCGAGGAGCTTGGTACACTCGTCGCCCCGGACGGCCAGAGCGTCCTCGCGGGCACGACCCCCTGAGATCGAAGGAGCAGCGAGTATGGACGAGGCACTCGAACTGGCAAAAGAAGGCATGGAGGAGGCGATCGACCGCCTGCGCAAGAGCCTGACCAAGGTGCGCGCCGGCCGGGCCAACCCGGCGATGCTCGACGGCGTACGCGTCGACAACTACGGCTCGATGATGCCGCTCAACCAGGTGGCCACGGTCAGCGTCGGCGACGCCCGCCTGCTGGTCATCAAGCCCTGGGACCGCAACATGATCGGCCCGGTCGAGAAGGCGATCAACGCCCAAAACCTCGGCCTCAACCCGCAGAGCGACGGCGTCGTCATCCGCCTCGCCATCCCGCCGCTGACCGAGGAGCGCCGCAAAGGCCTCGTCAAGCAGGTCAAGGAGATCACAGAGGAGGCCAAGGTCGCCGTCCGTGAGGCCCGCCGCGAGGTCAACGAGATGCTCAAGGAGTCCGAGAAGAAGCGCGCCCTCTCGGAGGACGACCTGAAGAAGGCCCTCGAGAAGGTCCAGGAGATCCACGACCGCTACATCAAGCAGGTCACGGAGATCACCACGAAGAAGGAAGCCGAGATCATGGAGGTCTGAAGGCAGACCGCCAGGACCTCGAACCACAGCCCACGGCGCGCGCCGCCTGGGCTGTTCGCGTTTCAGGCGACCGCAGGAACCACCATGCTCACCAGGGTTTCAATACGCAATTACAGGTGCTTCGCCAACGTGGAGCTGGAACTGCCGAGCCGTCTGTTGCTCGTCGGTAGCAACGGTTCGGGCAAGTCGACCCTGTGGGAGGTGCTGGCGGGCCTCCAGGACGTGATCGTGCGGGGAGCGGACGTGACGGACGCGTTTCCGACGGCCTCGCTGACGCGCTGGCTCAGTCACGAAGAGGTGCAGCGCTTCACCTTCGACGTCCGGCGAGGCCCGGAGACCTATACCTACGTCCTCGAGCTGGAGCACGACATGAGGCGGCAGATCACCTCCGTCCTCGGCGAGGAACTCTCCCGTGTCGGGACCCGCGGAAACCAGGTCCTCTACGACAACGTCCACGGCAAGGTGCGGTTATTCCCTGATCTCCCGGGCGAGCCGCACACGGCCTTCCCTTTCGGTAGTAAGCGATCGTTCTTGCCGGACATCGAGGCTCGGCCGGACAACACCCACATCATGGCCTTCCTCGAGGCGGTTCGCGAACTATGGTTGATCAGGCACGCACCGGCCCGGCTCGCGTCGACGAGCGCGGAGGAGGCTGCGTGGCTGGAGCGTGACGGCAGCAACTTCGCGTCGTGGTTTCGCGGTGTGCTCGCGGACAGACCAGAGGTCGGTAGTCTGCTCAACGAGGCGCTGCGGCCCACGTTGCCCGGATTACAAAGAATCGCCTTCGAGAAGATCAGCCCGAAGGTCCGGGAGTTGATGTTGCACTTTCGTACGGACGGCCACGACTACTCGGTATCGGCGGACGAGCTGTCAGATGGGCAACGCAGCCTGTTGCTGCTGCACGGGCTGCTGGTCGGCGCCCTCGATCGCCGGGTCGTGGCCTTCCTGGACGAGCCGGAGATCGGCCTCGCGCCGCACGAGATGCAGCCGTGGCTCGCGTGTGCGACCGCGGCACTCGAGGAGCACGACGGGCAATTGCTCGTGATCTCGCACCATCCGGCGGTCGTCGATTATCTCGCGCCGGAGCGGACGATCCGCTTCTCGCGGCCGGGTGGCGGGCCGACGCGGATCGACGAGGTCACGCTGGAGACGACCGGCGGAGTCAGTGTGTCCGAGTGGCTGTCGGTGCCCTGGGTGTATGAGGCAGAGCATGAATAGTCAGAGGTTGCGGCTGTTGATCCTCTGCGAGGACCAGCTCCACCAAGCTTTCGTTGAGCGCCTCGCGAAGCACTGGGATGTCGGACCGCGCCAGCGAAAGGTCAAGGCGGCCCCGCAGGCGCGCGGATCGGCGGCGAAGTTCGTGCTCGATAACTTCGTCGGCTTCGTGAAGTCATGGCGTTCGCAGCACGACGCGAATGTCGTCGGGCTCGTCGTGATCGACGGCGACGAGCACGGGCTCTTGCGCCGCCGGCAGCAACTCATCGCAAAGTTGGCGGAGGCCGGCGAGGCCGCGCTGTTTAGCGCCGACTGGCCAGCGGGGTAGCCGATCGTTGCGACTCAGGGTTGATGGGGGCAGGCGTCCGCGCTTGAGGCCCCGGTGACCTGATCAGGGTGCGCTTTAGGCGCTGACTACTCAGCGTTCCTTTAGCATGCGGCGGCCTGGGATTCCATGGTAAAGGAAACGTTCATTTTCTTTACTATGGAGGCCAGAAGTTGGCCTTGTGCAAGGAAAACCATGGAATCCGGCCGTTTTATCCAGCAACTCACGGGCTATATCGCTTTCGAGCCGGCACTGCTCCCTCCCGCTCCGCCGTTCCAACTCAGTGGCGAACTCGCGCGTCTACTTTCGGCGGCGGATCTTGCGCTAGGACGGCTCGATGGCATCACCGGCATCTTGCCGAATCCCGACCTCTTCGTGGCCATGTACGTTCGCCAAGAGGCGGTCCTCAGTTCGCAGATCGAGGGCACACAGGCGTCGCTGACGGACGTGTTGCAGTTCGAGGCGGGCGCGGTCGATGACGCCAAGTTGCGCGACGTTCAGGAAGTCGTGAACTATGTGGGCGCGATGAATTTCGGCCTGGAACAGACTGCGTTGCCGCTGTCACTGCGCCTCATTCGCGAGATCCACGGCCGCTTGCTGCAAGGGGTCCGCGGCAACCTCCTCGAGCCGGGTGAGTTTCGCCGTACGCAGAATTGGATCGGCCCTGCGGGCTCTAACCTGAACACAGCGTCGTTCGTCCCGCCGCCGCCGCATCGTTTGCTCGACCTCATGGGTAACCTTGAGCACTTTCTCTACGACGATACCCTACCACCGTTGATCCACGCAGGCCTTGCTCACGCTCAGCTTGAGACGATTCACCCGTTTCTCGACGGTAATGGAAGAATGGGGCGCCTGTTGATCACCTTCTTGTTGTGCAAGCGTCGGATCCTCTCGCGTCCGCTCCTTTATCTCAGTACCTTCTTGAAGCGGCACCGCGCCGAGTACTATGACCGTTTGCAGGCCGTTCGCGAGAGCGGCGCCTGGGATGCCTGGCTCGCGTTCTTCCTGCGTGGCGTCTGCGACGTGGCAACGCAGGCGCACGAGACAGCGAGAAAGATCCTCGAGATGCGCTCGCGCTATCAAGAGACACTACAGGGTGAGGGTAAGGCCGGCGCACCGTTGCTGCGCGTGCTCGACCTGTTGTTCGCTCAACCTGTGCTGACGCTGTCGGTCGTACAGGCCGATCTAAGTGTTTCCTATGTGACCGCCAATAAGTATATCTCGCGACTCCAAGAACTCGGGATCGTCGAGGAGACGACCGGCTACAAGCGCAACCGTCGCTTTGTATTCGGACCTTACCTCAAATTGTTCGAGAGTGAGAAAGCGCTGACAGCTGCGCAGTTGGAGCGCATCGCGGCGGTCCAGGCGACCTTCGCCGAATTCGATGGCGGCGCCCATGAGGAGTGGGTTCGAGAGTTCGCCCAGGATGGGGACCCTGAGGCCGAGATTGTGGTCTACGAAGAAATGGCGAAATCGTTCACGCTCTTCTGTTCTCGCCGGGACTTGGCCCCCGGGGCGCGGCATGAGGTCTATTTGATTCTACTCCTACGATCCGCTGCGTCCGAAGAGGAGACATTGAGGCAGCTCGAAGGGAAGCTGGTGCACCTTGGTGTCGCCGATGTGCAACAAGTGCTCAGTGACTACACCGCTCCGCCGCAGCCGATCGGCGTCATCGTCCGGTAGAGTGGCGAGCTTGATAGTTCGCGATGGTACGAGTGTACCGTCGCGTCTGTGCGCTTGGTTCGCGTCAGGGCTCGCCGGTCGTGGGCAGCTCGATGCGCTTGAGGGCATCGACGACGCCGCTGCGGACGGCGAGCAGTGGTTCGGGCACGAAGCCGCCGACCAGCAGGGTGCCCATCATGGCGACGGAGGCGAGGTACTCCCAGCCGTGGAGGTCCTCGAAGGACCGGAGGGCGGTGGTGTGGGGGGAGGGTGGGCCGAGGAACACGCGCTTGCCGGCCTTGAACAGGACGATGCCGTTGATCGCGGTGACGATGAGCAGGACGCCGGCGGCGACCGGGTGCTGGCGCAGGAGGCCCTGGATCGCCAGGTCCTCGGCGACGAAGGAGATCGTGCCGGGGAAGCCGACGGCGGCGGCGGACAGCAGGAAGAAGCCGGTCGCCATGCGCGGGGCGTGGCGGACCAGGCCGCCGAGTAGGCGCATATCGGTGGTGCCAGCGCGGGCCTCGACCTCGAGGGCGATGAGCATGAGGCCGCCGACCTCGACCACGGAGGACATCGCCTGCATGAGCGCGCCGGCGACGCTGGGGGCGTTGAGGGCGGCGAGGGCGGCGAGTACGAGGCCCATCTGGGAGACCCAGAAGTAGCCGAGCACGCGGCGCAGGTCGTGCTGACCCACCGCCAACAGTGCGCCGTAGAGGGCGGTGGCGGTGCCGAGGATGACGAGCGGGCTGGAGAATTGCTCGCACACGTGGGGGAACAGCGGGATGACGACGCGGGCCAGCGCGAACGAGCCCAGCGGGGTGAACAGGGCGAGGATCGCGGAGTAGCCGGGGGCACGCGCGGCGGCGGCGGTGAGCCACAAGTGCAGCGGCAAGATGCCCATACGCAGCAGACCGGCGAACAGGAACAGCCAGCCGGCGAGCGCGGGCGGAGGGACATCGGCGCGCGAGATGGCGATCAGGTCGAGGGGCGCGCGCAGGCCGAGGCTGATGCCGTGGTTGGCGAGTAAGGCGACGGCGCCGAGCAGCGCGACGACGGTGGCGACCAGCGACATGGTCATGAGCACGTGCAGCGGGCGTGAACCGCTGCGGCGGGTGTCTTGCCACAGCGGCAGCATGGAGGCGATCCAGAACAGTGAGAGCAGGGCGGCGTCCATCGACAGGAAGCTGCCGAGCAGGGCGGCCTCGACGACGAGGATCCGGGCGGTGGTGTCGCCGCGGAGGTCGGATCGCGGGGCGCACAGCAGCGAGGCGAGCGCGAAGGCGGCGGTCATCGGCAGCAGCACGGCGTTGAGGCCGTCGACGGCCATGTGGTAGTGCAGCGAGAGGAACACCGGGCCGGCCTCGACGTCGTCGCGCGCGAAGGCGTGGTCGGAGCCGTTGACGACCAGCAGGACGACCGCGAGGCCGAACACGACCGACGAGGTGGCGATCGCCAGGGCGCGCTGCTGGCGGTGGTCGCGTAGCAGGCCCTGGACGACAGCGGCGGCGAGCAAGGGCAGCAGCCACAGCAGCGGCAAGATGACGGCGACGATCGTGTGCTTCACGGTGGGTCGCTCGGGCGGGCCGGGACCGGGCGGTCGTGGAGCGCGAGGAAGCGGTGCTCGAGGCCGTCGAGCCAGCGCGACAGGCCCATGATCGGGCGCGTGATCCAGCGGTCGAGGGCGGTCTCGACGGCGAAGCGCTCGAGCGCGAGGCGGTAGATGAAGCGGCGCCGTCGCAGGCCGACGCCCTCCCACAACGCGGCGGCCTCATCCTGCTCGGTGCGACCGAGCGCGGCGCGGCGGGCCAGCGCGTCCTGCAGCGCCGATGGCGTGCGCAAGAACTGATAGTAACGCAGGGTCGCGTGGGCGATGAGGTGCACGGTCGCGAGGGTGTAGAAGCCGAGGCCGCAGGCGACGAACATCAGGCCGACCTGGCTGGCGGTGGCGTAGGCGACGGCCGACTTGGCGTCGGCGCTGACCTGGCTGCTGAGCGCGGCCATCACGGCCGTGACGGCGCCGACGACGACGAGGGCGACGCGGGCGGCGAGCGAGTGTTCGATGAGCGGCGCGGCACGTAAGAGCAGGTAGACGCCGGCGTGTACGGAGAGGCTGCCGTAGAACACTGCGCTCGAGGCGGTGGGTCCCTCCATGGCGCGGGGGAGCCAGCCGCCGACGGGGAACTGGGCCGACTTGCCCATGGCGGCGAACACGAGGCCGAGGGCGACGGCGGTGGCGGAGATGCTGGGGCCCTCGGTGGCGGCGCCGCGGAAGCTGTCGACCCACACGGTGGTGTGAAGCCACTGATGCAGGAACACGCCGCACAGCAGCAGGCCGATGTCACACAGGCGGTAGGTGACGAGCACGCGGATCGCGGCCTGGACCGGGCCTGCGCGCTCGTGGAAGAAGGCGACCAGCAGCACCGAAGTGATGCCGACGAATTCCCAGCCGATGAACAGCAGCTCGACGCTGCCGGCGAGCACGAGCAGGTGCATGCCGGCGCCGAACACCAGCATGAGCAAGACGAAGCGGATAAACCCGGGCTCGCGGTGCAGGTAGTGCCGGGAGAAGTTGGCGGTCGTCAGCAGGAGGATCGCGGTCAGCAGCGAGACGGAGGCCGAGAGGCCGTCGAACAGGAACACCAGCGGGAAGCTCTCGTCGGCGGCGTGGTACCAGTCCCCGAGGCGGTAATCCACCGGACCGCTGATGAAGCGCAGCGCGACGCCAGCGAGCGCGCCGAGCAGCGATGCGACCAGCGCGACGCGGCCGACGAGCGCGACCAGGCGCTCGGACGGGCGCGCGGGGGGCAGCATCAGCAGGGCGATGAGCACGGCGCCGAGCACCGGCCACACGGGCGTCAGCGCGACGAACAGGCACAGGAGGTCGAGGTCAGGCATGGAACGGTTCGACCAGGAGGTCGCGCGGAGCGACGCGCACCGGGGACAGGAAGCCGGCCTGACCTGCATACCAGTCGCGCGAGCGGCTGACGCTCGGCAGGGTCGGGTTTTGCGGGGTGTAGGGTACGAAGCCGTGGCGCGCGTCGAAGGTGAAGATCTGGCGGGTCTCGGGGTGGACGGCGGCGAGCCGGACCCACTCGCCCATGACCAGCTCGGCGACCTCGGGTTGACGCTCGCACACGCGGGTCAGCATCTCGGGGGTGGCCTCGACGACCAGGTGCATGCGCACTGGTTCGTGGATCTCCGTCATTTGTTTGGGTAGGCCGGTGCGCAGGTCGCTGGCGGCTCCGTTCATCACGCCGAACAGGCCGGTGACGTTGTGGGGCAGCTTGGTGCCGGAGCCGAGGCGCTCGCCGTCGACGGTCGAGAAGTAATACTCGAGGTTGATGCCGGCGCCGACCGGGCCGACGGCGGCGAGGGTCCGCTCGAGCACCGCGCCGCTGGGGTCGATGCTGGGGTCGTAGGAGACCAGGAACGCCCGACGGTCGAGGAACAGGCCCTGGGACAGCGCGCGCCGGCCGACGATGCAGGCGGCGTTGGTGGCGTGGCCGAGCTCGGGGCGGGCCTGGCTGAGGTCGAGCGCGCGCTCCTCGACGTGCTGCCGCGCCTGCTCGGGGCTCGGGCGCGGGGGCGCCGACTCGAAGCGACGGCAGCGCTCGTGGGCGTTGCGCCGGCACATCTCTGCGAGTACCTGCTCGAGCCGCGCGAGCTCCGGCTGGGCCGCGGGCGCGAGCGCCTCGACGTCGAAGAAGCGGACCCGTTCGGCGCAGGTGTCGTAGACGCCGCCGACGAACACGGTGTCCGCGGGGATCTCGATGCCACGCGCACGCAGGCGCTCACGCACCTCGGGGTGGTTGGCCATCCGCGCGAACAGCCGCGCGTTGGGGCCACCGCTGCGCCCGCCGCAGGCGCCGCACGAGTAGGCCGGGAAGTACGGGTTGTTGACGCTCGAGGAGTCGTGCCCGAGCACGGCCACGAGCCCGGCGAAGCGACGCGTCAAACCAATGTTCTCGAGCAAGTTGCCGACCCGCAGGGCCTCCTCGTCGTGGGAGAAGCCGGCGTACAGCTCGGCGGCGGCCATGTCCTCGGCGCCGAGCCGGGCGGGGGTCAGGCGGGTCTTCGGTTCGGGGAGCAGTCGGCGGCCGAGCGCCTGGCGCAGTTGTCCGGCCTTGCGCGGCCAGAACACGCTGGCGAGCAGCGGCACGACGGCGAGGGTGCCGGCGGCGATGCTGATGAACATGCCGATGACCAGCGAGCGGTGGGCCCGGTTCCACAGGGTGGTCGCGCGGCCCCAGCCGCGCAGTCGTTGTTTACGCAGCTCGGCGAGGTTCCACTGCTGCGTGAGCGGCTCCTCGTCGATGCGGTGCTGCGGGGTGACGACGACGGGGCACAGCGGGAAGCTGTTGGGGTCGTCGATGCCTTGATAGGCGATAGCGAGGCCGAAGAAGCCGGCGGTGCCGAAGGTCTCGCACTCGCTCGAGAGCTCCTCGAGGTGGCGGCGCGACGACTCGAAGCGGTCGTCGATGCAGAACACCACCTGGAAGCGCGGGGCGTCGACCTCGGGGGTCAGCGCATCGCTGCGGAGGTTGGCGGCGACGGCGTCGAGCAGTTGGGTGCGATAGCGGCGCTCGTAGGCCTCGTGCCACAGGACCAGGCGGGCGGTGTCGTCGAGCCGGTCGAGCAGGGCGATGACGGTGTCGATGTGTTCGCGGCGGGCCCCCCGGATCGTCGGCGCGGCGACGCCAGCGTGCTGGGCCAGCAAGAACAGCGGCCACGCGGTGTCGTGCGGGCCGCGCATGGGCGGCGGGGCGATCCGCGGCAGGTGGGCGCAGAAGTGGCGGATCTCGGCGACCGGACCGCGATGGCCGAGCCGGCGGGCGATGTCCTGAAACGCGAAGATGTCGAGCAGCAGCCGCACCGCGAGGAAGTCGACCAGGTTGACCCGCGCCCGCGAGCGACCGATCGGGCCCGGGGCGGTCTCCAGGCGGGCGAACATCCCGGCGAAGCCAGGCAGGCGCAGCAGCGTGCGCTCGACGAAGCGCTCACGCTCGTCATCGGTGATGCCGAGCTCGGTGAGCAGCTCGAGCGCGACCTCTTCACCGTCGACGTGGCGCTGCTGGTACGTGCGCAGGCGCGGGCCGAGCTGCGACAGCCAGCCGGGACGCACCGAGCGCCCCGTCAACATCACGCCGAGCCAGGCACGAAAGAAGCCCTGCTCGCGGTCCGGCATCGACCAGTGCGACTGGCCGCGGTCGAGGAAGGCGGCGCACAGCGGGACCACAGTCGCGTGCACGAGGTCGTCGGCGTCCTCATCGCTGACCGACAGCAGGGCCTCGCGCGGGAACACGGGCCGGTCCTCGTCGCCATGGGGGGCGCCATCGAGGTGGCGGCAGGCGTCGACGCAGGCGGTCCACAGCGAGCGCACGGCGACGGCCTCATGGCGGGCCATGAAGGCTTCGGGCCGCGCACGCGTGCCGAGCAGCGTGGCGAGTTCGGCGGCCGGCGTCAGGAACTCGG
>Ga0335394_10008676_pt1 | contig 11468 bp, 11 predicted proteins | sample MAT03_FD_205741 | JGI IMG/M metagenome (GOLD analysis project Ga0335394, IMG submission 205741) | Freshwater microbial communities from Lake Fryxell liftoff mats and glacier meltwater in Antarctica - MAT-03 (spades assembly) (version 2) ... | reverse complement strand
GAACCAGCTCTGGCTCACCAGCGACGCGGGCGACTTCCGCCCGATCGACCTCGACCCGGCCAACGGCGACACGCGCCGCCTGAGCTTTGTGCTGGCCGGGCTCGACCTTGTGACCGAGCCGTAGGGCTAGGGCCGCCGCTATGTCGTAGTCGCCCTGGTCTGGTCTTGTGCTATAATTGCAGACGCTTTTGGGCATGGATTTGGCCTTTTCAGGTGCCCATCGCGTAGCTCAGACGCAAGCACCTGGCGTATCGGTTTTACATTATGGGTTTTGCCCATTCTTTACGTTCGCGCGTGCGACGCTGGGTTGCAACGAGTCCTTTGCTCGCAGCCATACTACGCAATGCAGGCTATGTGTTGTCGGGCAACCTTGGGGGCGCCGCACTTAATCTCTTGCAGGGCGTTGTCGTCGCTCGGAGCCTGGGTGTCTCGAACTATGGGCTATTGGCAGCAACACTGGCTGTCGTTACGACGATCAACGTACTCTTGAGCTCCAAGGTGGCTGAGTTTACGGTTAAGTTTCTGACAGAGGCAGTTGAAGAGCGTAATCCTGCGCGCAGTGCCGCAGTGCTCTGGCTAAGCTATGGCGTTGAGGCAGCATCCAGTATCGTTGCGTTCGTCATTGTTACGGCTGCTGCGCCGCTCTTGGCCGGCTGGTTTCTGGGTACGCCAGCCAACGCAAACTTGTTGCAGCTTTATGCGTACGCATTACTCGCCAGCTTTTGCCTTGAGACGTCTACAGGTGTGCTCAGAACGATGAAGCGCTTCGATCTGCTTTCTCGCCTGATCTTTCTGCAAAGTGCGCTCCTCCTCGCTGCTTCCCTGATCGCATTTCTGTTCGATATCGGTGTCACAGGTTTTCTGCTCGCTTACATTGCAGGCTCTGCTGCTCATACCTGCTTTATGCAAGCGACGGTGGTGCAACAGCTACGATCTCGACAGATGCTCGGAGGACCGCGTGTGGCGGTGGGTGTATTACAGCGGGAATGGGGCTCGATGGTAAGGTTTCTCATCAGTACGAACTTCGGCTCGACCCTCAGCTTGGTCAGTAAAAATGCCGATTTACTCTGGTTAAGCCTCTTTCGACCATTTAACGAGGTGGGCTACTACAAACTGGCACTTTCGTTAGCCAACCTCGTAGCCCTCCCCGTCGGATCTGTCTCGCAGGCTTTCTATCCAGATATTGTGGTTCTGGCAAATTCTTCGCGCTATCAGCAGCTGCATAGCCTTGTCCGCAAAGGGTCGCGCATCACAGGAATCTGGGCTGTCCTGGCCTCTCTAGGCTGCATTCTGGCCGGTGCATTATTTATCCCCCTGCTGTACGGCGCGGAATTTTTGCCGTCACTCTCTGCGTTGGCTGTGCTCCTAGTTGGTATTGCTGTGTCCGCGAGCTTGTTTTGGGTCTATCCAACTCTGCTCGCGCTGGGTCGCGCAGATGTACCGAACTACGCTATTATCGCTTCAATCCTGATTCAGATCCCGCTGATATTTCTCCTTGTACCTTGGATCGGCTATCAAGGGAGTGCGATCGTTACTACGGTTGTACGCTCGTTTCAGGTGATCACGCTCTGGATCTATCTGCAGCGCGTCTTTCGGCGCGCGGCCATACAGGCGCCTCAATGAACCAGCACATAATCGCACCTCGCTTCACGCAAAGTGTGCTGCGAACAGCTCCTTCACGCTTCCGAGCAGCGCAGCAGCCATTTATCGCGACGGTTCGCACCAAGCTTGAGACAGGCGCGTATCGGTTCGAAGCAACGCGCTGTCCATGTGGAACCGACGCTTCGAGCATAACGATCGCTGCGATTGATCGGTACGGCCTGCCGCTCACGTCGGTGCTCTGTACGGCCTGCGGTACCATCCGTTTTGATCCTTACCTCGACTCAGCCAGCCTTCAGGATTTCTATCGCCAGTACTATCAGCAGATGTACGGTCGCTCAGACGATGTTGACGCCTATTTCGCCAAGCAGCGAGCCTACGGGCAGAGATTGCTCCAGGCCTATGCGGCATCGTTGGCGCCACACACGACTGTAGTCGAGATCGGCTGCGGGGCGGGCGGCGCGTTGGCAGAGTTTCACGCGCGCGGCTTTCAGGTCGCAGGCTGCGATTACAGCGCCGAGCTGATCGACGCAGGCGGCGAGCGTGGTGTCACGGGGATGGTTGTCGGCGACGTTGCCGCGCTGCAGGCGAAACACCCAGTCCTAAAGGCGAATCTGGTGCTGCTCCATCACGTTTTTGAGCACGTCGAAGATCCGCTGGAGGTGCTGCGCGCTTGTGCTGCAATTGTAGCGCCTGAAGGCCGGATCGTGATCGCCGTGCCCAATGTCGACGCGATTGATCGGTTCGTCTATCCTGCAGGTGATCTCCTTGAGTTTCTGCATATCGCGCACAAGTACAACTTTACCCGCGATGGCATCAGCGCCGTCGCCGCACAAGCTGGCTTTGCCTCCGTGGAACCGCCCGCTCAGCTGCTGCGGCTCTCGGCGCGCCTCGTTGCCCCGGAGCTGTGGGTTGAGCTCCAGCGCGCAGACACGTCGCACGGCAGCGCCCGGCCTGCCTTGTTGCAAGGCAGTGGGGCTGCTCGCCTTCACTATCTGCGACGTACCGAGCGGCTGCACGCCCTTGGCCTTTGTGTGGGCCAGTTTCGTTATCGGTTACAATGGCTGACGCCCGCTGGTGTTCTTCGGCGTCTTCGCTCCAAGTAAACTGAACGCGTGACGTTGAGTGAGCCCTGGCTGACGCTGAACGTTCATATGGTGATGTACGCTTCTAGATAATATAGTAGGGGAATGATCATGAGCAATCTGCCCATCCGTGTCTTTGTTGGGTCGGGCGAGGCGAGTTTGTTGGAGCGTAAGACGTTGATCTACTCGCTGCATAAGCATACCAAGCGCGAGCTCGATATCTATGTATTCAACGGCACCCATAATGCCATCGAGCGGAATAACGAGCCGCCAGTCCTTGCTCCGATGTCGCTTCGAGTAAAGTACCGCAATTACACCGAGTTTAGTAGCTATCGTTTTCTCATTCCTCAGATCTGTAATAACAAAGACCGTGCGATCTTCATCGACTCCGATATTATCGGCCTTGCCGACATCGGCGAACTGTTTGACATGCCAATGGATGGCAACGATATTCTCGCCGTCAAGGGGAACTATGGCGAGTCTGATCGCTGGGCGATGAGCGTGGCGCTCTTCAACTGTGAAACCTGCAAGTTTGATCTAGAACAGATCTTCGATCAGATTGACGAGGGGCTGTTTCAACTCAGCGACCTCGCCGGCCTGACGCCGACGTTCCTTGCCCACCACCCACACAAGATCGGAAAGCTGAACCCGGTGTGGAATACGTTCGACAAGTATGACCGGAAGACCAAGCTGATTCACTACACCAACCTCGACCAGCAGCCCTGGAAGTATCACGATCATCCCTATGGGGAGTTGTGGCACCAGTATTTCCAGGAGGCGATCAAGGCGGGCTTTATTACCCAAGACGATATCTCAAAGTCGCTCTCGCGGGCATATGTGCGCCGGGATATTCTTAAGGGGAACTACTCTCTGGGCGGTCTCGGACGGGTGAAAGCTGCTGTCAGCGGCCCCACCTCATCAGCCAAGCGGGTGGTTAAATCCCTGGTTCGTAGAGGGTAATAGCTTGGCAGTCACTACTGTAAGCCTCGGGCGAAGCGCTCAGTTCGCCGAATTGATGCAGATCGAGTCTGCTGCGATCACCCGCGCTGCAAGCTTGCTCGATCCCGAGCATGTCGAGCGGGCACTATCGCTTATTGTCGGCTGTCGCGGCAGAGTCATCGTAATCGGTCTCGGCAAGTCTGGCCTGATCGCACAGAAGATCGCCGCGACCATGACCAGCACTGGCACCCCTGCGGTTTATCTGCATCCCGCCGATGCGCTACACGGTGATATTGGGATCGTTGTGCCAGGCGATGTGGCGCTCTTGTTGAGCAACAGCGGAGAGACCGATGAGTTGATTGCGTTGTTGCCGCACCTCCGCCATCGACAGACCCCAACCATCGCGATCACCGGCAATATGGCCTCCACCATCGCGCGGCTCGCCGATGTCGTTCTCGAAGCATCCGTTGATCGCGAGGTCTGCCCCTTCAACCTGGCGCCGACGGCGAGCACCACGGTGGCCCTAGCGATCGGCGATGTGCTGGCGGTGATGGCCATGCAGGAGCGCGGTGCAAGCGCCGCAGACTTCGCCATCAACCATCCAGCTGGCCGGCTCGGTAAAAGGCTCACACTCAGGGTGTACGATCTAATGGGCACTGGAGTTGCCAACCCGCAGGTGGAACCGGACGCCTCATGGCTCGTGGTGCTCGGCGCCATTGGCGCCGGCGGTGTTGGCGCAGTAAGCGTTATCGACCAGAACGGGGTTCTCTGCGGCATTATTACTGATGGTGATCTACGCCGCACCCTCTGCCGTGTGGCAAGCTCTGAGCTTGATCGCCTGAGAGCGATATCCTTGATGACAGTCGATCCGTTAGTTGTGGGCCCCGAAGCCCTTGCGTACGACGCACTACAGCTGATGGAGAACCGGCGCTCACAGATCGCAGTGCTGCCTGTCGTGGACGAGCAAAGACGCAGCATTGGCCTCCTGCGCTTGCACGATATTGTGCGGAGTGGTGTCTGATGAACATCCTCGCGGTGATCCCGGCCCGCTATGCGTCGCAGCGCTTTCCTGGGAAACCGCTTGTCCTCATCGAGGGGCGCCCGATGGTTCAGTGGGTGTATGAGGCCGCCCTGGGCTGTGCCGCTTTCAGCCGTGTAGTTGTCGCTACCGATAGCGGCCTTATCGCCGAGGCTGTGCTTGCCTTCGGTGGAGCCGTCGAGCTTACCGGAAGCACCCACGAGACGGGGACAGACCGTGTGGCCGAGGTTGCAGCACGCTACCCTGAGTCCGATGTGGTGGTGAATGTCCAGGGCGACCAGCCTTTCGTTAGCGCCCCAATGCTGCATGCGCTGGTGCAGCCTTTCCTTGATGGGCGAGTCCCGCCGATGGCTACCCTCGGCTGCCCGCTCGATATGGAGCAGGGCTACGCCGACCCAAATACGGTGAAGGTCATTTGCAACCAGCACGGCGATGCACTTTACTTTTCTCGTTCGCCAGTCCCGTATCTGCGTAATCCAGGCCGCGTCCCGGTGTATCAGCATCTTGGGCTTTATGCGTTCCAGCGCTCCTTCCTGACAGAGTATGCCAGGCTTGCCCCAACACCGCTTGAGCGCGCCGAGGGCCTGGAGCAGCTACGGGTGCTTGAGCATGGTTATAGAATCGCGGTAAGCCTCACGGAATACGCCGTGCCGGAGATTAACACGCCGGAGGATCTCGAAGCCGGTCGAGCGTTTCTTGCACGGAGGCGCGCTGAGTGAATGTAGTCCAGATAAGTGAGCAGATCGCGATCGGTGCGGGGCGCCCCCTGGCATTAATTGCTGGCCCCTGTATCATTGAGGGCGTCGAGATCACGCTGCGGATCGCCGAACGCACACAGGCGATCTGCGAACGCCTCGGCATTCCGCTGATCTTCAAGGCCTCGTTTGATAAAGCTAATCGTACCTCGACGCGCTCGTTTCGCGGCTTTGGAATTGAGCAGGGTCTCGCGACGCTGCGCCGAGTAAAGGCGGAGTTTGGCTTGCCCGTGCTGACAGATATTCACGAGAGCATGCAGGCCGCTCCTGTGGCGGAAGTGGTCGACGTGCTCCAGATTCCCGCGTACCTCTGCCGACAAACAGATCTGTTACTCGCGGCGGCGGCCACGGGGCGCCCTGTGAATGTAAAGAAGGGCCAGTTTCTGGCGCCCTGGGATATGGCCCAGGTTGTAGGGAAATTGGAGGCTGCCGGAAGCAACAAGATCCTGCTCACCGAGCGCGGGTCCAGCTTTGGCTACAATACGCTCGTCGTGGATTTTCGAGCGTTGCCGCAGCTTCAAGCACTTGGCTATCCGGTTATTTTCGATGCAACACATAGCGTGCAGATGCCTGGCGGGCAGGGCGAAAGCTCGGGCGGCCAGCGGCAGTTCGTGCCCCATCTTGCCCGTGCGGCGCTCGCCGTTGGCGTCGATGCCCTGTTTATGGAGGTTCACGAGCATCCCGAGCAGGCTTTGAGCGACGGCCCGAACATGGTGCCGCTCGACCGGCTGGAGGCGTTGTTGGCCGATCTGCTGCGCCTGCGTGAGGTGACGGCGCTTCACCCGCCGGTTGTGCTATGAGCGCCGACATTCGTAGCCTAGAGCTCCTGTCGCGCCTCGCCAGGGTTCGCCTGCTTGGGCTTGACGTAGACGGTGTCTTGACCGACGGCGGGTTGTTCTACACGGAGAGTGGTGAGGAGCTGAAGCGCTTTCATGTCAAGGATGGCCAGGGGCTTAAACTCTTGATGGCGAGCGGGGTTGAGGTAGCAATCATAAGTGCGAGCCGCTCGCAGTCAACTGTCCACCGTGCGCGAGTGCTTGGTATCCGGCACGTCTTTCTCGGTGTCGAGGATAAGCTGACGGCTCTGGTAGCACTGTGTAGCGTGCTCGATCTCTCACTCGACCAGGTGGCCTATGCCGGCGATGATCTTAACGATCTGCCGGTGCTCGGGGCCGTTGGCGTCCCCCTCACCGTCGCCGATGGCATGCCCGAGAACCGCGCCGCAGCAGTCTATGTAACTGGCCTGAATGGCGGCAACGGCGCAGTGCGCGAGCTGTGCGACCTCATCTGCCAGGCTCGGCGCGAGCAGCGTGCGTATGAGTAACGCCATAGGCCTTGAGCGCGTGCGAGTGATCGCATGCCAGGGTAGCCTCCAACTCTTGACGGCAATCTCTGTCGCACGCTACCACGCGACACTGCAGCCCCCAGCGCGGTACAGAAACTTTCTGGTTATCTATGATGTTGTGCCTGAGTTCGCCACGGTGATTCAGGCTCTCGCACAAAGCATCGAGTCTTGGGAGCAGATCGTCCACCTTCAGCAGCACGAGCTTCAGACTTTTGCCGCGCAGCGAGCGGCCCATGGAGACGGTGTCTGGGGCGACGAACTGACGGCGCGTGTGGGCACAGCTACATCCGACGAGCTCTATGTGGCACGCGACTGGCAGCCAGGGAATGTGTTGCTGCTACACGGGTATCGCACGGCCACAAAGATCGCGTATGGGGACGGCATCGGGTTTTTCTTTGGGGCGCAACGCTTTCAGGCGCCTGAATCGTTTGGCAGGCGCGTTCGTTCGCGGTTTAAAGCATTGCGCGGAGCACGCAAGCGTAAGCTAATCTTGCCATCTCCGACATTTGATCGCGGCTATTTTCTCTTACCTGACGTCTTCGGCGAGACGCCTACTATGCCGTATGTAAGGCCTGATCCTACATTCCTCCAGGGTGTCTTGCGTGAAGCGGCGGCCACTTTGCCGCCGGGGCTTGCGGTTGTGCTACCGCCCAACCGCCCTACGGCGCTTGTGCTGCTAGGAAACTTCGGTCAAGCTGGTTGGACGAGCTCTAATGCAGAACGTACAGCGTATCTGGAAGCAATCCGTAAGACAATCCCTTCGACGCACCATCTTCTGATTAAACCACATCCCCGCACCACTTCCGAAGAGCTGCGCGTGTTGCGCCACGAGCTCACGAGGCTCTTTCCATCTGTCAGCTTCATCGATGGCCAGCGCTCACACTACCCGGTTGAGGTGCTGCTCCACGATGGCGCTATGCAGCGCAGCGATCTTCTGACTCTGGGCTTCACAACGGCATGTGTCTCGTTGGCTCTGTTCTTCAACCTGCGAGGGCATGTTGGCTTTGGCGAGGGATTACTGCGTCGCTACTTTCCGCGAAGCTGGCGGCTCATGCTTGAGAACGAGCAGATCCTAGAGCGCGCCATTACTTCGTTCCAACCCGCTGTTTAATTGGTCGCTGTTGTTAACTATAGCTGAACCGGAGCTACAGGAAAGCTCATGAATATTGTCGACAAGGTGCGTACTGCCATCCAGATGTTAAAGGATCTCTCGCGCAACGTCGACGCGATCCAGCTCGCGGTTGGCCGAATCGAGGCCTACCAACGCCACGACAACCCCTCGCGCAATGTGCGCGACTATGAGTTCAAGGTCTACTCCCAGTGGGGTGAAGACGGTATCCTTCAGTTTCTCCTGCGGCAGATCGACCCCAAGCCGCGCATCTTCATCGAGTTCGGGGTGCAGAACTACAGCGAGGCCAATACGCGCTTTCTGCTCTGCAACAACAGCTGGGCCGGTCTCGTTATCGATGGCTCGCAGGGGAATATCGATTACATCCGCCGAGACGATATCTACTGGCTGTACAATCTGAAGGCGGAGTGCGCGTTTATCGACCGCGACAATATTAACCGTCTGATCGAGCGCAACGGCATCAGCGGCGAGATCGGGCTGCTCTCGGTCGATATCGACGGCAACGACTACTGGGTCTGGCAGGCGATCACCTGTGTGCGCCCGGCGATTGTTGTTGCGGAGTACAACAGCCTCTTTGGCCCCGCGCGTAAGGTGACGGTGCCCTACCAGGAGGACTTTGTGCGCACGCGGGCGCACTTCTCCAATCTCTACTATGGGGCCTCTGTGGCTGCCCTGGCCGAGCTCGGTAGCCAAAAGGGCTACACGCTTGTGGGGTCGAACAGCGCTGGCAACAACCTCTTCTTTGTGCGCGACGAGCTGCGGGGAGATCTGCCGGCCATTTCGCCGGAGCAGGCCTACGTGCGGGCGGCGTTTCGTGAGGCCCGCGATGAACGCGGCGTGCAGCTGCACCTGGATTTTGAGGAGCGCCTCAAGATCGTGGAGCACATGGAGGTCTACGACCTTGATCGCAAGGCCGCTGTTGTGATAAGAGATCTGCGATGAAGGTGCTCGTTACTGGCGCGCAGGGCTTTCTTGGCCGTACGATCTTGGAGCAGTATGCTGCGTCGGGCGCCAGGTTGCTCGCGCTCGCTCGCTCCACGCCCGATCTTGCGCTCGCCCCGCAGGCCGCGTGGTTCGTTCACGAGCTGCCATCCGCCGCGCTCGCGCCGCTGCTGGCTGCGGAGCAGCCCGATCTGCTTGTCCACGCGGCCGGGGCGGCGAACGTCGGTCGCTCCGTGGCCGAGCCGCTGCATGATTTCGAGGGATCGGTGCGTATTCTAGCCCATCTGCTCGAGGCCGTGCGGACACAGAGCCCTTCCACCCGTCTGGTGGTGCTTTCGAGCGCTGCTGTGTACGGCAACCCTCAGCAGCTACCAATCGCTGAAAGCACGCAGCTCCAGCCGATCTCGCCCTACGGCTACCATAAGCGCATGGGCGAAGAGCTGTGCGCCTACTACGCGCAGCTGTATGGGCTACAGGTTTGCAGCCTGCGCATCTTCTCCGCCTACGGCCCTGGGCTGCGGCGTCAGGTAATCTGGGATATCTGTCGCAAGGCCCGTGAGGACGCAACAGTCGAGCTGATGGGCACCGGCGAGGAGAGCCGCGACTTCATCTACGCCGCAGATATTGCGCGGGCGGTACGAGTAGTAGGCGAACAGGGCGACTTCCACGCCGGTGTGTACAACGTGGCCAGCGGTGTCAGCACCACCATCGCCGAGGTGGCCGCGCGGGTAACCGAACGCATCGCGCCGGGCAAGCTGGTGCGCTTTAATGGCGTGCAGCGCAGCGGCGACCCACGCAATTGGCAGGCAGATGTTACGCGGCTCGCTGCGCTTGGGTTCACGCCCCAGGTTACCTTTGCCGACGGGCTGAACGCCTATATCGATTGGTTTCTTGGCTCGGCAGGTTAAGAGGAGCGCTGGTATGGCTAAACTGCGGGTTGTCCTTGCTACGCGCTTCCCCTACCACGAGCGCGATGGGTTCTCCGGCCTGCTCCAGGTCTCGCAGCAGCTGGCCGATGCGCTTGCGCTCCGCGACGACATCGAGCTGCACGTAGTTTCGGGTACGTCGCATCTCACTCAGCCCGAGCGGCGAACCTACGCTGGCTACGACTGTCACTTCTTCCCCTACGGAGCAGGCCCCGTCCACTATGGCAGCTTCTTTGTGCACGCGGGGCTGGCGATGCGCCGCGCAATTCTGGGGCTCCAGCCCGACATTGTCCACTGTCAGGCAGCCGCAGAGACGGCGATCGGCAGCATTCTCACGGGCCTGCCGCTGGTAACGACGATTCACGGTATCTACTCGGCCGAGGCGGGCAACGCGCTTAGCTGGAAGGCACGGCTCGTCTACCGCATCCAGACGCTGGTCGAGGCCTGGTACACACCGCGTCTGCGCGATGTGATCGCCTCATCGCCCTACGTCGCCCGCTTTGTGCGCGCGCGCAACCCTCAGGCCCGCCTATACGAGATGGCCAACCCGATTGATCGCGCATTCTTTGCGGGTGGTGTGGAGCAGCCCCAAGGCAGGCCGGGAAGCATTCTGCTGCTTGGCGTGATCTCCTATCGCAAAGGCCACGATCTGATGGGCACCGCGTTCGCTCGGCTCGCCGCGCGCCACCCCGAGGCGCAGCTGACGGTCGTGGGCAACACGGCCGATGCTGATCTGGAGCAGATGGTGCGCCGACAGCTCGCGGCCGCCGGGCTGGAGCAGCGCGTGCGCTGGCTTGGGCCGATCAGCCAGGAGCGCTTGCTCGAAGAGCTACGCGGGCACCAGATCCTCTGTCTGCCCTCGCGTGAGGAGACGCGTCCAATGTCCCTCCTTCAGGCCATGGCGCTCGGCAATCTCTGTGTCGCAAGCGACGCCGGCGGCATCCCCGATATGCTACAGCATGGCGTCAACGGGTTTATGTTCCCACGCGGCGATGCCGTGGGGCTGGAGCGGGCGCTAGAGCAGGCACTCTCGCTAGCGCCCGAGGCCGCCGCTGCGATGCGCCGTCGGAATCGCACCGCCGCCGAGGCAGAGTTTCACCCCGATGCGGTGGCTGCGCAGACCGTCTCCGTCTACCATCGGGTGCTGGCCCTGGCTGGGCGGGCGCTGCCTGAGGCGACGTAAAGCCGTAATCTCGGCCTATGCTATAATGGCGGTGGTGCTACCGACTGCCACGGCGCAGCGCTCTGGGCTTTGGGCCTGGAAAGCAACCACTCCACTATGAGTGTAGATACCCGACATAGTTTATCAAAAGCTGGCGACGCAGCCAGTGAGCTTACGCAGCCGCACCCGCTCGCCATAGGTCGCTGGGCACTCGTCGGCATCGTGCTTGTTCTCGCCTCCAGCCTGGTCGCGCTCACCTACCGCCCCCTGGCCGGCGCCCTCTTCCTCTCACTCGGCAGCCAGACGCTGGCCGAGGCGCACGCAGGCCGCCCCGAGCTGATCGACACCGCCCTCAGCCAGCTTACCACGGCCCGCACCTATACGCCCGATGAGCCGCTGATCTACCGGCGCCTCGCCGATGCGCTGCTGCTTCAGGGCCATCCCGACGAGGCGGCGGCTGCCCTTGAGCACGCGCATCGACTGGAGCCCCGCAGCCTGCTGGTTCTAAAAGACTTGATCTACGCGACGATTGTAGCGAGCGATATTC
>Ga0335394_10008673_pt1 | contig 11470 bp, 3 predicted proteins | sample MAT03_FD_205741 | JGI IMG/M metagenome (GOLD analysis project Ga0335394, IMG submission 205741) | Freshwater microbial communities from Lake Fryxell liftoff mats and glacier meltwater in Antarctica - MAT-03 (spades assembly) (version 2) ... | reverse complement strand
ACCACCGGCTTGGCCCCATGAGCTTGCACGAATCGGAGGATCTCGCCGCCGACCGCGGCATCTGTCCGAACGTCGCCCTCCCCGGTGAACCAGCGCTCCCGTGCCGCCGGCTCGGCACCCCGCGCACTCAGCATGGCCACCGCCGCTTTGGGCGCGCGTGTAACATCGTCACCGTAGAAGCCATAAAAGCCGCGACGAGCTTTCTTATTCCCAGGTGAATCGGAAGGGCGTTTGAACTTCACGCCAGACCAGTTTCGCCTGAAGGTCCTGGCGGCGGCAACGTATCTTCCCGGCATTTCCACGCCGAATGGAAAAATCTGTATCATTCCCTGGATGCCGTGGGATGGCCCTGTTTCGTAAGGCACGGGCCGACGGGGCCTGCGCGGGCAGCGGCGCACGATCACGGAGAATCGCCGCGTGCAGCCCGTGCGCCATGCTGATGTGCTCCCTAAGCAATGGTTACTACTCCTCACTCACTTCCTCTCCCTCTCCCACCAGCCCCAGCAGCGCCTGCTCCGAGATCGCGGAGCCCACGCGCTATTATCCATGGTCTCCGGACGGCAGGCGCGCGGCATCGAGAGGTGTCCGGCACCGCATTCATTACCCGAGTCAAGTGTTGGGCGGTTGGAGTTTCGCAGGCCGCGGCCGGCGAATTCTTCGAGGACGTAGTATCCTGGCCCAGGACTTCTGGTACCTTTGAATCTCTGGCATTGGATTTGTATCTAGGGAAGTGTTTCCGTCGAGACAACACTCCCTCGCTGATCGTGAAGTGGCGTGGTCTGGCGAAATACTTCATCAGCGAAACCGTTTGTAAAGTCCACCACTTATGAAGGGAGATGCGCCTTCCGTCGGGACTGCCGCACCTTGACACATGGACGTATTCTCGTTATCAGAATCAGTTACGGAAAACTATAGTAATTTCGCTCGCTCGTTCACATCGATCCGTTCGGTGGAGTTAAAGGAGAAGGTAGAGCAGCGGTACGCAAACCGGCAATTCTGGCCGGAGCCGCTACTACAGCTGAACCCACACTATCAGGAAGGCGGGTCCGTCAAGAGCTTGGCCGGTGCCAGTGGCCTCTCCCCGGAGTGTGCTGAGCTCTTTGCGGATTTCAGGTCAAACCCCCACGATCTTGATCGCTCGTTGAAATTACGCCGACACCAAGCGCAGGCCATTGGCTTGGCACTCGACCGCAAGAGTTTTGTGGTTACTACTGGCACGGGATCCGGCAAGTCGCTTTGCTTTTTCATTCCCATCGTCGACGCGGTCATCAAAGCGAAGAAACGTGGTGAGAGTGCGCGCACCCGAGCGATCATCATTTACCCCATGAACGCGTTGGCGAACAGTCAGGTAGAAGAGTTAAAGAAATATCTCGGCCGTGAGAATCTTCCGGCGTCTGTCACATTCGGTCGCTACACGGGACAAGAGAGCACTGACGAGCGCAACCGGATTAAGAACGATCCGCCGGATATCCTGCTTACCAACTTTATGATGTTGGAGCTCCTGATGACTCGACAATCAGAGCTCGATCAAAAGGTCATCGAAAACTGTCGCGGGATCAAATTTATCGTTCTTGACGAACTCCACACTTACCGCGGACGTCAAGGTGCCGATGTGGCGATGCTCATCCGGCGTTTGCGGTCTCGGGTGGGTGATCCGAACGATCCGCCTGCCTGTATTGGAACATCCGCCACGATGGCCAAGGATGAAGAGGGCCAGGACCGTGATGGGATCGTCGCTGACGTTGCGTCGAAACTTTTTGGGCAGAAAATCACTCGTAGCGAAATCGTGACTGAAACGTTGCGGCGGGCTACGGATCCGGCTCGCTCTTCTGAGCAGGGGCTGCCCCGCTTGGCCGCCGCCGTTCGTCGCGCACTAGACCCTCAATGCTATTGGGGGCTGTCAAATGACTCAATCGCCAACGACGACTTGGCTATTTGGGTAGAGACCTGCCTTGGCCTGGATGATGTCCAGCGTAAGCCACGGCGCGCCAAGCCAAAATCAATGTTGGAAGCTGCGGATCTGCTTGCGAAGCAGTCGGAGGAGTCTATTTCGGATTGCAAACTGGCGCTGAAGAACGCGCTGCTGGCGTTCAGTTTGCCCGAGGGGGACCGAGGTGTCGACAGCGGCAGCCGCGATCCGCTTTTTGCGTTTAAGCTCCATCAGTTCTTCTCGGGTGCCGGTCGCCTCTACACCACTTTGGACCCAGCGGGCGATCGCACCGTGACGTTTGACGGGCAGATTTTTGACCCACAGCATCCCGCAAAGCGACTCTTTAGTACCCACTTCTGCCGGAATTGCGGACAGGAACATCACCCGGTCGTGCTGGTAAGTGAGTTTGTCGAGCAGCGCTTCGAGAAGCGCGAAATCGATGATGCACCCGATGCCGATGAGGAAGAAGAGGATGGGCAGAGCCTTCGCTGGGGCTTTTTGATGCCGGAACCGGTTGACGGCCCCTTCACCTTTAAGGGAGACGATACCGACTACCCGGACCCTTGGCTTGAGGAGGCAAGGTCCGGTGAATTGCGTCTGAGGTCCGCCTATCGGAAAAACAAGGCCGAATTGGTTACCGTCAGAACGGACGGTATATGCTTGCCCGGTGGGCGGCGTGCCTGGTTTCTTCCGCGCAAATTTCGCTTTTGCCCCGCCTGTGGAGATTTTCACACCGATCCGGCGCGCGATATCAATCGACTGGCGTCGCTCACGGCCGAAGGGCGCAGTTCGGCCACCACAATCATCATCGCGGAAGTCTTGCGCTGGCTCAATGTTCCGCAACGTGGAATCGATGACCATACCCGTAAGCTACTCGCGTTCACTGACAATCGCCAGGATGCGGCGCTGCAAGCCGGGCACTTCAACGACTTTGTCTTTGTTACGCTCCTGCGGGGAGCGATTCTCGCTGCGCTGGATCGCGCTGGGGATTCTGGGATTCAAGAGGACCAGGTCGGCGCGGCCATTCAAAGAGAGCTCGGCTTCGTGGCGCGGGAAGTAGGCCGCCGAACGGAGTGGCTCATGGAACCAGATCTGAGAGGTGCCAATCAAGTCTCCGCCGAGAAGACGATACGTGATGCGCTAGTTCATCGATTTTGGGTGGACCAGCGACGCGGCTGGCGCTACACCAATCCCAATCTTGAGCAACTGCAACTTGTCCAGGTCGACTATCTTTCGCTCGATGAATTGGCGGCCGACGATTCCGCATTTCAGGCAGACCCTCTTCTTGCTGCAGCTTCCACAGACGAACGCGCCCGAGCTCTCCGCTCGCTTTTCGATGTCATGCGGAAGGGCCTTGCCGTCGAGTGCTCCGCGCTCGATCCCGTTCAGATCGAGAGCCTCACCGGGCGCATGCGTGGCGTTATCAAATCCCCTTGGGCCATCGAAGAGAACACGGCACGCAGTGCGACCACCTTCGTCACCGATCCCAGAGCCCGGCGGGAGATTTCTGCAAAAGACGAGTTGCTGCTCCTCCGAGGCTCACCGCGCAGCGCCGTCGGCCGCGAACTGCGTCTTCGGACTTTCGCGGGAATTAGGCCTAACCAAAAGCAGGTGGAGAGCATCATTGGCGTCCTGCTCACTGCCGCCAAAGCATATGGCATTGCTATCCCGGTCGTTTCACCATTCGGCGGTGAGGGCTGGCGGCTGGTGCCTTCCGCCATCGTCTTTAAGCGCCGTGACGCGCTTTCGGAAGACAAGACGAATCCCTTCTTTCGTGAACTCTATACCTCCATTGCTGACCTGCTGGCGAAAGGAGGACAGGCACTTTTTGGCTTCGAGGGACGCGAGCACACCGCCCAAGTGGAATCGGATCTTCGCGAGCTTCGCGAGGCGCGCTTCCGCTATGGCCAGGATGACCGGAAGACCCTACAAAACAAGCAGGAGCGTCTAAGAGAGCTCCGCGAAGACTCTCGCTTCCTACCCACTCTGTTCTGCTCGCCCACCATGGAACTGGGCGTCGATATCTCTTCGATGAATGTCGTCTACATGCGCAATATTCCGCCTACCCCCGCAAACTATGCGCAGCGCAGCGGTCGCGCCGGCCGCAGCGGACAGGCGGCACTCATCGTGGCCTACTGCGCCGCGCAAAGCCCGCATGATCAGTACTTCTTTCAGAATCCCAAGGCCATGGTGGATGGCGTGGTGGTTCCACCCACCATTGACATCCGAAATCCCGAACTGGTATACACGCACCTTCATGCGGAGTGGCTCGCCGCCACTGGCATCGAGCTTTCTTCCTCCATCTCCGAAAATCTCGCCATGAACGAGGAGGGAAGGCCTTTGCTGGCCGCGCACTGGACGAAAATTACATCGCATGATGCGGTGCAGGCCGCGCGAGAACGCGTGGGCAGACTTTTGGCCACCTTGGACCGCGACTACCAGGACGACCCTCCCGAGTGGTTTACCTCCGCCGACCGCATGAGGGACTACTTTGCGGAGCAAGCTCCCTTTCGATTTGCCGTTACGTTTGATCGCTGGCGGGATCTTCTGGCGGCCGCCGAAAGGCAGCGTGACGATGCGGCGGTCACCCTCCGGGACTATTCCATCTCGTCCGACGAACGTCGGGCAGCGGAAAACCGGCAAATTGCAGGAAATATCCAGATATCCTTGCTCTTGCGTAGTTCCGAGGGTCAAGGCGCGGACTTCTACGTGTATCGTTACCTCGCTACCGAGGGCTTTCTGCCAGGCTACAATTTCCCCCGGCTGCCGCTGATGGCGTTTATCCCCGGCGGTGCGAATGGGCGTGGCCAGCGCTACATTCAACGCGCGCGTTTCTTGGCCATCTCCGAGTTTGGTCCGCGGAGTTTGGTCTATCACGAAGGCCAGGCCTATATTGTCGATCGTGCCCTCTTGAAGGAAACCGGTTCAGGCGCCGATGGCCGGCTGCCTACGTTCAGCACGGCAATTTGCCCCCATTGCGGGGGCGCTCATGACGGTGAGCCGCCGGAGCGATGTCATGTCTGCGATCTTCCCATGAGTGGTTCTCGAATCACCCGCGATCTCTACAAGATTGAGAATGTCGGAACGCGGCGGCAGGAACGGATTACTGCCAACGACGAAGAGCGGCAGCGTCAGGGATTCGATATCCAAACGACGTTTTCCTTCCAGCGCGATGCCATCCAGCAACGGCAACTCCTCGACACCGAAGGCGAAATCCTGTCCGCCGAATTTGCACCGGTGGCGTTAGTCCGGCGCATCAACCGCGGCCTTCGCCGCCGCAAGGACGAGCATTCCGTGGGCTTCCTGATTGACCCGCGCAGCGGTTACTGGGTTGGTGAAGAAACCAAGCCGGGTCAACCTCCTGACGCGCCCACCAAGATACGACAACGCATCACCCCCGTCGTCGAGGACCGCAAAAACGCCTTGCTGATTCGTCTGCCCGCCCTCTGGCTTGAGAGTCTCGGTGAAGACGTCAAGATCGTGGTCACCACCGTGCAGCATGCCCTGCTACGCGGCCTGCAAGGGCATTATCAACTGGAAGAAGGCGAGGTCCTGCTGGAACCCACGCCCAACCGCGACGACCGCCGCGCGCTGCTTCTTTATGAGGCCGCCGAAGGCGGCGCGGGAGCTCTCTCCCGCCTGATTCAGGACTCCTCGGAGTTCCGCGCCGTTGCGCTCAAAGCCCTGGAAATCATGCACTATCGTCCAGATGCCACCCCGCAAGAGGCGGATACCCGCTGCGTCGCCGGTTGCTACCGCTGTCTCCTCTCCTACTACAACCAACCGGACCATGCCCTCATCGATCGCCGCCTACCCGCAGTCACCGAGTTCCTGTTGCGCCTGGCGAATCCGAAGCTGAGATTCATGATGAGCGTCAACGAGCCCACGCCCCTGCTGCATGGGTGCCCACCACCTGACTCGACGCCCCTCGAAATCGACGGCCTTCAAGTACAGTGGATTTGGCGCTCGGCGCGGGTCGCTGCTCTCGAAGACCAAGACCATACCGCCGAAATCAAAGCGCAACTGACCGCTAAGGGTATTGAGCTGATGCTACTCCCGTTGCACGATCCGTCACGATCTGAGGCCGTTGCTCGCCTAGCCAACCTACTGGGAGGCAAACTGGCATGAGCGCATCGGCAGTCTTTGCCCCTGGCGAACTCGTCCGCGCCCGGGGCCGTGAGTGGATCGTCATCAGCGGTGGGGACGCCCTGCGTCTTCGTCCCCTCACTGGCTCCGAACAGGACAGCGAAACGATTGTCTCCGAACTCGAAACCGAGCCTGTAGCCCATGCCACTTTCGCGCCACCCGACATGGTGCGCAGCGGCGGACGGGAAGCGGCACAGCTCCTGCGCGATGCACTCCGCCTTTCCCTCCGCCGTGGCGCCGGACCCTTCCGTGGCGCCGGCCGAATCAACTTTGAGCCCCGCGCCTATCAACTGGCACCCCTCATGATGGCGCTGCGGCAGGAAACGGTTCGTCTGCTGATCGCCGACGACGTTGGCATTGGCAAAACCATCGAGGCCGGGCTCATTCTGCGCGAATTCCTTGACCGTGGTGAGATTGACCGTTTCGCCATCCTCTGCCCGCCTCACCTCGTGGACCAGTGGACGGTGGAGCTTGAAACCAAGTTCGCGCTCCACGCGACACCGGTGACAGCCTCCGCCGCGGCTCGCCTGGAGCGTGACCTTCCCCCCACCATGAGCCTTTTTGAAGCCTACCCCTTCACCGTGGTTAGCCTCGACTTCATTAAGAGCGAGCGCCGCTTCAACGACTTCCTCCGCGCCTGCCCCGAAATGGTGATCGTCGACGAGGCGCACGCCGCCGTTACCGGTGGACAAGGCAAGCACCTTCGTTTCAACCTTCTCCGGCGTCTGGTGGATGATCCCCAGCGCAATCTGGTGTTGCTCACCGCCACGCCCCACTCTGGCGATGACGACGCTTACCATAACCTCCTCGGCCTGCTCGATCCCGCTTTTGCCAACCTGCGCGAACTCACCCCTGACGACTACCGTGCCGCGCGCGAGCGCCTTGCCGGCTACTTCATTCAACGCCGCCGCCGTGACATTGACGCCTGGAAAGAGCCCGGCCTGTTTCCGCAACGCGAAACCTCTGATGTCAAATACAAGTTCTCCGGCGAATACGAGAAATTTTACGGCGACATTCTCGATTACGCCACCGAGAGCCTCACGGGTAGCGAGGCCCCCGGCCGGCAGCGACTGGCTTTCTGGGGCATGCTGGCTTTAATGCGCTGCGTCGGGTCGAGCCCCGCCGCGGCGGCTCGCGCCCTGCGCACGCGCGCCGCTACCGAGGCTGACGAGGCCGAAGCCGCCCGTCTCAGCGCCCGGGCGCTCGACGAAGAGGACGAGGCCGAAGACGATCTCGAACCAGGCGGCGCGATCGAAGACCCGCGCTTGGCCGGGTTGGTGGCGCAAGCAGAAGCCTTGGCGGCCCAACCCGCCAAAGACCCCAAGTTTACCGTCCTCAAGTCCGTTCTCCAGGGTCTGGTTCAGGACGGCTTCTCCCCGGTGGTCTTCTGCCGCTTTATCGCCACCGCCGAAGCCTTAGGCCAGGCCTTGGCCCGCGCCTTTCCCGACCATACGGTCGACGCCGTCACCGGCAATATCCCTTCCGAGGAACGCCAAGCGCGGGTGGAGACACTCGGCGATGCGGAGAAGCGCATTCTGGTGGCGACCGACTGTCTCTCCGAAGGCATCAATCTGCAAGCGTATTGCAACGCAGTGGTCCACTATGACCTCTCCTGGAACCCCACCCGCCACCAGCAACGCGAAGGCCGCGTCGATCGCTTCGGCCAGAAAGCCGAAGTGGTCCGCGCGGTGCTGATCTACGGGGAAAACAATCCCGTCGACGGCGCGGTGCTCGAAGTGATCCTGAAGAAGGCGCGCACCATCGAAAAGCAGACGGGCGTCCAGGTCCCCCTGCCTGACGAGGGCGGCGGCCTCACCAAGGCCCTCATGTCGGCGGTCCTATTGCGGGCTCGGAAGAAACGCCAAATCTCCTTCGATTTCGCCCCAAACGAGACTGCCGACGAGACGGCCGCCGCCATCGACGCCGCCATCGACGTCGCCTGGACCAATGCCAGCGAAAAAGAAAAGCGCGCCCGCACCATCTTTGCCCAACATAGTCTCAAGCCAGAAGAGGTCGCCCCCGAGTGGGCGGCCACCCTCTCCGCGCTGGGTAGCTTTGCCGACGTCCAGCGATTTGTCTCGCGCTCCTTAATGCGCTTGGGGGCCCCGCTGGCCGAAGGCCGGGGCGGCTATTTGGCTCCTCTCCATCGCACGGAGAATCCGCTCCGCGAACGCTTTCTGGCCGAGGGTCTGCTGGAGGACATTGCCGATCCCAAGGCGCTCCGCATCGCTTTTGAATCCCGCCCCCGCGCCGGATATGTCTCGGTACATCGGGCGCATCCGCTACCCGGCATCCTCGCCGAAACCTTTCTCGAAAACGCCCTCGATTCCGGCTCCCGTCCCGACGATCCCGCCACGCTGCCGCGCTGCGGCGTGTGGGAGAGCGGGCAAGTCAGCCGCGTCACCGTTTTGCTACTCCTCCGCATTCGGCATCGCCTCGATTCGCGCGGACGCCTGGGCCCCCGCTTTGCCATGGCGGAAGAGGCCGCCGCCCTAGCCCTCCATCCGCAAAACGGCACGCTGATCGCATCCGGCGCGGACGCCCTAAACCTCCTCGAAGCACCCAGCAGCGATGTGCCGGAGCGTGTGAAAGCCACCCAACTCGCCATGATGAAAGAGAATCTTGCCCGGTGGATTCCGGCCCTGGACCACTATGCCGGCGAGCGTGCCGCCATCCTCGCCGCCGACCACACCCGCGTCCGCCAAGCTCTCGGCTCTCGCTCCGCCGTGCGCGTCACCGCCGTTACGCCGGCCGATATCATCGGGGCTTACGTTCTCCTCCCGCAGCTTTAAAAAATGGCCACCCAAAAACACAAACGTCCTCCCGTGGTCCGCCGCCGCGCCCGCCTGGCCCGGCTCGACTTTGCCGCCCTTGAAATCACGGGCGCGTTGCTCACGCCCGACATGGTGGTCAAGATCGCTTCCTTTGACGCGGGTGACCAATCGAAGGACGGTTATGGAATTCCCCTGGGCCTCGACCTGCGCGATGAAATTGCCCGCTACTACCGCATTGGCGAGGCTCTCTGGAGCCGCTCCGTGGCGACCCGCGCCCCCGCCGCTCACTTCGTCGCGAACCTGCTGAAGCAGTGCTTCGGCTTCGATACCCTCCACTCCTGCCCACCCTCGACGATTGACGGACGTGCCTATCCCCTGGGCCACAGTGCCCTCGGGGGCCGCGTCCCCATCGTCATCGCCCCCGCCCCCGCTAATGCTACCGGCGAGCCCAGCCGCCGCCCGGGCGTCGACGAGAGCTTGGCCGAGTTCGGCGACGGGTCCCGCCGCCGTTCGGCCACCCTGCTGGTGCAGGAGTTCCTCAACGCCTCGGAGCCCGCACGCTGGGGACTGGCCTGCGATGGCGTCATCCTGCGGCTGATGCGCGACAACGCCAGCATGACGCGCCCCGCCTGGGTGGAGGTCAATCTGGGCAAGATCTTCTCTGAAAGCCTCTATGCGGACTTCTCCGCGCTGTGGCTGCTCGTCCACCAGAGCCGCTTCGGCGCGGCCGGTAGCCCGCCCGGGGAATCGGCGCTTGAAACTTGGTGGACGCGCGGCCGTGACGAGGGCGTCGCCGCCCGCGAGCACTTGCGCAACGGAGTCACCGAAGCCCTGAAGGAACTGGGGCAGGGTTTCCTGGAAAATCCCGGCAATGACCACCTTCGCCGCGCTTTGGCCTCCGGCGCGCTTAGCCCGCAAGCCTATTACGAAGAGCTGCTCCGGCTCGTCTACCGCATGATTTTCCTGTTCGTCGCCGAGGACCGGCTGCTACTCCATTCGCCGGATTCCACCGCCGCCGCGCGCGAGCTCTATGCCCAGGGCTACGCCATGGGCCGCCTGCGCGAACGATCCATGCGGCGCACCGCGTGGGACCGTCATCAGGACGCCTGGGAAGGCGTCAAAGCCGCGTACCGCGCCCTGGCCTGCGGCGAAGCCCGCCTGGGCCTCTCCTCGCTGGGCGGCCTCTTCGCTTCGGATCAATTGCAGCATCTGGGCGAAGCCCGCCTCCAGAACCGCCGCCTGCTGGCCGCCGTCTGGCGCCTCTCCTGGCTGCGGCCCGCGGGCGGCGCGCTTACCCGCGTCAACTGGCGCGACATGCAGGCCGAAGAACTGGGTTCCGTCTACGAGAGCTTACTGGAGCTCATCCCTCGCGCCAGTGCCGATACTCGCCTCTTCGACTTTGCCCCCACCGCCGAGGCCCGTGGCAGCGAGCGTAAGAAAACCGGCAGCTACTACACGCCCGATTCCCTGGTGAAGCTTCTGCTCGACACCACGCTGGACCCCGTGCTCGACGCCGCCGAAGCCCGCAATCCGGACGACCCGGCCGCCGAGATCCTGAAGCTTTCCATCATCGACCCGGCTTGCGGCTCCGGCCATTTCCTGTTGGGCGCCGCCCGGCGCGCCGCCGGCCGCATCGCTAAGTGGCGCAGCCCCGGCGCTCCCAGCCAGGCCGAGTTTCAGCATGCCCTGCGCGAAGTGATTTCGCACTGCATTTACGGGGTTGACCGTAATCCCATGGCCGTCGAACTCTGCCGAGTTGCCCTCTGGATTGAAGGTCTCGAAGCCGGCAAGCCGCTCACTTTCCTCACCAGCCACATTCGCGTGGGCGATAGCTTGCTGGGAGTTTTTGATTTCGCGATGCTCCGCCAGGGCATTCCGGACGAGGCCTACGCCGCCCTTACCGGCGATGACAAAGACGTGGCCAAAGCCTTTCAACGTTGGAATGCCGAGGGGCGAGACCGTGACCGCGACGCCGATAGTCTCGCCGCCGAACTCCGTCCGCCCAACGAATTGATCGGCCAGGCGACGGCTTTCTTTGCGATGCCGGAAGACACATTGGAGCAGGTGGCCCAGAAGCGCGCGGCCTATGAAGAGTTGCATGCCACCGACGCTTGGCGACGCTTCGAACGTGCCTGCAATTGCTACGTATCTGCTTATCTGGTTCCCAAGCGGACGCCCGTGCTAAACATACAGGATGATTGGCCCTCGCCTGTGGCATTGACGGAGCACGTCTGGGCCGCCATCCGGGGCAACGGCATCCCGGCCCTGGTGGATCAGTACGCCGAAGCCGTCCAGCGCCACTCCAAGCTATTCCATTGGCTGCTCGAGTTTCCCGATATCTTCGCGCGCGGCGGTTTCGACGTCGTGATTGGCAATCCGCCTTGGGAACGAATCAAACTGCAGGAACTCGAGTTCTTCGCCGCCCGCTCCCCGGAGATTGCCGAAGCTCCGAACAAGGCGGAGCGCCAGAAGCGGATCGATGCCCTGCGCGGTGCGGATTCGGAAAGCCCGCAGGGGCGCTTGCTCATCAGCTTTGAGTTCGCCAAGCGTACGGCGGAGGCGGCCAGCAAGTTTGCGCGGACCTCCGGTCGCTTCCCGCTCACCGGCACCGGCGACGTGA
>Ga0335394_10008672_pt1 | contig 11470 bp, 9 predicted proteins | sample MAT03_FD_205741 | JGI IMG/M metagenome (GOLD analysis project Ga0335394, IMG submission 205741) | Freshwater microbial communities from Lake Fryxell liftoff mats and glacier meltwater in Antarctica - MAT-03 (spades assembly) (version 2) ... | reverse complement strand
CCGCTGCGACGCAGAAGTGCTCGAGTCCTCGCAAGCAATTCCGCTAGGGCGAAAGGCTTTGCCACGTAGTCGTCGGCTCCAACGTCCAGTCCCACGACGCGGTCCAGTTCACCGCCGCGCGCGGTCAGAATGAGAATCGCGCCCTCGTAGCCATTGACACGCACTCGCCGACACACATCAAGGCCGTCCATGTCGGGCAGCCCCAAGTCGAGGATGACTAAGTCCACGTCGGCAACAGCGATCTTTTCGACCGCCGTCTTCCCAAGCTCACAACGCTCGACCGAGTAGCCTTCACGCTCGAGCGTGCGCATCAAAGGAAGGGCGATGCCGTCGTCGTCCTCGACGACCAGCACGCTAGCGGACATGTCATCGATGATACGGCGGCCCTTCGGGCATGATCCTGATGGCGCGCGGTGGGCGGATTGTCAGCACTGCAGCCATCAACGCGATGGCGAGAAACGCTTGTGCCACCACAGTGACAGTAATCGGCTCCCTCGGCTGCCCGGGGGGACCAAGGGTCATCAAGAGCGTCGTGGCGACAATCGTCAGCGCCGCTATCGCGGCCAGTATCGCCCGCGACTCGGCACACTCGCTCCACAGCAGGCGAATCGAGGCGATGCCTCCCGCCGCGGCAACAGCCGCAAGCGCAAGCGCAAGAACGCCAGAGTCACCAACGGCGCGGACTGCGATGATGCTCTGCCCGCTGGCGAGAAGAATCCCCACAGCAGCAATCACGGCTCGACCGGCGAACTGCCGCATCAGAAGTCCCGGTCGAGTGTTCCGGTCTCGGCGACCGGAGCCGATGAACTGGTGTTTCCAAATTGGTCGGTCACGAGGGCTGACGGCGTCCACGACATCGCGACGAGCGCGGCGGCGGTTCTCAAACTGCCGCCGCTGGCGAGTGCACCGAGGGTTACACGGACAACTGTGACCGTGACCCCGTTCACCGTCGTCGTGCTCGCGATCATGGTGCCAGCGAAGACTGCCGTCTTGTTGTTCTTGATGAAGTCCGACCGAAGGTTGACACCACCGAGGTTGACCTGGCTGCCGGTGCGCTGGATGTCAACGAAGTCGTTCGCGCTGCCCGCACCGAGGATGTTGCCATCCTGAAGTCGAACCGAGACGGCGAGCGCTGAACCATTCCACCCGGGCGACACAGTCGAGAGGGAGACGGCGTCGGTAAAGGTGTACGTGAGAATGTCGCCGACATCGAGACGGCCAGCGGTTCCGGTCCCGTTGAGCGCTTGGATGTCCGCACCGCGAAGCAGCGTGTTGTCCACCTGACGGTTGCCGACCGGGGCCGAGATCGTGGTCTTGCCAGCGCCATCGACAAGCACCGCGCGGAAGTCGTACAGTCCATCCGACACCGTCGCGGAATCCCACGTGCAGCCATACGGGCTGGCGGTGACCGCGCAGATAGTCGTCCATGCGGATGAGCCTGCTGGAGCGCGTTGGATCGTTACCGAGACAATGCCAGACCCGGCGGCAGCGTTCGCCGTCAGCGACACTGTTCCACGAAGGAATGCGCCAGGGTCAGCGAGCGATACCGACGAGACCGTGTTATCTACGACGATGTTGGCGACCGCGGTCGATGTTGCTGTGTTGCCTACGGCATCGGTCGCGACTGATCTGAAGGTGTATGTGCCGTTCGCGAGGCTCGCCGTGTCAAATCGGCACGAGTATGGAGAGACTGTCACCGAGCAGAACGTTATAAAGCTCGACGACCCAGAGGGTGCGTATTGCATGTCGACCCGAGCAACGCCCGAACCGGCGTCGGTCGAGGCCGTGCTGAAGGTCACGAAGCCACTGAGTGGGCTTCCCGGATTCGCAAGCGCAACCGACGGCGCCGCGTTGTCGACAAGCACGTCGATTACGGTGGCCGAAATGACGCTAGAACCGCCCGAAACAGCAACCGAACGCAAGTCGAAGTAATCGTTGGTGAACGTTGTCGTGTTCCAAGAGCACGTGTACGGCGAGGCCAGGCTATTGCACAGCGTTTTGAAGTTTCCACTGCCTGCGAGGGCGTACTCGACTCGCACCGTGTACGTCGTGGAGCCTTGGTTTGACAGTGTCGTTGCGAGAGCAACAGTGCCGCGCACGACGTCGCCGGGGGAGGTCAGCACGACCGACAGGGCATTGGCGACGGTCGTTCTGACAGACGATGAAGTTGTCGAGTATCCGGCGTTGTCTGTGGCGACAGCTCGCAGATCGTAAGTGCCATCGGCAACCAGCTTGGTATTAAAGACGCACGAGTACGGGCTTGCGGAGACAGTGCAGAGTTGAGTCCACGTTGAGGCCCCAACGAGTTGGTACGACATGCTCACCGAGGCGACGCCGGATTCTGCATCGGACGCGGTTGCCGTAATCGTCACCGTGTCCTTGACCGGCGATACCGGCTGAGCCAGAGCCACTATTGGCGGCGTCCAGTCCTTTGACGCAGATACCGTGGATGGGACGTTGCTCGACCCAGAGGTGAACGCTGCACTGGTGAAGGCCGGGGGGTCGGAGATGACAGCCACGGCCAAAAGTGCCATTGCTGCCAATAAGACGACGACGCGGTTCACGAGGGTGGCTCCTTGCCAGAATGATATTCGGAATGGTGCTGAAGTCACCTTTCACGTTACCGAGCGCGCGGCAACGTGTCGGCAACAGTGGTGCTACGAAACGGATACAGCTGTGGTGCCGATGACTTCCGTGTTGTTGGCGCGGTCTGCTGCGCGCGAGCGCATCACAACAACAATTTCTCCGACACAAAAGAGGGCGACGAGGCCGGCCGGGATGCCAAGGACGAGAACGCGCGTTGCCGGGTCCGCCAACGCCATAAAGACAAAGCCGAGTGCTGGAAAGGCGAACTCGACGCGGGCCTGACCCGGGGCGTCAAGTGAGAAGGCCCACGGATCGACCGACGAGTTGGCGTCACCCCGTGTCCGGAACACCAAGGCGGTGTCGGCGCGATCAATGGATGTGATGCGATGCGTCACGAGGCGACCCACACCCGAGTCTGCGGGAGGAAGGTAGGTGATGACATCCCCAACTGTGAGCGCGCCGACTGGTACCTCGCGGGTGAAGACGATCGACCCGCGCTCGATCGTGCCTGACATGGATGCGCCCGTGACGATGTACCGGTCGAAGCCGAGCAGCCCGGGAACAAGCAGCACGAGGCCAATCAGGGTGGCAACGATCGTGACCGTGGTTGTCAGCGCCGAAACGATACGTGACAGCGGGCGAAAGCTGCGGCGGGTTCGGATGCGCATTGGTCTACCTCATTGGGTCAGTGCTCGTGGTGACAGTGGAGGGTGGGCGAAGCAGATGCAGAGATGTGGCGCCGACGCAGCCTGTGGGGATGCGTCGGCGCCGTCGAGTTCGCCGGCGAGCGGACGAGCTGTTACTGGTTGTAGGTCGAGGCCGCTGTCTGAACTGCGTCCCACGTGTAGCTGGCCGAGGCAGATTTGCCCTGCTCAGTGTTGTCAGCCGACTGGGCGAGGGTGACCGTGAAGATGTACTCTCGTGCCTCACCGGCGCCGAAGTCACCGAGCGCCAAGGGACCAGCGGTTGTCAAGGCGCCGAAGGTACCGGTCCACACAGTTGTGGTTGGAGCTGCCGCTGTGGTGATGCGCAGCGTCAGGTTGCTCTTGTTGACAAAGCCGTTTGTCGCGTTCTCGGTCAGCTTGAACGTCGAGGCGAGGGTTCCGGTGTTGGTGATGGTGACCTTGCCAACGACAGAGTCGCCCGGCTTGAGGTTGCTGAGCGAGAAGATGGCAGCGTTCGCCTTACTGTTGCTCTGCGTGAGGGTGCCCGTGGCGTAGCTGTTTGCCGTGTTGGTCGAGTTCGATACGAAGTCGGCTCCGGTGCCGACGGTGAGCGCGGCAGCGGCAATCAGGGTCGCGACCGGGATGAGAATTCGGGCGGCGATTGGACGGGTGCGGGTGGTGTTGTGGCGGCTCATGGCTGCTCCTTCGTAGGCGTCAAAATGCGATCGGCGAATTCCGATGTTTTGACACTACGAAGAGCGAATCCACGGGCCACCTACATCACAGACACGCCAGATCAACAGTTTGGCAACAGCGCCAGGCCGGGGAACAGGAAAAGGGACCCTCTCGCGGCTCTAGCAGGCGCGCCGCTACCCGTTCTGCGGGAACCCGAGGTTGATACCGCCGTGTGACGGGTCGAGCCAGCGGCTTGTGATCGCTTTCTCCCTCGTGAAGAAGTGCACGGCCTGCGGACCGTACGCCTTGGTGTCGCCGAACAGCGAGTCCTTCCAGCCGCCGAACGAGTAGTACCCGACGGGCACCGGAATCGGCACGTTGATGCCGATCATGCCGACCTGTACCTCGTGCTGGAAGCGTCGAGCAGCGCCGCCATCGTTCGTGAAGATGGCCGTGCCGTTGCCGTACTGGCTCGCGTTGATCAGGTCAAGACCCTCTTGGTAACTCGCGACCCGAACGATCGCGAGCACCGGCCCGAAGATCTCGTGGCGGTAGACATCTGAGTCGGTTGAGACCTTGTCGATGAGCGTCGGTCCGAGCCAGAATCCGTCGGCACCACCGTCAACCTCGATCCCGCGACCGTCAACCACGACGGATGCCCCATCAGCGATCGCAATGTCGATATAGCTCGCGACCTTGTCGCGGTGCTCGCGGGTAATGAGCGGCCCCATATCGCAGCCGCGCGTTCCGTCGCCGACCTTGAGCCCGGACATCCGCGATTCGATCTTGGCGATGAGGTCGTCGGCGACAGGCTCGACCGCGACGACCACCGAGATCGCCATGCAGCGCTCGCCAGCCGAACCGAATCCGGCATTGATGGCCGAGTCAGCGACAAGCTCGAGGTCGGCGTCCGGCAGCACGAGCATGTGGTTCTTCGCTCCACCGAGTGCCTGCACGCGCTTGCCGGCGCGCGACGCCGTTTCGTAGATGTACTTGGCGATGGGGGTCGACCCGACGAACGAGATCGACTGCACTGTCGGGTGCTCGAGTAGAGCATCCACCGACTCTTTATCGCCGTGCACGACGTTAAAGACGCCATCTGGCAGCCCAGCCTCCTGGAAGAGCTTTGCCATCCAGACCGCGGCGGACGGGTCTTTCTCGGATGGCTTCAGCACGACCGTATTGCCGGCCGCGATCGCGATCGGGAAGAACCACAGCGGCACCATCGCCGGAAAGTTGAACGGGCTGATGATGCCGACAACGCCGAGCGGCTGCCGCAACGAGTAAACGTCGACGCCGCTCGAGACGTTCTCGGAGTACTCGCCCTTCATGAGCTGCGGAATGGAGGTGGCGAACTCAACGACCTCGAGCCCGCGCGCGACCTCGCCGAGCGCGTCTGAGGCGACCTTGCCGTGCTCGTTGGTCAGGATCGCAGCCACGTCGGCTTTGCGGGCGTTGAGCAGCTCGCGAAAGTTAAAGAGCACGCCCTGACGCTTCGCAAGCGACGTGTCGGCCCAGCTCGGAAAGGCTGCCTGTGCGGCCTGTACCGCGACGTCGACGTCTGCCGTGGTCGCCAAGCGAACCTCACGCGAGACAGTACCTTCTGCCGGATTGTAGACCGGGGCAGTGCGTGATGAAGCGCCAGCGAACGATGCGCCGTTCACCCAGTGATCGAGAATTTCCATGGGACAACTCTACCGATGGACATTTCTCGAACATTTTGTTGCGGATGCCGCGGCAGGCCTAGGAGGCGGCTGTCTGTGGTCGCTGTCCAGCGCCGCGCTGTCCGTAGCCGCTGTGTCCGTAGTCGCTGTGTCCGTGGCCGCTGCCAGACTGACCGCATGGACTCGAACACGTCACTACTCCTCGCGCTTGTAGCCGGCCTCGCCGTCGGGCTCACGCTTGGGGCGCTTATTGGTTGGCTGCTCGCGCGATCCCGCGGCGCCTACGGCGGGGCAGCCGAGCTGGCAGCGCAGGAGGCCGCCAGAACGATCTCGGAGCTTATGGCCCGAGCCGCGGCATCCGACGCGACAGCAACCGAGCTACGGCAACAAGTGGACCAATTGCTCGCTCATCAGCGGGTGCAACAAGAGAAGAACGAGCAGGACAATCGCGTGCTGCAAGCCCTCATGCCCGTGCAAGAGACCCTGCGCACGATGCAGTCAAAGGTCACCGATCTGGAACGCGAGCGCACGAGCCAGTTCGGGGCGCTCAACCAGCAGCTGCTGTCAGCGCGACAGTCGGAAGAGCAATTGCGCGCGACCGCTGAGTCCCTCGCTTCGGCCCTTCGGTCCAATAGCGTGCGAGGCGTGTGGGGTGAAACCCAGTTGCGCAACGTCGTTGAGGCAGCAGGGCTCATCGAGCGGGTCGACTTCGATGTGCAATCGAGCATTCGATCGGATGCCGGCAGCGGCAGACCAGACATGGTGATCCACCTGCCCGGCGGCAAGAATATCGCGGTCGATGCCAAGGTGCCGTTCAGCGCGTACCTCGAGGCGAGCCAGATTCCCATTACCGCGACTGGCGAGGAGGGTGCTCGGCGCGAGACGCTCATGAAGCAGCACGTTCGCACGGTACGCGGTCACATCGATGCGCTCGCGAGCAAGGCGTACTGGGCAGGGCTTGAGGCCTCACCCGAACTGGTGATCGCGTTCATACCGAGCGAGTCGCTCGTCTCATCGGCGATGGAAGCGGACCCGGCAATCATGGACTATGCCTTCAGCAAGCGAGTCGCACTTGCCTCGCCGGTCACCCTGTGGTCGGTGCTGAAGACCGTCGCATTCTCGTGGCAGCAAGACGTGTTGACGGAGGACGCCAAGCTGCTCTTCGACCTGAGCCGAGAACTGTACTCGCGGCTTGCGACGCTCGCCGGCCACGTCGAGAAACTCGGACGTTCGCTCGAAAGCACGGTCAAGAACTACAACGGATTCGTCGGGTCGATGGAGCGCCAAGTGCTCCCAACGGCACGCAAACTCAACAAGCTTGACGAATCCACCGTGCTCGGCCCGCTCGCCGCGATCGAGGATTCACCGCGTGAACTCAGTGCGATGGAACTGGTCGCCGAACTGGAAGCTCAGCGCGAGGCGGACTGAGGAGTTGCAAGCTCCGCGACGACATTGACGTCTGCACCAGCATCGCTCGGCGCATGGCCTGCTCATTGCGCACCCGCCGGGATCAGGCGCTTGTCCAATGTGCGGTGCCATCAGCGAACGCAGCGCGCTTCAACGGTCGAGCCACTTCTCCGCGAGGTGGTCGGCGCTGACTCGACGGATCGTGTTCGAGTGCGAGCGCAACACAATGCTTTCCGTTCGGATGATCGGCCCGAGCCGCCGCACGCCGTTGACAAGGCCGCCATCGGTGACTCCGGTTGCCACGAAGAACGTGTTGTCGCTGCGCACGAGGTCGTCGGCCTCGTAGACGTGGTCGAACTTGAGTCCAGCATCCGTCCCCCGCTCGCGCTCTTGGCCCGTCGACGGGACGAGTATGCCCTGGATCAGCCCGCCGAGCGCCTTGATCGCGCACGCGGTTGCGACACCTTCCGGGCTGCCCCCGATGCCGACGCAGATGTCGATTCGCGTGCCGTACAGCGCAGCGTTGATTCCGCCGGCCACATCGCCGTCGAGCATCAAGCGCGTTGACGCGCCCGCTGCCCGAATTTCCGCGATGAGGTTCACGTGACGCGGGCGGTCGAGTACGGCAATGACCATGTCATCGACTCGCTTGCCCTTGGCCTTGGCAAGGGCACGGATGTTCTCGCCGATAGGTTTGCGAATGTCAACCGTGCCGCGTCCCTCAGCGCCGGTGACGATCTTGTCCATGTAGAACACGCTCGAGGCGTCGAGCATCGTCCCGCGGTCAGAGACGGCGATCATCGAGATGGCATTCTGCCGACCCGCCGCGGTGAGGGAGGTGCCGTCAATCGGATCGACGGCGATGTCGCAAGCCGGTCCCCGACCGGTGCCGACATGCTCGCCGTTGAACAGCATTGGCGCGTTGTCCTTTTCGCCCTCACCGATGACGACGACACCGTCAAAATCGACCGTTCCGAGGAATTTGCGCATCGCATCTACGGCCGCACCGTCTGCCGCCAGCTTGTCGCCCCTGCCGATGAACGGAACTGCGCGAATCGCGGCAGCCTCGGTCGCCCGCACAAGCTCGAGCGCAAGGTTGCGATCGGGGTGCAGATAGAGAGTTTCGGATTCAGTGCTCACGGTTCGCGTCCTTGGATTGTGAGGGCAATCGTGCGGTTCTCAGCGGGTGGACGCGCCGGTGGTGGTCAGCGCGATCACAGCCTAGCGCGGCCGAACGTGGCAATCGGGGTTCGTGTCGGCGATAGCTAGACTTTGAGCGGCCAGTAGCCCGACACGATCGCGACCCAAGGAGAGCCACCATGCCTGTTGCCACCCCAGAGCAATATGCCGAGATGCTCGACAAGGCCAAGTCCCGAGGTTTTGCGTACCCAGCGATCAACGTCTCGTCGTCGTCAACGATCAACTCTGTGCTGCAAGGTCTCACCGAAGCTGGCTCAGACGGCATCCTGCAGGTGACGACGGGTGGAGCGGACTTCTTTGCTGGCCAGAGCGTAAAGGCACGAGCATCCGGTGCATTGGCATTCGCGGCGTTCGCGACCGAGGTTGCCAAGAACTACCCGGTCACCATCGCGCTGCACACCGATCACTGCCCGAAGGATGCGCTTGCCGGTTTCGTGATACCGCTCATCGAAGCCTCGGAGGCAGCGGTCAAGGCTGGCGGCAACCCTATTTTCCAATCGCACATGTGGGATGGCTCGGCCGTGCCATTGACCGAGAACCTCGAGCTCGCCAAGGAACTGCTGCCTCGGATGAAGGCGATAAGCGCGGTTCTTGAGGTCGAGATTGGCGTTGTCGGCGGCGAAGAGGATGGCGTCAGCCACGACATCAACGAGCACCTCTACACAACGCTGCATGACGCGATCGCCACCGTTGAGGCGCTCGGATTCGGCGAACAAGGTCGTTACCTGGCAGCGCTCACCTTCGGTAACGTGCACGGCGTCTACAAGCCGGGCAACGTCAAACTCAAGCCAGAGCTGCTCGGTGAGATTCAGGATGGCATCCAGGCGAAGTACCGTACGGCCGCGAATCCCCTCGACCTCGTTTTTCACGGCGGCTCAGGTTCGACGGACGAAGAGATCGCCATCGCCGTTTCCAACGGTGTTGTCAAGATGAACATCGACACAGACACGCAGTACGCCTTCAGTCGCTCGGTTGCCGATACCGTGCTGCGCAACTACGACGGTTTCTTGAAAGTGGATGGCGAGGTCGGCAATAAGAAGATTTACGACCCGCGATCATGGGGCAAGTTGGCAGAATCGGCGATGGCGGCCCGTGTCGTCGAGGCGACAAAGCAGCTCGGCTCGGCCGGACACTCGCAAACCTAACGCCGGTCGCCCTCCGGGGCGACGCGGAAGGTAACTCCGAGTGCGTGGCGGTCTACCCGGAGGTCTTCGACTGCGGTCCCCAGCGCGAGCAAGTATGGCGCGAGGTGCATGATGCGGAGGCCTTCTGGCAGGGCGATGTCAAGACTCACGCCGACCGCCGTCGCGCCGTCTGGCGCCTCGCGCAGTTCGATGAGGAGTGAGCCGGAATCGGTACCCGGAGTGTCCAGAATCGCTTGGAGCAAGGCCCGAAGCGCGGTGCGTTGCGCGTCATCCATTGCGCGCGCGCGTTGCTTCGGATCAACGACGACGAGCCGTGACTGCTGCGCGATCGACTCGAGCCAAGTCACGTTGGATTGTGTTACCAGGTCGTCTCGGATGCGGCGCGCGAGCTGCCCGGCGAGTGCGCGCTCCTCGGGGCTGACGACCCCGGCATCCGCGATTCGCTCGAGAAACGGCGCCGCGCGTGCGCTGAGCTGAGCGAGGGTGACACGCTCAACGACGTTGGCCGCCTCGTCGAGCACCGCCCTGCCATCCACAGCGTTGCGAGACGGGCTGTCGAGCATCCGAGACATCGTGCTGACTATCGAATACGAGAACGTCACCGTTGCGAGCACGCCGAGAATGGGCGAGTACCCGATGAGTACTGCGGACCCGAGTACGCCCCAGCTGTCTTGGAAGGGGTTCAACAGGCTCAGACCGATCGCGATCGTCGCGCTCGTCGCTGCTCCCCCAAGCACGAGGAGCTTGGGGGCCGTGAGGTACGGGGCGAGGCTCGCCGTTGCGAGCGTGATCGCGCTGGGGGCCCACCAGAATTCGAGGGCGAAGGGTGCGCCCGAGTAATCCAGGGCCGACACTGCGACGGCTGCCACGACGAGGCTGAAGACGAGGCCGGCCACGACCCAGCCGATCGGTGGACGCATGGGCCGAGTAATCACGTGCACGAGTACACAGGCTCCAGCCGCGAGCACGACAGAGGCAAGCTGAGCAACGGGCGCTCGCGATACACCCCACTGTCCAGCGATCAGAGCGAATCCATACACCACAACGAGCGCGGCGCAGGCGAGCGGCACATTGGTGCCAGTGAACCAGCTGATTGGATCGATCGACTGGGCCGACTGCACCAACAAGCGCCTACGCGGTGGCATCGATGGCCTCTTGCTCCACCAGCTGCGTTGGCACCCGCATGACGATTGAGGTGCCTGCGCCCGGTGCCGACCAGATTTTTACGCTGCCGCCGACGGCCGTGATCCGGTTCACGATTGAATTCCGCACGCCAAGGCGATCTTCAGACACGGACTCTGGAACGAAACCGGAACCCTCGTCCGCGACGATGACGGTCAGGTCTTTTGGGCCATAGAACAAGTCGATCTCGGCGGTGGTGGTCCCAGCATGCCGCAGCACGTTCTCTAAACACGCCCGAGTGGCGGCGATCACGGCGTGAGAAGCCTCCACGGTGAGGTGACGGACGGCCGTCCCCGACCCGGTCACGCGCACGGAGAGCCCGCGCCATTGCATATCGGAGACGACCATCAAGATCTGGTTGCGCAACTCGGCATCCACGTCATCGACGGTTGTCAGCTCGGCCGATGTTCGCAGCCACTCGGCGCCTCGTAGTATCGAGAGATCCTCGCGCAGTCTCGTGACGACGCGCTCGTCAAGGGCGTCCGGTGAGTTCATCACGAAGGCAAGATCATTGAGCAGCGTGTCGTGCACCGCGGCGGAGACGCGATCCCTGAGGGCCTCCTCGGTGGCGTGGCGCCTAGTTTCGACATCTAGCTCTTCAAAGTCGGGTACCCGCTGCCGCTGAAGCGCCTGAATCCGCGCGAGCACTGAGTACGCGACGACGTAAAAAGTGAACATCAGGATCGGTCCCCAACCGGTGCGTACTGGCTGCGCTGCGATAATCGCCACGGCAACGCTCGCGAGCGTAGACGTGGCGAATCCGATCAGTATCCAGATCAGCCCGGCGAGCCACGTCGTTGCCCCGACAGCTACCAGTACGAGCGAGATGGCGGGTCGATTCAGAAGGAAGAAGGCATCGTCGTTGAGTCCGGGATCTGCGGCCAGCAGACTCAGCTGGAAAACGACGGCCCCAATGGCGCCTGCGGCGAGGAATACGCCGACCAGC
>Ga0335394_10008671_pt1 | contig 11471 bp, 12 predicted proteins | sample MAT03_FD_205741 | JGI IMG/M metagenome (GOLD analysis project Ga0335394, IMG submission 205741) | Freshwater microbial communities from Lake Fryxell liftoff mats and glacier meltwater in Antarctica - MAT-03 (spades assembly) (version 2) ... | reverse complement strand
TCTGGGGTCGCGGTCGCCCATTGCCAGCTCGCGGGTTCAGGCGGACTTCTCCTCGCGGCAGATCGCGTCGGCGGCGTCGCGCAGCAACGCGTCGGCAGCCTCGGGCGTCGCGCCCAGGCAGCGCGCCAGCTCGACTGCGTCACCGGCTTCGAACGCATCGACGACGAGGTCGGTCGCGTGGGCCAGACGCGCGCTGAGGGTGTCCGCGGTCGCCTCGTGATGCCTCCCGCAGGCCGCAATGATCGCATCCGGAAGCTGCCATGCGGTTGCAAGCTCGCGACCGGCGTGTTCGTGGTACCGGGCGACCAGATCCGCTGCGACCTCCGGGGAAGGGACGTCGATCGACTCGAGCAACCGATAGATGCGCGTCTCGCCGATGTCGTGGAGAAGACCGACGAGATAGGCGCCATCGACCGAGAGCTGTAGATGACGCCCAGCCACCTCGGCGACCGCCGCGCATCGCACGCTTCGTCGGACCGACGCTTGAACCTCGGCCTGATGGCGCTTGAGCCCGACCGACGACGAGGCGTGCACCGCCTGGAAGAGAAGGTCGCGGGTGCGAACGAGCCCGAGCCGACCGATCGCGGCGCGCGTGTTGGTGACTGCTGCACCTCGGCGGAAGCCGACGCTGTTGGCGACCGACATGAGACGAGCGGCGAGGGGCGGGTCGCTGCGCAGCAGCGCATCGAGCTCGTCAAAGGCCGCATCCGGGTCGGAAGCCAGCCGCATTGCCACCAAGGCGACCCGAGGCAAGACCGGGAGCGAGCCGCGCCCCGTGTCGATCCGATGCTGGAGCTCACGCTCGCACGCGGGAACGGCGACCTCCTCGGCACGCGGCGCGCCGCGATCGCGACGGGGATCGCGCTGGGGGAGGCGCACCGTTTCGGTGAGATCGGCGCGGGCCGACGACGGAGGCGGGGCGTTGCCCCAGCGAAAAGAAGCCGGCGCTGGCCGAGGACCAGCCCAGGAAGGGAATGCGCTACGCCCCATGACTCACCGACTCTTCTTTGGAATTCATGGAACCTTCCGGCAGGGGCCAAACGATGGTGCGATCGCGGCCTCCACGTTTGGCGGCATACAGCGCTAGGTCGGCACGACGAAGGAGCTCGTCGGAGTCGACCGGAGCGCTCGGGTCGAACCCGGCGATACCGATGCTCACGGTGACCTCCGCGGGCCCGCCCTCCATCGGCGTGCAGCTGACCGCGCGGCGCAGACGCTCCGCAGCGAGAAGGCCATTGTCCAGCCCCAACCCGAACAGGACGATGACGAACTCCTCGCCTCCGAGTCGAGCGACGGCATCCTCCGGGCGCACGTTGGCATTCAGATCTTCGGCGAGACGCACGAGGACGGCGTCACCCATTCCGTGGCCGTAGCGGTCGTTGATGAGTTTGAAGTGGTCGATGTCGACGAAGGCCACCACGAAGGGCTGCAACGCATGCAGGTGGCCGGCGAGCACCGTGTCGAGCCCGCGACGGTTCCAGAGCCCGGTGAGCGGATCGGTGCTCGCGCGCTGCCGCAGAGCGTCGCGCTCGATGCGGACCCGGCGCAGCGAGTCCAGGGCGCGTTTGTGCCGAAGCTGGCCGCGCACCCGCGCACGGAGCTCGGACGGGCGGCTGTCGGCACGGGTGATGAGGTCGTCGGCGCCCGCAAAAAGAATGGCCGCGGCCGCCTCTTCGTCGAGGTCGTCGTCGACGGTGACCACGAAGCACGAACGGATGCCGATCTGCCTCGACTTCACCTCGTCGCACAGCTCGATGGCCGAGAAGCGAAGCGGCTCCAGCGCACAGAGGATGATGTCCGGCCGCAATGCCATGGCGGCCTGCAAGAGGTCATCGGGCTCGCTGATGATGGCGACGGTGAGGCCCTCTTCGGCGAGCGCCACGGCGATCCGATCGGCACGCTCGCTGCGGGTGTCGACGATCAGGGCGCACGGCGGCTCCTCGGCCGACGGCGACAGCGTCGAGGGTTGGACGAGCTGGGAAAACGCGGTCACGGTCGCTAAGACAGACGGCGCGCGAGGCTGCCGCCTTAAGTCGAAACGAGCGGCGCTCGGAAGCTCGGTGGTTCATCGCATTCGTGGACGGCGATCCAGATCGCCCCTTGATCCTCGGTGCAATACCCAACGTTCACGCCCGCTCACCGGTCGACGACCACACCGCAGCTCTCCACCGCGTGAACACGGCCGACGGCATCCTGTTCCAGTTTGGAGATCGCTGAGCTGGTCTTGATGGCCACCTCTTTCGCCCGCGTCATCGGGCGGTCAGCGGGCGGCAGTGAGCGCGCCGCGGATCGCCGAAAGCAGCTCCCCTGCGGCGGCGCTTGTCGTGTGTCGTGTGTCGTGTCAGGCCGCGGTGGTCCAGCCCTTGGGACTCGGCGCGAAGCTCGCGTGAACGGGCGTCGAGCCCTCGCCGATCTCCGCCAGCTGGTCGATCGAATAGTCCGACTTGGGGGGCTTCACCGCGACCATGAGGCGGAGCGCGCGAGCGCAGCGCGTGCAGAAGGTGCTCGCGCGCCACGGCCGCACCCTCGACGGGAAAGGCGAGCGCGACGCCGCCGAGCCGGTCGGCGAGCAGCTCGCGCTCGCGGCCCTCTGCGGTGCAGCGGCCGCGGGCCACGGCCTCGCTGGCGATCGAGCGGGCGAGCCGCTCTATCCCGCCGCCGTTGATTTGTCCGCAGCTCGCGAAGTGGAGGGCGGCACGCACCGTGTGCACCTGGTCGAGGCTCGCACCCGCTATCCAGGCGCGTCGGTGGTCGTCGAGGGCGACGCCGCACAGCCGCCCGTTTCAAGCTTTACCCCAAGGAGAATCATCATTTCATGCCGGGTGATGGGCTATCGACGCCGCAGGAGTACGATCAGCCGAACCACGTGGCGAAAGAGGTCATCGACGACATCGCCGCGTGGATATTGGAGTGAATCCTTTCGCGCTTCGGCCATCTCGAATCTCACGCCGAGTGGGCGGATTGCGCGGCCGCGACCAGGGCGTGGCGCGCCGCTGGGTCTTACTTCACGAGAATGGGTGTGGAGGATGACGCGGCGGAACAAGGCGACACGTCCGTGCTTGTAGGGCGCTCCCAGGTCTGGCGTATCTTCGAGCAAGTGGCGAGCTTGGATGACTTCTTCGGCGAAGAGGCCGGGAGCCGAAGGCCGATTCTCCCGCCACCACTTGTCGATGGCGTTCGTCTGCTCACGGGCTGGGCCCGAGAAAATGACCTTCACCCTCGGGACAGCAGCTGGCGGACGACCTCATCAGCATCGACTACATCGCCCTTCGCGATGGCCGCCATGCCCGCGTCGAGATCCTTCTGGATCGCCGCTCGCTCCTCGTCGTCGAAGTTGTCGTCGTCGTCGTCGCCCACGAAGGCCTCGGCCGGACGGAGGTAGATCACCTCGCCCTCGGGCAGGTCCGTGGGCTCGTCGAGGACGATGCGCCCGTTCTGCACGTGGGCTTTGAGCGGCGGCATGAGGATGACGAGGGTAGCGGCTGGCCCCGACCGACGCTAGCGAGGTCACCGGCTGGGAGATGTGGCGGCGGAACCCACGTGGTGCTCGCCGAGCCCGAGGTCAGGCGCCTTCACTCCAAGCTGACCGCACCCGTATTGGTGATGCAGGGCGGACGCGACTATCAAATGACCCTTGCGGATTTCGATGGTTGGAAGAAGGCCCTAAATGGAAGGAAGAACGTCCGTTTCAAGCTTTACCCCAAGGAGAATCACCATTTCATGCCGGGTGAGGGGCTATCGACGCCGCAGGAGTACGATCAGCCGAACCACGTGGCGAAAGAAGTCCTCGACGACATCGCCGCGTGGATATTGGAGTGAATCCTTCCGCGCTTCGGCCATCTCGAATCTCATGCCGAGTGGGCGGATTGCGCTGCCGCGACCAGGGCGTGGCGCGCCGCTGGACTTACTTCACGAGAATGGGTGTGGAGAGCGCCGAGGCGTCGTGCGCCCCGTCGGCGAGACGCAGGTACAGACCGGCCGCCTGCCCCGCCACGAGGAAGACGCCGTAATTGGCGATACGGCCGCGAGCGTCGCGTTTTGCGTCAAAGTGACGCTGGGCGATCCAGCGACCGGGGCGGGCCAGCGCGAGCGACGAGAGCCAGGCGTCTTGCCCGAGATCGCGTCCGATCACGACCTCTTCACCTTCGGCACCATAGTCGCTCTTGATGACCCAATCCTCGCGCGCTGCGCGGACAAGCTCGGGATGGAGGGTCTCCAGACGAGACGATACCGGCACCAGGCGCTCGATGATCGACTGCGATCGGCGTCCGAACCGATGGATGTACTCCCACATGAAGGCCATCGATCGCTTGTTCTGGGGCAGCACCGAAGCGAACGGGTTGATGACGGCCGTCTTGCCGTCCACCTCGGCGCCGATCGCCGCGTTGAGGGCGGCCACGAGGGGCGCGGTGTCCTCGATGCGATCGTCCTGCCAGGCGCTGGCGCGCTCACCCCACCAGTCGGTCTTGTAGTGCCGTAGCAGGACCCCCAGCGGGCGGTCGAAGAGCGTCGCTCGCCCGTCCTCGTCGCGGCCGAGGTTGTACGGCGAGCCGAGGACCACGTCCCAGCCAGCCTCGCCGAGCCAGCGCCGGTAGAGCCGCACCAGCGACAGGTCCTCGGTGAACTCGGTCGGGTAGACGATGCCGACGCTGCGGGGCGAGTCGCCTGCGAGACGCTGGAACATGCGCTCGACCATCGCGACGAAGCGGCGCCCGAGGGTCGCGCTCGGATCGCGCGCACCGCCGGTGTGCCCTGCGGCCGCGAGGGCGCCGAGCACGACGGCCTCGGCCTCGCCGGTGGGCGTGTCGCAGTTGATCTCGCTGGTGACCAGGCCCTCCTCCGTCAGGAACAGATCGACCCGCGCCACGCCGTGCCAGCGCGGAGCGGACGCGAAGAACATGGCCTTCTGCGACGCAGTCAGCCCAAAGAAGTCATCGAGCACCGCTTCGTCGTCGAGCGCCAGCTGGACCAGCTCGTCGTAGACCTGTGCGAGGTCCTCGGCCGCGCCGGCGAGCTCCGCGGCAAAGGCTCGATCGACCACCACCGGCTCGCTCTCGAAGCGCGGCTCGCCGGCCAGCCATGGATCGGTGATCGTTCCTTCGGCGACGAGAGCCCGCGCGAACGCTTCGTAGCGGCCGTCGGGCGAGGCGGCGGATGCCACGGTGCTCACGCGAGCCGCGAGATTGCCAGCGCCGCCGCCACGTAGGTTCCCGCCTCCATCGCAGCCATGCCCACATTGCGCTCCTGGACGATGGCGTCGTCGAACGCCCCGCCGCGCAGGCAAGGCTGCTTGCCCAGGAGGAGCCCCTGCACGATCACCTGCCGGATCGGATAGAGCGCCAGCACCCACAGCGCCAGGAGACCGAAGCCCTTCAGGCTCACCTTCCACCCTTCGAAGTCGCCCTCGAGCGCCCGACCGATCACCAGCGCGATCGCGATGGTCACGCCGGCGTACGAGATGGCCGCAGCCACGTTATCTCCCTCGATCTGCTCGGAGTCGTCGTAGACGGTGAGCGCACGGAAGAGCATGAGGAAGGTCATGTGGGTGACCTGGGCGATCGCGAAGAACGCGACCGACAAGCCGAGCCCGTGCAGATCGCTACCCGCTACCGCGCGTGAGGCAAAGAGGCCGATCGCGACGTAGTGCGAGCCCGCCGCGATGCCTGCGGCGACGTTGCCGCGATCGAGCTCGGAGCGCAGGCGCCCACGCAGCAGCAAGCGCGACGCGGCATGCCCGACGACCTGGATGAGGACGAGCCCAGCCACGCCGAACACCAGCGCGACCAGCGCGTCGCGCATCATGTCGGTGCCGACGACGCAGTTCTCCACCACCGCCGCCGAGAGCATGAACGTCGCGACCGTCTCGCCGACGCGATCGAGCAGCCAGGCGACCCCAGAAGGGGTCCTCGCGATCGCGTTCACGTCCGCGGCACGGGGGGCATTGGACGCGTAGAAGCGGTGTGCGACGCGCTGGAGCACGAGGAGCACCACGGTCGTGCCCACACCGAATGCCGCGACGTAGCCAGTGGGCGCCATATGGTCGCGGAGGATAGCGCCCCGTCGGCCGGGGCCGGGTATCCTCCGCGCGTGGTCGACGATCGCGGTACGCGCGGCTGGGCGCGGGGCGTCGCGGGGACCGGGCTCGTCGGATTGCTCGGCAAGGCGTACCTGTCGCTCGAGCCCTTGCTGGATCTGACGCCGCTAGAGGCCATCCACGAGGAGGTCTGCCTCGCGCTCGCGCAGGTCCCCGTCGCATACACCGGAGGCAGCCATCGCTCGATGCAGATCATGCCCGCAGAGCGCGCGGAGGAAGCGCTCGCCGACTACGGCGAGGTCATCGCGAGCCTCGACCCCGCGCAGCGCGGTCGTCTCGCGAGCCTGGCCGACCAACCGCGGGAGTTTCTCCTTCGCCTGGCAGCCGGCAGCGAGGTCGGCGAGGAGCGCGACCTTGCGCTGAACCATCGACAGATGCTCTGGCTGGAGCGACGCCATCGCGTCTACTTCCCGTGGAAGGCCTACGTCGAGATGGTCCCCAATGGCCGCTGGGGCGACAAGTCCGACGCCACCGGCAAGCGCTTCACCCGCACCGCGCAAGCGCACTTCCCGCAGACGATCGCGTGGGTGAAGTCGCTCCCCTTCAGGTGGATAGGTCGCTGCAACGTCATGGGGCTCGCGCCGAACGATCACGGCACCGTCCACCGCGACGTGGTCCCCGAAGAGCAGGTCGAGCCGGATCACTTCATCACGGTCTGCCCAGCCGGCGACAAGCGCCTCTTTCTCTGGGATCGCCAGCGCGGGACCAGCCACCCCGTCCCGGGGCGCGCGTACTGGTTCAACGACGCCGACGACCATGGCGTCGAGGCCGACCCCTTCTTCCGCTACTCGATCCGCATCGATGGGGTGTTCGAGCCCGACTTCCTCGATAGGCTGCGCGCTGCGGCCACCGAGGACGGCTGAGCCGTCCGAGGCGAAACGACCATGCTCCATTCGATCCTCGCCCTCGAGCTCTGCCTGCGGCTGGAGCCAGGCTCCGAGCCGCGCCAGAGGCTCCACCAGCTCGTGGCGCGTCATCCGCGGCAGACGTCGCCCGGCGCCAAGTGGGAGCTGTATCGGGACGTAGTAGGCATCCTCAACCAGAACCTCCACCTCGCCGAACGTGGATGCTGGGACTTCTTCGACGACGACGAGCGGGCGCAGCGCGACTTCAAGATGTGGTCGGACGGCATGATCACCCGGGAAGGCGTGCGCCCCGGCCCCAGCCAGCAATCGGCCTATCGGGGAGGCGAGACCCTCTACATGACGTTCACCATTGCGCTGCTCTTGCGACGGGGCTCGCCCTGCGAGCGGACGCTCGCGGCGCGCTGCGCCATCCCGGAGTCCCATCTTTGGGCGCGAGGAACGCTGCGCCACGTCCTGCAATCGATCACCGGGGTGAGCTTCTCGAGCGTCCGCGGCGACGTCCTCTACCTCATCCCCGGCAATGAGAGCTGGGGCCTCACCGCATCCGATCTCGCGCTGCCCAAGTTCCACTATCTGAGGCCCATCGTCGGATGACATGGCGCGCTGCCATCCCGTGGCGCGCCCGCGGCGAGCCCCCGGTTTTGCCTCTCCTCGAACGCTCCCGCGCCGTCGGTCTTCGTGGTGTGCTCTGCGCGAAACGCGCCCGCAACTGGGCGCGCGCGGTGCTGCGCGCTCGAACCAGCTGGACCTCCGACTTCGGGGGCGAGCAGTTCGCCCTCGGGCGCGCCTTCTACGCCCACCTCGAGACCGGTCGCAGCGCGGCCTACTTCCGCGACGTGGAGGCGAGCGACGCCCAGGTGGAGTCCGCGCTGCCCGGCGTCCAGGCCTTCATGCGAAGCCTTCTCGGCGCGATGGTGGGTGGGACCATCCGCCAACGCCCCGGGTTCTGTGCCGCGGGCGTGCACGTCTTCCCGTCAGGCGAGCAGCTCTCACGACAAGGCGGCGTGATCCATTTCGATCTCGAGGGTCTAACGCCCTACCAGCTGGCGCGCCGCGCCCGCGCGGTGACGCTCGTGGTGATGCTCCAGCCGCCCGACCGCGGCGGCGGGCTGCGCCTCTGGGACGCGACCTGGCAAGGCCACGCTGAGCCCGATCCGGCCGATCTACCAAGCCCACGGGCCATGCGATCGCGAGCCGGAGACGCACTGCTGATCGAAGCCTATCGATTGCATCAGATCGAGGCGTTCAGCGGCGCGCGCGATCGGATCAGCGCGACCCTGCACGCCGCCGAAGTCGAGCGCGGCGTGTGGGAGAGCTGGTTTTAGATGCTGGCTACTGCGCGCAGCACACGCCAGCCACGCACGACTCGAAGGCGTCGCAGAAGATGCCGCACGCCCCGCAATTCCGCGCGTCGGTCTCAAGGTCGGTGCATAGCCCGTCGCAGTAGGTTTTTCCTTCGTCGTTCCCCCCGCCCGCTGCGGCCGTCACCTCGTAGGAGCCGCCGACACCGCCCACGCCGGACGTCACGACGTCCGCACCACCCTGACCCACGGTGACCGCGGCTTGACCTTCACCGCCGGCACCACCGGCGCCGGCGGACACTTGCGCCTGGCCCCCGGCACCTGCGGTCGCGTCGCCCGTTCCAGCGCCGCCCACGCCGGCCGACGCGTCGCTCGTCGCGGCGGCCACATCCCCGGCACCGCTGCCGCCCGATCCCACGGAGGAGGCGGCCACCGTCGCTCCAGGTTGAGATCCGCCCCCGCCCCCGACCCCGACGGACGCGTCGGTCGACCCCACGGCGACATCACCCGCGCCCTGGCCGGAGCCCCCCGCACCGCCGCTGCCGGTTGCCGCCGTCGACTTCGGCCCAGCATCGCAGATGGCCACCGTGATGACGTTGGTGTCGAGCGTGACCGAGGCGTCGAGCGCGATGGCCCTCCCTAGGGCCACCACCGACAACGCGCGCGTCGGGTCGCTGGGTGCCGAGGATGGCCGCGGGTCGACCGGAGCGGCGAGATCTCAATGACCGGCAGAGTGAAGGTCATCGCGCCCCAGCGGCCCCAGCGTCATTTGGTGCTGTTGCAGGCGTAGACGAGCACGTTGCACGTGCCGCCGCCGGCCTTGGTGGCGCACTCCGTCTTGGCGGCCGTCTCGGCGGCAAGCTTGGTGTCGCCCAGAGCGGTCGTCATGATTTCCTTCTTGGTCGTCGACTGCGCAAGCGCCCCGCAGCCCTGGTTCCAGCTGACGCGCACGGTGCATGTCGAGCACTTCTTGGTCGACTCCGTCTTGGCGATGGATTCGGTGAGCTGGTCGTAGCTGTAGCCCCAGCCGCCAGTCTTCTCGTCGTAGGCGATGGCAGCGTGCTTCTGGCTCTTGCGCACCTCTTGCAGCACCTTCTTGCAGCCCACGCTGCCGAGGCCGATGCAGAGCATTGCAACCGAGAGGCCCGCGATCTTCAGCATGCGTCCGTTAGCCATTTCGTCTTCTCCTCGACCTTGCGCTCCTCGCCGTGCCTCGTCCGAAGGGCAGTGGCTTGCAGGAGCGGGGGCAGGCTAGCAGCGAGGGCGCGAGGGCGACGCGCCCTCTTTCTTTCCTTCCAACGACGGATGAGGCAAGGCCATTGCGGGACGGCGCGCGCGCGGACGGGCGTTGACCCGAAGCGCCATGCCCCCGCGAATCCTCCCTGGCTTCCTCGTGATCGCCGTCAGCATCGCCGTCGCCTTCGCCATCGCCTCGGCGTCATGCGGCGGTGCGCGCGAGGAAGAGGCGAGCCCTCCACCTACCGCCAGCTCGGCACGCGATGCCGAGGCGGTGCCGCCGGCGTCCGCGGTTCCCTCCCCCGAAGCGAGCGCAGCCGCCTCGCCATCGGCACCACTGCAAGCAGCCCGCGTCGATGCGTCGGCAATGCTCGCCCAGGCGGGGGCGAGCTGCGCCGATCAGCCGGGAGTCACGTCTTTCGCGTCGCCCGAGCGCCCCGACGCCACGCGCCCTCTGCGACTGCTCGCCACGGCGCCATCGGGCGCACCGATGGGCATCGTCGCGCGCGCGCCGGATGGCACAATCAGCACCCTGCCCTCCACGCCTCGGCACGGACCGCCCTCGTCTGTCTCCGCGACGATCGCTATTCCCGCCGCCGGTACATGGCGCTTCGTTGCCTATCGCGGTGACGCAGCGGTCGGCTGCCAGGACGTGGAGGTGAAGGAAGAACGCGTGCCAGTCGACCGCTTCGAGCGCAGCACGATGACATGGCGCACGCCCCGCAAATGGTCGCGTTCGGAGGAGGACCTCTTCAGCGCCTGGGTGGAGGGCCTCTTCGACGCGCCGCTTTCCGCCGTGATGTCGTTCGGCTCACTTCACGAGATCACCTCTGATCCGGCGCGCAATCCGCTCCACGATCACCTCGGCCTCGGCGAAGACGGACCGCTGCCCAAGGGCCTCCGGCTCGACCCCGATTGTGCCGATCTTCCCTATTTCTTACGGGCTTACTTCGCCTGGAAGCGCGGTCTGCCGTTCGGCTTTTCGCGCTGCACCCGTGGCGGCCAGGGTCGCGCGCCGACGTGCCTGGAGCGCAACGATCAGACGACGATGGGCGACCTGACGGATCCGCCACGCGATCGCGTGCGACGGATGGAAGCGTTCCTCCGCCGGCGCCTCAAAGACACCGTGCATTCGGGAACTGGACGCACCGAGGGTACGAGTGACGCCAGCGACTATTACCCCATCGATCTCCGCTCCGAAGCGCTGCGCCCCGGCACGATCTACGCCGATCCATACGGGCACATCCTCGTCGTCGCCAAGCGCGTCCCGCCGGACGATGGCAACGCCGGCATTCTTTTTGCGGTCGACGGCCAACCCGACGGCACCGTTGCGCGCAAGCGCTTCTGGCGCGGCAACTTTCTCTTCGCCAAGGGCGACCCTGCCTTCGGTAGCCCTGGGTTCAAGCGGTTCCGCCCGGTGAGCATGCGCGGCGGACAGATCCGCGCAATGAAGAACGACGCTATCGCTTCGAGCGCTGATTGGGGAGATTTTAGCCTCGTTCAGGACGAGCTGGACGTCACTGGCTTCTTCGATCGAATGGACACGGTGATCTCGCCCCAGCCACTCGACCCGGAGCGCGCGCTGCTCGCCGCGGTGGACGCGCTGGAAGAACAGCTCAAGGGACGCGTTCGCAGCATCGACAACGCCGAGAAGCACTTCGCCACCCGAGGCGCGCTCATCGACATGCCCAAGGGTGCCAGCATCTTCGAGACCACCGGCGACTGGGAGGACTTCTCGACCCCGGCGCGCGACATGCGCGTGCTCATCGCGCTCGACGTGGTGAAGGCATTCCCTCACGAGGTCGTTCGATTGCCGCAGCGCTTCATCCTCCCGCCAGGCAGGTCCGCGGCCGACGTCGAGAAAAGCCTCGTGCAGAAACTCGGCGCGCAGCTGGAGGCGCGCTCGATCCGCTACGCGCGTATGGACGGCTCGCAGCAGCCGCTCACACTCGCGACCGTCGCGGGGCGGGCCGA
>Ga0335394_10008666_pt1 | contig 11474 bp, 5 predicted proteins | sample MAT03_FD_205741 | JGI IMG/M metagenome (GOLD analysis project Ga0335394, IMG submission 205741) | Freshwater microbial communities from Lake Fryxell liftoff mats and glacier meltwater in Antarctica - MAT-03 (spades assembly) (version 2) ... | reverse complement strand
AACTACTAGACTGCAAGCAATATTAACCCTTCAATCACCGCACTGGAAAATGACGATCGTATTTTGACTTTCCCAATGTCAAGGTTGTGGTGCGGGATTTGTACGGGATGGAGGCTAAGGTGCTGTCTGCTGTTGAGGTGGCGGCGATCAATTTGTGTTCGAGGTGAGTGCGCTCATCCTCCCTAAAAAAATCTAGTTTAAAGAGAGCGATTGAAAAGCAATAAATTTTACATAGATTCAGTTTGAATAGAGGGATATTCAATAAACTTAATAAACTGCTTTCCTAATTCTGTGGTTTTGCTTACTTGACTAGATGAAAGATTTTTTTTAAGGAGAATATCAATATCTTCTCGATGCTTAAAGGTTTTCATTTTGATCTCTTTTTCTCCCCTTTTTTTGGGTCGATTATACCCCAAAATAGAATTCTGATAACTAAGAGAAGTCATCGGCGTAGCAATCCCCAACCTTTGTAAATCTATATCATCATCATCTTCTTGTGTAATGTATTTTTCTGTTAAACTTATCAAACCCTTGTCTGCCAAGTCTTTCAAAACCTGATTGTATATAGCCTTATTTTTCTCCAACATAGGAAAATATGTGTTTAATTCTTCTAGGGCATACCTATCCAGATAGTGAAGATGCTTTAAAGTAGAGATATGAAGTGCGGTAAAACCATCAATCCAATAGAGAAACATCGCTAACACATCATCCTCTACGGCTCTGGGAATAGATGAATTAACAACTATATTCCTCAAGGCCTCAAGTTTTTGCTCTTTATGAGTACGAACAGCTATCTGACACGCCTGCATAAAAGTTGTCTGAAAAACGGGAGTTTCAAAATTAACTGATTCGATTTGAGATTTTACCTTTTCTAATTCTCGGACTAAAATTTCTAAAAATTCATAAGTCCTTTGCGTTGCTGGAGGAACAATATAGCTGTCGAAAAAGCCTACAGCTAATGACCCGACTGCTGGTATAGAGCTAACGACTGCTTTGAGAGCATTATAATTTTTGTCAGAATTGTCGCTATCAAAAGCCGCTTTGAGCTTTTCTTCGAGCGAGTCTTGATTTTGAGGGTTGTTGCTCATAGTTACTTTTCGCAAAAGGATTTATAAAGCGTAGCGTTCGCTTTTGAGGGGTTGATTAGAATTTTCCGTATTGCTGAGAGTCGGTTTTCACTACCTAACTCCAGAAGTTGTTGGCGATCGCAGCCAACACCAAATTCTGGAAGAACTGGAACCACACCCAACACTCCTGTCATGCCCAAAATCCATCAGAGTGCGTAGGCTCCATCCGGGGCGGAGCCATCCCGGTCTTGCGGTAACGCACACAACCCCACATCCTAAGTGGCGTTTACCAAGTTAACCTGAAGTTAACAGCCGTTTTATCATGATGTCGGCTCAATAACCCACTGAAAATGATGAAAGCAGACACCATCGAAATTGTTGGTTTTCACGCGCATATTTACTTTGACACCGATCGCCGCGATGCTGCTGCGCGTGTACGCGAAGGACTGACTCGGTTTGAAGTACAACTAGGGCGCTGGCATGACAAACCGAATGGGCCCCATTCCCAAGCGATGTATCAAGTTGCATTTTTACCCTCGCAGTTTGGCAAAGTCGTTCCCTGGTTAATGCTTCATCGCGAAGGGTTAGATATTCTCGTTCATCCCGAAACAGGAGACGATGTGGCAGACCACACTACACATTCTTTGTGGCTGGGAGAAAAACTAGAGTTGAATATCGAAGTCCTGCGACCTAAAACAGCTAGTGCGAGTTTATGAGCGATCGCTCGTAGAAAGCAGCAACCGAGTTAATTTTTGTGTGGTAAAACTTAGTAAATTTAACGGATTGACCACTAAAAATTACCTAACTTTAATGTCGTCACAAAGATGTTTATCACTTTCTTCTACTTTAGGATTATTCTGCAAATAATTGCGAGCCAAGTCACAATTTTGTTCTAAAACCTCATCTAAATTTAAGAAATTCCAAGCAGAGCCTTGACTATCTTTGACATCAGCTATAATTTTACCATCAGGACTAAAACTTACACGATCTAATGGAGATTTAGGGTAAAAATAAAGAGTATCTTTAAACCAAAAGCTATTGGGGAGATATAAACTTATAAAAGTGTCTGCCAAAGTCAGCATACTACCGTTAGAGCTAAAGCTTAAATTGTTAATATTATCACTATTGTTTTCATACTTGAGTCGTGTGTTTATTTTGTTGCCATTCTTACTCCAAAAGTTAATATTGCCTCCGCTAGCAGAGACAATTATTTCTCCATTAGGGGTAAATGCTACGCTTTTTACTTCTTCGCTATGTGCGATCGGCTTTATTATTTCTTTTCCAGTCATGTTCCAAAGCCGTACAGTCTTATCATCGCTAGCAGAAGCAAGTTGTCCGGGGTATTTGGTATTAAAACTAATGCTGTTTACTTGCTTTTTATGCCCTTCTAGATTTTGAATTATTTGACCGCTCTTATCCCATATTTTGATGGTTTTATCATCACTAGCAGAGGCTATAAACTGACCATCTGGACTAAAAATGACACTATTTATCCAGTGATTGTGACCTTGAAAACTTGCCAGTAAATTTCCGTTGTTAATATTCCATAGGTTCAAATTATCTTCTTTGCCAACATAGGCAATTCCTTTAGCATCCTTACTAATGCTGAAACTTTTCTCACTATTTTTATGACCTTCAATAGTGTTGATATGTTTAAATTTGTTACCGTTTTTCTTCCAAATATTAATTAGGTAACTATTCCTACTTTGCTGATTGTCAGCAAGACTATAAGCAATAATAATTTCTCCATCTATACTGAAATATACTCGCTGTATTGTACCGCGAAAAATGGGTTCTAGGGGCTGGAGCAACTTGCCTTCTGTGTCCCAAAGCTTGACAGTTTTATCATTACTAGCCGAAGCAATTATTTTACTGTCTGGGCTGATGCTAACACTATTGACTCCGGCATTGTGTTGTCGCAAAATTTTATATATTTTTTTGTCGAATTGGCCTGTTGCAAGGTTGCGATTCCAGAGCCTCACAGTACCATCCTCACTAGCACTAACGATGAGTTGACCGTCTCGGCTAAAACTCAAGTCATTCACTGTATCTTTATGACCTATAAGAGTGCTCATAAGAGTTCCGTTTTGGTTCCAAAGTTTGATCGTACCCCCTTGGTGAGTATAAGCAATAAAGTAGCTATCAGGACTGAAGTAAACTTCATTCACACCATAGTCATCAATAGGTTCACTAATAAGTGGTGTACCATTACTTCGCCAGAGTCGAATTTGACTATTCCTTATTACGCTTGATGAATCAATAGAAGCAAGCATTTTGCTGTTGGGGCTAAAAATAATATTTGTAACGCGATTGGGATGCCCTGTTAAGATTGCAATTAGTGTTCCATCATGTTTCCAGAGATTGACAAAATTATCATCACCAATAGTAGCAATCAATCGGCTGTCATTGCTGAAAATAACTTTTTTGATTGATTGAGTGTGTCCAGACAGAGTTTTTATAAAAGTACCGTCTGTTTTCCACAGTTTCACTTGATTATCCTCACCAAAAGTAGCAATAATTTGGCTATCAGGGCTAAAAATAACGCTAGGAATTTGATTTGATCGATTTATATTTTTTCTTCCATACTTATTCAAAACTCTGATTAGAGTACCATCCAGTTTCCAAAGCCGAACTGTATTGTCACTTCCTACAGTGGCAATTGTCTGACTATCAGGGCTGAGTTCGAGACTTGCAATACTACCAATCTTGGTTTTCCAAGTAACTTCTTGACCCTGATAAGTCCATAATTTAATAATATCATCGCGACTACCTGTGATGATAGCCTGACTGTCAGGGCTAAAACTCAAAACTGAGGGATCTCCCTCAATAGTTCTAAGAAAATTACCATCAGGTCGCCAGAGTTTTACTTTATCATCCCAAGTATTAGTCGCTATTATTTGCCCGTTGGGACTGAAGAAAGCTTTATTGATTTGGGGATTTAATGTCAAATCATTTTTAATTATCCGATTTTTAAGATTCCAAAGTTTGACTATCTTATCCTTACTAGCTGTTGCTAATATTTTGCTATTCGGACTGAAAGCAAGGTCGGTAATACTATCGCTATGAGCTAACTGAACGTTATCAAAACCACATGATTTTTGATATAGATTTTCTATTCTCACTATTTTTTCGCTAATTGCTGAGTAGGTATTAACATAAATTAGCTGTGTACTATCAGGACTTACAGCTATGCTAGAAACGTTGCCACCTATGCTACAAGAGCTATTAATATTTTTAAGTGGCCTTCCATTTAGTTGATAAAATTTCTGCGTTCTATCCTTATTTCCAAAAACTAGAGATTGACCATCAGCACTAAAACTCAAGGTAAGAGTACCATAATTATTAATTTTGCCACCGATTTCTTTACCATTCAAATTCCAAAGCTTTACTATCTCGTCTTTTCCGGCTGCTGCAATTACTTTACTATCTGGACTAAAACTGACGATCGCTACTCTTTCAGGATGGTTTATATTTCTAATTAATTTACCGTTTCGACTCCACAGTTTTACCGTCTTATCTTCACTCGCTGAAGCAATTGTTTGTCCATCAGGGCTGATGCTAACACTGGTGACACTATCCTTATGACCTGTTAAATTCTTAACAAAAACAAATTTACCGCCCTGAAGATTCCAGATTTTTGCAGTCCGATCTTTACTTCCTGTAACCACTGTTTTACCGTCCTTGCTAAAGGCTATGCTGGTAATACTTCCGGTGTGTGTTTTTAACTGTGTAATTTTTTTGCCATTTATGCTCCAAATTATCGCTGTCTTATCTTCGCTGGCAGTCCCGATCATATTACCATCGTTACTGAAAATAACCTTTGTAATACTACCAGTATGCCCTTCCAAACGATTCATTTCGTGTACAGTGGCAAAAGCTGTATTCAATTCACTGAGAGCCGATACTTTAGTCTCATTAATCACAGCAACTTGAAATCTTTTCAGAAATCTGCCAACTTTAATAGTTGATAGCAATCGATCCAGATTATTTTCATTTGTTTTGGAAGAAGCAATGAGGCTGCCAAGAGAGGTATTGATACCAACTAAAGTAGCTAAAGTAGCTATAATAGCTACTCCGCTAACAATAGCTAATAGTCCTACCAACGTAACTGTTGCCCGCCGTGCAGCTTTCAATTGCTGTTTTTGCACTTCGATCAGCTTTTGTTGAGTTATTTTTCGCTGCTCTCTTTCTCTTTCTAATTCTGCAATAAATGGATTAAATTGCGAATTGCGAATAAAAGTAACTAAGTAATCGTGAACGAGTTGATATCGATCTGCTGGAGTTGAAGGGACTCTTAGAACTAACCCAGACTTCACTAAAATTTCTAGGACTAAATCTAAAGTTGCGGCTTTCAGCCCTAACTCTAGTTCCAAAACCTCGCGAGGTTTTTGAGGACGAGTATTGTTTTCGTCTGTCAGTAAATACAAAATTAACTTAGCAACATCTTGATTATCCGGGCCACAATCTTGGACAACTGCTTGTAAAAATCGCTCAACTAGCGCTTTTTTAGGCCCATTTTGCTGATACCTTGCTAGGGTGGTAATTTTCTCGGCTTGCAGTTGCGATCCTACTACCTGTAATTCAATCGGTCGCACTTCTCCTAATTCACTTGCTAATTCTTCTACCAAGGCATCTACTAACTCAGGCTCTAGGTAAAACTGAGAGCGTTCTGTTAAGCTAGAGATGACGGCTTTGGCATCTGATCGAGATAAATTGCCTAAATAATAAAGAGTATTTTTATTAAGAATATCGTTGTCAATAATGTCAAGATTTGCGATGCGACTGGCTTCTAACAAGTAGTACAAGTAGTCTTCCCGAAGCGATAAGATAACTTTGACATAAGAAATGTGAAGAACTTGGCTTAAAAACAGATAAAACTGTCGTCTCATTTCCGGTTCTTTGTAGACAAAGAAAAATTCTTCAAATTGGTCAAAAATCAATACCGTCATTAGGCGGCCTTTTTCATTTTCAATCAACCGTTTGAGGATAGCTGCGGGTGTTTCTAAATGGGGCAGCGCAACTACTGCTTTTACTTCTACCAGGGCTGCTGCTAACTTCTTGGCTAACTCTTGCATCCAATCATCGTAATTTTGCAGCAGGACTGGTAGAGCATCCCATCCATCGAAAGAGGTGAGTTTGAGGGCTGGTACTAACCCTGCTTGGACGATCGAACTTTTGCCTACCCCTGACTGACCGTATAACACGGTAAGCTTGCAGTCAGGTCTGCCGACACGCCCGATTAGGTTGTTAACATCCTGTTGTCGCCCGGATGCAGCGACAATCTCCTCCACTGCGTCAGCGACTTGATCGCGGTTTTCTAGGTTAAGGTTGAGCACTTCGGTCGCCAGTGGTTGCAAACGTCCCGCTCCAATGAATGCCAGCAATCGGTACTTACTTTCGATTTCTCGTTGCTCTAGTTTGAATTCAAAAGCTTTGAGGTATTGGTGGCTATCTCTGTGGAATTCTTGCAATTCTTCCAAAATTTGAATGTAGAGTTGTGGAGGATTTTTCCCCGGCGGAATTTGTTTGGCTTCTTGTAAGGTTTTGAGAGCTTCTGCTTCTTGACCGAGATGCCGCTGTGATTTAGCCAGCAGCAGCAAGTGTAAACTCCTTTCATGATTCGGCGCTCCAGCTTGCTCCAAAACACCCAACCCTTGTTTTGCAAGTTCGTTAACTCGATTCCACTCGCCCTGGTGCAATGCTGTTTGGGCTAAAAAGGCGTAATCTTGAGCTACCAAATTAGCAGCGCCGGTATTCTTGTGAATTTCCAAAGCTTCTGTAGCCAAAGCTTGCAATTCTTGCCACGCTTCTAAATGTTGCAGAACTTCTCCCAGTTTGCTCATAGATTGAGCCACCAGTTTTTCTCGCTTCACCGATTGAAAACAAACCAAGGCTTGCTGCAAATAAGTTTGCGCTTGTTGCCAGTAATGCTGATTTTGGGATCGGTGTAGTTCCGCTTTGCGATTGTAAGCGTCTGCGATTTTGATACAGACAATTCCCTGTCGTTCAAGCTGGTCGTGTTGCTGCCAGATTGCCAAGCTTTTTTCGTAGTGTCCGATCGCTGCATCAATGTGCTTATTTTGGAACTGGATTGTCCCCTGAATAAACTCCCAGCAAGCTTGTAATTCCGGGTCTAGTCTTTCTCCTAACAGCAATAAATCTTTTTCTACTGCCTCAACTTCACACCCTTCTAATTTAGAATTTGATTCGCAATTCAACGTTTGCTCAATTTTTTGGCACAGGAAATCACGCAAATATTCAGGCGAAACAGTAAAATGAATTGGCGGGCCGCCCCAAGTGTTGAAATCATTAGCCAAGCGCCCTAACTTCGATAGCACAACATCCGTCACCCACAGCACGATCGGAAAGGGGAAGTCTTGCTGGAATCGATCGCGCGCGCGATTGGCCGCCGTTAACAGGTCATCAAGAGCAATGACTGACTCTACTCCAAATACCAAGAGCGCCTGTGGGGGATTCTCCTTCACAGCATCCGAAATCGTCCCATAAAGGCTTTTGGCAGAAGGTGGTAAACATAACTCTTGTACTGCAACGGTAGACTGTTCGTGCAGCAGCTTCCGTACCTGCTCTCTCAAGCTAGCATAGTTGCATCGAGCGAAAATCAAAGAAAAGTTTCCTTGGCTCATCGAGAGCGATCGGGTCAAAGTCCTGAGAGAGCGCTGGTTCTCTGGGGATAGGTTCTCTGGGGATAGGTTTTTTAGGGGGTTCACTTGGGTCATCGTTTAACTATTTTGCTGCTGCCAAGCTTTGAAATTTTCTGTTTCTGCTAAAAGCGGATTAATGCCAAACCACTTACCTTTGCTGTCGCAGTATTCAAATACAAATAAACTCCTGATTAAAGTTTGATATGCTGCATCTCCTCTGACTTGCTGCTCTCGCACTACTTGAAAAAGCAATTCCCATTCTTGATTGTCAACTGATAAATACACGCGATCGCGATTTTCGCGGATCGCTACTTCTAAAACGTCCGCAGAAAACGGCGGATCTTCTTCTTGCAGACACCTGTGGAGCATTCCCAACAACTCCCGTACATGACCACCACTGACGCGACATAGCCTATCTAAGGTTTCTGGGCTATCAAAAACTTCTGTAATTAATTTTAATCGCTCCTGTGCCTTAACTTCAGGAAAAGCCCTCGCCATTACCATCTGCCGTAACAACACCATTCCTTCCAAGCACTCAGAACCATTTCTCTGTTGTACCGGCACCATTGGAAGCACTTTCGGGTTCACTCCCCCACCTAAACGATTTTTTAAGGTTTCGCCATCATTAGAAAAAATAAGTGCTAGCGGCACCGTATAAACCAAGTGGCAATTCAGTTTCCTCAACTGTTCACCTCTCTCAATAAACAAATATTCAGGTAGCATCTTGCCTGAAGCAGTGCGTCGATTCTCCACTCGGTCTAAATTGTCAATAATTATAACTAATCCTTTTTTACCACGCTGTCTGAGTTGTTCGTTAGCCTCCTTTAAAATTTCATCATTGAGCAATTGCAAAATTTTATTAGTTTGCGGTTCTAAGTATTGCCGTACTTTGCGACGCAAATCGGGACTATCTTTAGTTTTTGCAGTAATCTTGGCTAGGTCTCCCAACAGGGAAAATTCTAAATTGCCGTCCGTACTACCCTTGATTTTATTGCCCAAAACTTGCCCTTCAACTGTTACTTCTACTGGAGTCTGCAAAAACTGCCAAGTTGTTGAGAGAAAAGCTTTAAAACCTTGAGGTTTCACTTCAATCTGACTTGAATGTAAGCTGGCGAGAACTTGGCGCGCAATCGCCAGTATAATGTCTGTAACGTCGATATCAGTTTCATCTAAGTCTTCTGAAGATGCAAAGTAAACAACGTGAAATTCTTCTGCTTCTAATTCAGTTTTTAGCCGTGATAGTTCGGTAGATTTACCGCATCCAATATGTCCAGTGAATAACTGACAAGTTGGCTGGTCAGGAGTAAGTTTGGTAATAGTTCGTTTTAGGGCTTCGATTATTTTACCCCCCCTCACTGTAGCAAAATCAATATAATATAGTTTATCTTCGGGATTGCTCAGAAAAAGGCTACGGCTAGGGTTGCAGGCGTTAAAAAATCTTTGTAAATCCATGTTAGAGGTAAGAATATAATGTATTTGGCTAGGGACGACTTGAGAATATTTTTACATTACAACACTTCGGACAGTTTTTGGCTGCCAAACACAGCATAAGGGCTTGAGAAGATTCAGTACGAGTGCAACGCTTGCCCAGGCAGATAAGCTGTCAACAGAAAATAAAGGATTTCAGACTACGACATAAAAAACTGTCTGGACTATTGATATTAAAAGAGCCAGAAAACTAATAGGAGCCTAAGCTACACAGCCTCATTCGCGATCGCCACCAACACCTCAGTTCTAGCAGAGACTAAAACCCACCCGCCACCCAATCCGCCACCAATACCAAACTCCCCGATTGCGTAGGCTCCATCCGGGGCGGAGCCATCGCTGCCTCTTCGCTCGCCAGAACAACTCAGCGCTGTTCGATCGGGTCGCGGGGAACGCGGTACAGTTGAGGTAGTCAATATTGGTTTGCAGTTGTGCGGAGCGAGCGATGTTTAAAGTTTCCCCCTGGATTGGTTGTTCGTTGAGTGCGGCGGTCTTCGCTGCGAGTATGGCAGTTGTGGGAATGGAAAAAGCGATCGCCGAAGTAGCTTTTTCAATTGATGATATTGCCAAGGAAATCTCGCGACAAACTGATTTTCCAATTCTGCTGCCATCTGCGGATATTCTCGATCGAAACAACTCGCTTATCGGTAGCGGTGATGTATTGTATGCAAATGTTCCTAGTATTTCTAAAAATAGTCAATACGAGATTAGATTCAACAATCAACCGGGCAATCCGGGTCATGCTGCTTTTCGTTTTAGCTTTGCAGCAACTAAGCGAGGAAAAATTACGAGAAAGCCTCCTGAAACTAATCCTAGATATCAAGCTAAATACAATGAGTTGAAACTGATCGATGGCTCTCCAGCCCTTGTAACTGCTTGGTGCGGTGGTACGGCGTGTTGGTCGAGCGTTCAATGGATATCCAATAATATTTTGTACGAAGTTGCATCCAAAACACGCCAGCCCGATGCCGCCATTGAAATTGCCAACTCTGCAATCAAAGCAGGCGATCGCCGACTCAAAATCAGCGTTCTACCTTAACGTTCCTAAACTTGACATCAAACCCCCAACAGCAAGCCATGCCCAAACTTCCCGAATGCGATCGCTGCCAACTCTACGCTCGCAACCCCCACTTAATCTGCGCCGTGCATCCCACAGGCCCCAAAACCGACACTTGCCTCGACTTCCGTGAAGACCCCAACCTAAAACCCGAAGAATTGTGGGAACCGGATGGTGCGAGCTACTACAACGGCGAACTCATCCTGCAACCGAGGCAGCGGTGGACACCAGAGCAAAAGTTGGAGTTGCTGGACGCGCACCCTTTGTTTACCGGGCGATGTCCCCAGTGCTCGCATCAGTTCCCCAAGTACGATCGACCCCCGGTGCATTGGGATTGTGCGGAGTGCGGGTGGATGGATGATTCGGTGTGAGGCGACGGTTGACAACGATAATTATCAGCAACGGGAAAACCATCGCTCTACACCCCACTTGGAAGTGCAGCCAATTAACCCCCCAGCAAACACCCAAAACGCGCATTGAGGAAGCACAGCGGTGAAGCTGAGCCACTCCTGCGGCCACGATTGCCACAAACGAAACATGATTGCGGTGATTGTACCTACTAAGACTATTTTGCCTGTGGTTGCTTCACCGATCGTCCAACCTTGGTACATTCCCCGGCAACAGGCGATCGTCAATTCAATCAACAGCACCAAGTTCAAAACGCTGATGATGGCACTGTTAATGTTGCTGTTGATGTTCTGCAAAAAGATTAGTGAATCCATAGAGTTGATTTTTTAAACTACTCCCAAATCTAGCAAACTTAACAAGAGTTGTGCAGCCGTTGCTTCTCAAGTTTCCTCGCCAGCGGCCATAAGCCCAGGGGTCACACAAACTAAAAAACTTGGGAGTCGCTGAGAGTGTGCGATCGTCAAGCGAGTTTCTGCTGCTGCGTATTTTGTGTGCTTTAACTTGGCGATCGCTCAAGAGTGAGACAAGCGTGAAATGATGGTGAGATAGGCACTAAGAAATATGAAATGCAGAAAAATGACCGACTCGCCCATCGAAGCACTGGATTTATTAGACACCGACTACGCTGACATCCTAGCCAACAGCAGCCTTGCATCATTTGAAGTGCAAGAGGCAAACACAACCAATATATTCAACGCCAGCGTGGTGCAAGTTCAGGCTGTAGCTTTGGGATATGTCGAAACTGCCCGATGGATTCAAGCCAATCCACAAACCTATTACAACGGCATCTTTAGA
>Ga0335394_10008665_pt1 | contig 11475 bp, 8 predicted proteins | sample MAT03_FD_205741 | JGI IMG/M metagenome (GOLD analysis project Ga0335394, IMG submission 205741) | Freshwater microbial communities from Lake Fryxell liftoff mats and glacier meltwater in Antarctica - MAT-03 (spades assembly) (version 2) ... | reverse complement strand
CGTATTTTTACTTTTTTCAGATACAGATAACGACTCTCGATTTACCAGTCGAATCGTTTTTTATGGTGCCACTTCAGGTTTTTTTAGCTGATGGGCCGACGATATTCAAAAGTGCGATCGCGCTTCTACTCACAGCCCTCGGTATTTACATCACTTTGTGGCTGGTTAATAGTATAAACCATAAATTTGCTACTACAATCAATCGGAGAAATCGACTGTGGCGTTTCTATGCTCGCAGAAGAAGATTATGGTTGCTGCTTCGCTTCTTGAAGTCTTGGCAGCGATTTAATATCAATAGATATAACTCGATCAAATTACTGCGATCGCTCGTTGACGAACTTATTATCGTCAGTTGGGTATTGCTGGTTTTGTTCTGGTCAGCTTCCCACCAAGGAATTGCCGATGCCCGACGCGATGCCGGCGAGAATTCGAGCTTGCCCGCTGTTGTTTTAATCGCCAAAAAAGACAATATTTCATTAGGCAGAAAACTTGATGATGAGACCGATCGATCCCTCGGCCAAGGATTTAAGGCGATCGGTGATCTAGGTTTATTTACCGATTTGAGTAAAACCGACTACAATCATACCCAAATATCCAAAGAAAAACTCAAAAAAAACCAGGAACAGGCCGACAATAAACTTACCCCAGAACAGTTGTTAGATAACTCCAAAGAACCTATAGTTTGGCGACTGCTTTTAGATAGAGGAAACTGGATTTATCTGTTCCCCGCTTTAACGAATGAACAGCAAAAAGACCTTAAAGCTCGCCCTTTTGTAGTTGCAGTTCAACAAAGTCAATCCGGCGATCAATTGCTGATACTCAGTCCCGCACCTTCTACAAAACCGCCCAAATAAAGTCTCGCCCAAACCAAAGAAACCGGGTTTTTACCTCATCTGTCGGCTACAACCAAAGATTTTCGTAAAAAACCCGGTTTCTGACTACCGGCGCAGTTAAATCAACTTTTAGGGTGCGTCAGACATTGATTATTTCGATTTCCACAGGTTTTTCTGCTCCGGGGAACCTTACGTATTTCCTAAGCAACTCCATAGCCAGTATATGGGCGCTTGTAAGATGGATGCAGCCCTAAAATAATATCCTCTTTGGGTACTCCCATATCAACTAATTCTTGTCCTAAATCGGCTTCTGTCATATTGCGTTGAATCCAGATTTTACCATTTTTGATATCTAAGTGAATGAAACAGTTATAAATTCGCTTGTATCCCTCCCAGCCAACGTCTAAAATTTGGTAATGGTCTTGTTCTGTATCGAACACAAGCTGACATTCAACATCCAAATCTGAATTTTGATCGACTGTGGCATGAGTGGTTAGCAACTGGCGGATAAATTGGCGGTACTGCTCTATTCTTTCCATTCGATGATTACCTCCTGCACTGGTTCGTAGACGATTAACTTCACTTGATACTGTCTGACAGCTTCCTGAGTGAATCTTTCTTGAAAAAATGATTCAAATATATCGAGAGGAATTGCCAGATACAGAGTTCGATCTGGTTCATTCATTTGCAATCCTAAGCGGTAGTTCAAAAACTGTCCTAACGCTGAATGAAAGTCTGTCACCGCTGATGGATTCAAAAAACTTTTGATTTCAACAGCAATCTTTTGTCCAGCCTTTTCTGCGGCAAAGACTTTTTCTGCTGCTAAATCGATCTCAAACTTCACCCGATCTATCTTGAGGATCAGCGGATCTGCCGTAATTACCCACTGCTCCTTCAAGAGAGCTTGTTTAACAGCATCATGAAATCGGTCTTTGGCAGCCATCGTTTTTTAATAGTATCTAGGTATTATGATAGCCGATCGCTCTTCAATTGTATTTGTTAATTAAGCTCGCACCCACACAACCTCAAACACTCCATCAGGAACAAACCGACACAAAGCCCTCAAACGATCGTCCGCATCTTGGCGGTTGACAAAACGAGCAATTGTGTAATGCTGAGCATTCGGCAAAATCCGCACGATCGCCCAAGAATTGCGATCGCCACCCACAATCGGAGAATTTGCTTTTCTGAGAATGTTGAGATAACGGGCGATCGCGCTACCCTTAATATTCGCCGCCACGCGCTCAATTACCATCGCCACCAAGCTTTCGAGCTCTTGCTGAGTCAACTGCGCGCGATCGACCTCAAAATCGTCATCCGAGTAGCTGCGGATACCCGACAGCAGTTGCGTGATGCCAAAGTCATCTAAAGCTTGTTGATAGCCGCGAGTATATTCGCTGCCGTCGCTTCCAGGCTGTACCATAGAGATTGCCTCCTTGTTTATTAGGGGCCATAAGCCAGCGACGAACTTTCCTAGGGATGACGCTGGCTTTTGACTTGTTCACAGTATATCACTTAACCGCCACATATATGTAACGTAAATGACGTATACTCGACAAGACAGTCCAGATACAGCACAATGACGATCGCCCTAAACAAAAAAATACTGAGCCTCGGATGACCAAACGCTTAACCACTTATTTAGCTGATGGAATCTATGACATCCTGGAAGACTGGGCAAATCAGGAACGCCGTTCAATCAGCAGCTTAGCAGCCTTCGTTTTGGAACAAGCCGCTAGAGAGCACCAAAAGGAAATGCAAAAACAGCCCCCGCCATCGGATGACAAACAGGAGAAAAATTAAGTGCAGTTTGTGCGATCGCCCTTTAAACAACTATGAAATTTATCGGCATCGATTTAGGTTGGAGTTCAGGCGCCAGCGGTTTGTGCTGCTTAAATTGGGAAAATAACCAATTACAATTCATCGAGTGCGATCGCCCCCACTGACAAGAGGAAAACATTTGGACATAAAGCCAGAGGTTTGAAACATAAATTTTCGCCCCTCTGCCTACCCCCTAAATCTCTCGCCCAAACATCACATCACCCGTTTCCCGCCGGTATCCGCACAGTGAAAATAGACCCTTTTCCCTCTTCGCTTTCTACCAAAATCTCCCCGCCCATCATCTGACAGTAGTAGCGGCTAAGTGTCAGCCCCAATCCGGCGCCGTCGTACTGTCGCGCCGCTGAAGAGTCAGCTTGCACAAAAGCTTCAAACAATTTGTGTTGTTGTTCTTCCGACATTCCAATTCCGGTATCTTTAACAGATAAGCAAATCCAATCCGAGTCTTGAACACTCAGCAGGGGACAAGCGATCGCCCCAGCATCAGTTTCACCCGCAGCCATTGAATCGTCAACAGCCGATCGCCCTGCTGCATTCAATTTTCCACTTCCTGCAATGCGCCTCACACTCACTTTCACCCTACCGTTTTTGGTGAACTTCGCAGCATTACTAAGCAGATGTATCAAAACCTGGCGCACTTTTTTGAAATCTGCGTGCATTATGCCCACAGTTCGATCGCACTCAATCTCCAAAACATTGCCATTTTTCTCTACCAACGGTTTCGTGGCACTCGCAACATTGTCAACCAGGGATTCGATGTCAAACTCATGGATTTCGAGTTTCATACCCCCCGCTTCAATTTTTGACAAATCAAGGATATCGTTAATCAAAGATAGCAGATGCGCGCCTGCTTTTTCAATCTTGTGCAAGTCGGGTACAAACTCATCACATCCCGCATCTTGGGCATCTTCTGAAAGTAGTTGACTGTAGCCGATAATCGCATTTAAAGGCGTCCGCAACTCGTGGCTCATATTTGCTAAAAACTGGCTTTTAGCAGTGTTAGCGGTGACGGCGGCTTCCTTAGCTTGTTCCAATTCTTTTGTATGTTCCGAAACCCGCTCGATCAGGTGATTGAGAGAGGCAGCCAGAGAGCCGATTTCGCCTTGTCCGGTGACGGGTGCTCGCAAGTCAAAATTAGACTCAGCGGCTACTTGTTCGGCCACCTTAGTGACGCTGATAACAGGTTTAGCGATCGCCCGACTCGTTCGATAAGCCAACATTCCAGCCACCACTACCGACAGCAGCATACTAATAATAATTATGGCTTTTTCCATTCCTTGGGCGTCTTCCATCACTTCACCGCCTTGGCCCTCTTGCTGCTGGGCAATATCGAGGATTTTGCTCAATTCCTCAAGGCTGCTGTTGAGCTGTTTTACACCTTCTCCGCTTTCGATGGCGAGCAATTTTCTGGCCGACTCTATCTCCCGAGGCGATAGTTGCGATTGCTGGATTTTCTGCAAAGTTGACTTGAGAGTAGCGGCGTAGGCTTCTAAATTTTTTGTGCAATCTTGCAGTAAAAACTTGAGAACTTCCGGTTTTGCTGCCAGCCAAGCGGGTTGGCTGTCGGCAAACTTTTCTATACGTAACTGTAGATTTTTTGCCTTAACAATACTCTGAACCAACTGCTCTTCTTGCTGTTTTAGCTTGATCGAATTATCTACAAAAGAATCTAGCTGTGAACCCTGCAATTGGGCCGCCAGCGCTGCATCTTTAAAATTGCCGAGCAATTGCGCTTGTAGGTGAGCATCATTGAATTGCTTTAATCCTTGTCCTTGGTAGTAATCGGCAATCGCCAGTCCACTCAGCGAGCCAAAAAAGCCGATTCCTATTGCCAGCAAATACCCGTAACCAATTTTTTGATGGATAGGCAAACCGCCAATTTTAGATGGCCAACTTTCGCTGACTTTTAAGGATAATTTTTCTCCCAAGTTATGGTTGATTTTTTTTTTCGTCACGGTTTCTACAGAAGCCACTTCTCCGGAAATAAAAACTGGCATCTGTTTACCTAAATTGGTATTTTTTGGGTTAAACTTTCGCGTTTTCACGTTTTTTTTCGGCGGGTTAAATGGTTCTAAGTCTGGATTGAATTCCCCCTGGTCTTCCCAAACGGCAACCGAGAAACTTGCTTCGTGTCCTGTTTTTTTTAGCAAGTTAATTTTTGACATATGCAACCGCTGTCTTCTGTTAAAATCTACCACGCTCTTAATTTCTCCAAACGGAAAAGCTTGTCTATTTGACCGTAGACATCTGCGAAAAAGCATCTGAAACTCTTGTCTAGTCAGAGGAGAAACTTAAATTCGGTTGATGTCTAAGAGATAATTAGGCTGTTGATGGCTGTTGCCAAATTACTTTTTCGACTCGTAAAAGTCTGCGGCAGGCAAAATAAATAAAAATTTATCCCGGCAGTGAATTATCCCCGCGTGGAATGTTACAGCCAGAAAATTCTGTCTGATAGGTTTTGCCTGTGAGTTCCCCCAAGCTGATATTGTCTGTTGACAATGCACCCGATTCCTCAGCTTGGGAGTTTTGCTGCCAGCAATGCGACGATTGCTTGACGGTTTTTGTTGAGCATCCGACAACTTCTTAGCACAGAATGTCACAAATGCAGCAGCCGATCGAACTTTTGCACCCTGGCGATCGACTTTTGGCATCGTTGCCCCGCAAAGACAAGTCTGAGGTGAAGTGTCGTTAATTGAGTTTGACACTCCCCTGCTATCGAGGCGAGGGGATTCTTAATTCAGCGACTGACCTTTAAATGTTGCGTCCTTTCGGCAATATTCAAACTTTTTAACCGTAGAAACCTACCAATTAACGAGCTTGATTCGCAGCCATCCCAGAGGGTCTGTCTCCAAAAGCGCACTAGGATATTGACCTAGAGTTTGGGATAGCCCTACCCTACTTAACAAAAAGAAAATTATTTTGTTTACTGGAGTTGGGGCTGTTTTGTTTAGTCCCTGACTGTTTATAGAGTTTTCGCCGCTCTTTGTCCCCCGGTTTACGCCTAAAAGTGTGTCTGAGTCTCTGTTTCACTTCGGGCGAAGGAGTTTAACCTTGACTTTTCTAATCTACTACAAAACCAGCAATTACCGGATTTTTTGGAATAGATTTAAGAAATTAAAGCCTTCCTAGAAGGACAGGGTTTTAAACCCAAATTTTAGATAACTGTAGGGCTTGCGAAAAGAAACCCGGTTTCTGCGAGTCAACTGTTGGCGATTGCGAGTTCTGGAGTGGCAGTTGTCAATTCGATCGCGAGTGCTAGCTTACCGTCTCTACCCAAAGCTTCATCCGCCAAGTGTACCATCCAGCGATTCGGCTTAGCTTGGGGTCTGGCGGCAAGCACAACGGCCCAAGCTTCCCGTTCTTTGCCACGACCCAACAGCGCAGCACAAACAGTCAAAGCTGTGGCCGTTGAACGGCTGATCCCACTTTGGCAGCAGATCAGCAAACTGCCTCCCTGCGACGACATTTTGAGGGCAAAGTCAATAATTTTAAGTACATCCTCAAAGGTAGGCAAGATTTGATCGGGGTCGTCAACGGGGGTGTCGAGGTCGTTAAATTCCAGGCACATTCGGTTCGGGACTTTGTGAAAATTTCTGGGATCGGGCAAGCCCGGACTGCCGATCGAGATCAGGTATTTAATCTCGCGCCCCGCAGCGCGCTCAACAATGTATTCGCTGGCTTCTGCTTGCGAAGCAATCAGGATTTTCGGCAGTTTTTCACCCGATAAATCTGCGGAAACAGAGGGTTCAAAATCAACTGTTTCTGCCTCAGAGCTGACATCCGCCAAGTATTGGACAGCCAGCGCCCGAACGTCAGCAAATTCGCGATTTAAAGCTGTTTCCAGAGCCAAAATAGCAGCCGTTGAGCCAATTTGACCGAGGGATTTAACAGCCTTTTGGCGCACTCCAGAAGTTTCGTCTCCCAGCAGCCGCACCAAACCTGCCACAGCTTCCTCTGTCCCAATTTCCCCCAAAGCAGCAGCAACTCTCCACCGCACATAAGATTCGCTGTCGCCAATTGCGCTCGCCAGTCCTGCGACCACCATTTTTTGCAATTTCGCATCTCCCTCTGTATTGATGTTCCCAAGGGCAACCGCCGCCCTGCCGCGCACGAAAATGTCTCGATCCCAGAGCGATCGGATTACCGCCACCATAGCCACCTCGCTGCTGATTTCCCCCAAGGCAGAAACTGCACTGCCGCGCACGTCTGAGTCGTCATGGTTGAGGGCTTCCACCAGCCCGGCCACAGCCGTTTCCGTGCCAATTTGTCCCAAGGCCTCGGCGGCCCTCAAAGAAACTGCATAGGAGTCTGGATCGTCGTGAAGCAATTCTACTAAGCCGGGTACTGCCTCACAATCGCCGATTTTCCCCAAAGCCGCCGCCGCCCTAGCGCGGACGATGTGATTTTCGTCTCTGAGGGCATTCAGCAGCCCGGGAACTACCTCAGAGACGCCGATTTTCCCGCAGTTGACCGCCGCCCGCCAGCGCACCTCGGAGTCTTGGTGTTTGAGGGCTTTCAGCAGCGCGGGGACGGCTGTTTTCTGGTTAATTTTGCCCAAGGCCCAAACAGCCCAGGCGCGCACCCTAGACTCTGGGTGTTTGATGGCTTTGAGCAGTGCTACGGCGGCTGGTTTCGAGTCAATTTCTCCTAAAGCCCAAGCGGCCCAAGCTTGCATTTTGGAATCTTTGGATTCGAGCGATCGGGCTAATTCAATTACTGCCGCTTCGGAGCCGATTTTCCCGATCGCTCGAATCCCATCAAGGCGCACTGCACTTTCTTTGTGGTTCAATGCAGCCACCAGCATCGGAATTGCCATATCCGAACTTGTTAGGGCCAGCAGTTGAATTTTGAGCAACGGTGAAGTGGGGATTTTGTCGATTAATTTTATGGTGGCTATTTGAAATTCTGGCTTTACCGTTCCTGCTAGCTTCGAGCCAAGTTTTAAATTTACTTTTAGAGCTAATTTTACTGCCCGCAAAGCCAGACTTTGCTGTTCTACTTGCGGCAATATAGTCGCCAAGGTGTGCATCCCTTGTTTTTGTTTCAAATATTTTTGATGGAATTGAGCATCGCTGAGCTCGGGTAGCTGTTGGATGAGGCTTGCTGCTGAGGTCACTGATTTATCCTAATATTTTGGCGAGCGGTTGAGATTGCTCTTTTAAACTGTCTTTAAAAAATATGGCGTCTACAAAACGCTACTTCTAAAAAAAAGCTTGCACCCACTTCTAAAATATGTCTGATTCCACTATTTTTGCAACTCCCGAATTATTAATTATCGGGTTTGTTTGGGCGATCGGCTTGACAATTAGTTGCGCTTGCTGATTGGCATCGCTGGGTTTTGAGATAGCCTAACTCTGCTATATCATTTTATACTCACATCTTGCACCATTGTCAGCAACAGGCAAGATGCCGGTTCCACAAGAAAATTCACCCTTTGTGGAACCGGCATCTTGCCTGTTAATCAAAGCTTATTGAGAATGGTGCAACATCTTATTTTATACCAACTTGGTTTGAAATAGCGATCGGCGCGGTTGACCGCAGCCAACCGGAAACAGCTTGATTGCGGGACAAACTCTCAACGAGCATAGGGCCCTTTTTTCAAAACCTTAGCCAAAGCGTTATCGTTATCTCGTAAACCTTCGTAAAAAAACATCACTTCTCCTTGAATCCCGCAAGAGCGGTTGTAAGCAATTACTTGCAACAACAGTTCGGGAGTTATGCTATATTTGCTGCCTCGATTCGTCAACAAAATACCGGGCGACACACACTTTACTTGCTGCCCGCTAAGCTGTCCCCCAATCATTTTATCGACCAATTGTTTGTAAGCATTAAAATCGCGGCGATAAAACTGCGGGTGAAGCAGATCCACCAAATTTTTGTCAACCCAAGCTTTAGAATCTTGCAAATATTCCACCAGTCCCCACTCATAAGGACTCGGCGACATCGATAGCAACAAATCAGGATTAATAGCTTTCACTTCTCGGTATAAACGAGCTACAAACTCAGTAATAATATTAGCACGCCACTGTAGCCAATGTTGTTCTTTACAATCCGACGGTGCGGCTCTACCGCATTCTTCTCGATAGCGTTTAACCGTTTTTTCATCGTAACCGCCTTCTACCGGAAACGCAATGCGATCGTCTCCTTGAACGCCGTTTACCGGATAATTCTTAGCAACTTCCAGCATCAACCCCAGCACAAAGTCTTGCACTTCCGGGTCAAGAGAATTCATCCAGTCAAAGTTATTTTTCTTAAGTAAATTGCCGCTGGCATCACGGGCGGTCCACTCAGGTTTTTTCGCCAGCAAATGACCGCCCTTGCGATTGTAAGAACTCACAAATCCGTATTCAAAACAAGGAATAACTTTTAAACCAACTCTCTTGGCCTCAACACATATTTCTGCTAAGGGGTCGCGACCTTGATAGCGCGAGTCAATTTCCACCCCAAATTTTTCTCGCATAATCCCAGAAGGATAAGCCGTATAACCCTGGTTCCAAATTATAGGAAAAACGGTATTAAATCCCGTATCGGCGAGAAAGTCCATTGCCTCAGCAATTCGCTCTTTTGATGTGAGAACTTTGCAGTCAGTGGTGGGTATCCAAACGCCGCGAATTCCAGCAGCCTTGTCAGTCGCAAACGAAGTTGGCAGCGTTGCGGGATTTGGTGCAGAAAATCCAGTCGTCGCCAACCGCTGTTGGAAGGAAGAGGCAAAACTGCGAATTGCTGATTGGAAAGGTCTGAAAAATCGCATTTATTTATTTATTCTTTTTTTCTTTGAAGGTGGGCACTGAACCCGCTACGTTATTATTGGTTGGTAGCACCCGGTATTATTTATGGATAAGATACGCCGAAGAACCGCCTATATTATTTATGGATAAGGTGCGTAGTACGCACCCTAAATTGATTTGTAGCACCAGATATTATTTATGGATAAGGGGCGCAGTACACGCCCCAAAATTGTACTATCCAGCAACAGCAGACAACTGCTGGCTCAAAGCTGCTTTCAAGAGTTCGGCCTTATCAGTTTGCTCCCAAGGCAACTCTAAATCAGTGCGTCCGAAGTGACCGTAAGCCGCCACATCTTGATAGAAACGGCCGCCTCTTTCAGCAGGCAAATTCTGCAAGTTAAATGCCTGAATGATTCCTGCAGGACGCAGTTCAAAATGCTGCTTCACAACTTCTAAAAGGCGATCGTCATCAACTTTTCCAGTGCCAAAAGTTTCGATCATCATGCTAACAGGCCGCGCAACGCCGATCGCATAACTCAACTGCACTTCGCACTTTTGGGCCAAACCAGCAGCCACGATATTTTTAGCAACATAGCGACAAGCATAAGCCGCGCTGCGGTCTACCTTGGTGGGGTCTTTCCCAGAAAAAGCGCCGCCGCCGTGGCGGGAATAGCCGCCGTAGGTATCCACAATAATTTTGCGGCCCGTCAAACCCGAATCTCCTTGAGGCCCGCCGACCACAAATTTGCCGGTGGGGTTGACAAGGAAGCGAGTTTCTGAATCCGGCTTCACGCTAATATCGGCAAACACGGGTTGGACAACTGCAGCCCAAAGGTCTTCTTTAATCTTGGCTTGAACTGCGAGCGTTTCTGTGATGTCGCCGATCGTTTCGGTATGCTGGGTAGAAATTAAAATCGTATCTATGCCAACAGGTTTGCCGTCCTCGTAAATCACCGTAACTTGGCTTTTGCCGTCGGGACGCAGGTAAGATAACTGACCGGTTTTGCGGACTGCGGCCAGTTGACGGCAAATCCGGTGCGCTAAACTAATCGGCAGAGGCATCAATTCCGGCGTTTCGTTGCAAGCGAAACCAAACATCAAGCCTTGGTCGCCAGCGCCAATGGCGTCTAATTCCTCTTCGCTAGATTGTTCCCGGCTTTCGTGGGCTGTATTCACCCCTTGAGCAATATCGGGAGACTGAGAATCAAGAGCTACCAACACTGAGCAACTATTGGCCGAAAAGCCGTTGTCAGCGTGGATGTAGCCAATATCGGCTATTTTTTTCCGCGCTAATTCTATGTAATTTACCTGAGCTTTAGTGGTAATTTCGCCCGTCAGCAGCATTAAGCCCGTGTTGACGACTACTTCGGCTGCGACGCGGCTTTTGGGGTCTTCAGTCAGCAAGGCATCTAAAATCGTATCTGAAATTTGATCGCAGATTTTATCGGGATGGCCTTCAGTGACCGATTCAGAGGTAAACAGGTAGCGACGTGACAATGATTATTTCTCCTTAGATAGGGGGCTCTTCCTGCGCGACATCGACGACCAACGAGTTATTTTTCAGGTAAAGGCCAAGAATGATCGCGTCTGGGCTACCGTCGAATTTTTGTCGGTCTGCAGAGCCGTGTTGAAGCAGGTTTTGAGATTGGGTAAAGTGACACTACTATAGCAAAGTCAGTTCCGGGAAGTCCCTAAAAACTTAGATTTTTGAGGATTGTCGATCGATCTTGGACACCGATCGTCTAGCTCCTAACCTGACAAAGGTAAGATACAGTCAGGGTATCGCCTCGCACAAGGACTATGGCAGGAATCCAAAAATCACCAAACTTAATCCAAACGGTTGCAGACCTAGAATTTCCCGGTGACCCAATACGGCTTGACTCTCCATTTTATTAGTCCTGGACGCAAGTGTCACAATAGTTAAAGATTTTTTTAGGTATGTTGTTGCGTCCAGGACTGTTTATATTGCTTTGAGTCTCCATCAATCTCCATTTGCTGTCCTTTTACGTCAAACTGATGCAGCGGGCGCTCTGCTTGTTGCCGAACATATTAGACCTCTTGCAAAAATAATTAGG
>Ga0335394_10008656_pt1 | contig 11483 bp, 9 predicted proteins | sample MAT03_FD_205741 | JGI IMG/M metagenome (GOLD analysis project Ga0335394, IMG submission 205741) | Freshwater microbial communities from Lake Fryxell liftoff mats and glacier meltwater in Antarctica - MAT-03 (spades assembly) (version 2) ... | reverse complement strand
TGTAATTCTCGTCAACAAGTTCAGAGTTGGAACGATCTCCAATGCCAAATGCCTACAGATCCCCGCGACATTATCGCGGTCTCTATCCTAGGCGTTTCCGTTGGCGCTTGGACACTTAGTTCCAATTACAACAAACCCGCTGGAGCTTCCGTATGGATTGCATCGCCAATCACTATTGGTGGAGAATCGATCATTTCGGCGAACGCTTCTGATCAACAGCAGCAAGTGACTGATGCTGGCTTCTGGAACGCTCTGAACACAACCTCCAATATCCTGACAACAATTGCCCCGCCACTACGCAAAACTGTATTTGCTCGTGCAGGTACAAGCTGGATGAACGCTATTCCGCTATCATTGGGTGCATCTCCCCTTTTCACGGAGTTGCAGCTTAGCTTGATGGAAAATGCTGCAACACGTGGCGATGCACAAGGTACGATCCCGGTCTACCGCTGGGCAACCGGACCATACTCAGGACCTCAAACACTGTACCTTGTTTTCTACTCTCCAGGCAGGTACACGTTGGGCTTAATGGGTATCAACAACAACTCATCGCCATCATTGCCAGACTGGTCGATGTTTGAAATGGATGTGGTGGCTGTGGGATAAATTTGTCTTCATAGGATAGGATCATGATTGAGCCCCGAGCTTTCTTCGACCGAGCAAAGGATAGGTTGGTTCTTAAAGCCGTAATTTCTAACGTAAGTGGTAGTCAGTCGACTCCACAGTCTAATTACGATCAATCACCGATCGCAATAGACGAGTTGCTCCGTATTGACACTGGTCTCGATGTTATCACTGCTATTGTCGATAGTGATCATCGGATAAGAGTTATCTCAGACTTGGCTGCGAGCCCAATAGAGTTGTCGCTATTGCCTTCTAGGGTTGGGTCGTACGATGTTCACCTCAACTACAAAGGTCTTTCGATCTCGCCAATTGTCGGAATTCCTATCGAAGTACCATTCAAAAGTGTTGCAATCGCCCTCGCTATACTAACTGCAAGCGCTTCCACGATCTCGAAAGGAACGAAAGAGAAAGGGGAAAAGGCACAAAGTGCCAGTTGTGGTGAGCCTGCGGGCACGATTGGCTTCGCGGCCGATAATATTTGTTCTTTCGGAACCGCAAACGGCGTATGGACGTTTTGGTGGCCCTGTGCGGGAGAATTCAAGATTAATCTTGATAATTGCTGTAAAATGCATGACCAAAAACTGTTCTGTGCCAAGAACGAATTTGAAAGGATGGAAGCAGACCTAGCCTTCAGTGCCTGTGTTGCTGGTGAGTTGATAAGGAGAGGTCAAAAAGCAATGCGGTGGTGGTGCGGATGGCTGTTTTTCCCCCTGCTGGTAGTGTTTGCCGGAATAGGCTTGAAGACAGTTATCGACATCTTCTTCTTGCTATACGGTTTCACTTATTCGGGGAGATATTTAAACTATGATGGCAGAAATAGTGCGAGTTGCCTCTGTGGCGGTGATAAGCCAACGTTTAGATGTAATACAGACCCAACGGATCCACGTAACTATTTGTGCCATGGGAAGACGACGAATTGCTGTACGAGGGCAACTGGACGAATTATAAAGAGTGACAATAGTTTGCCGTGCGATTATCGCAGTGGAAAACTGAAACAGTGTGGTTGTGGGAGATGTTGTTGGAGGAATGGAGTGGTGGAATACCCGACTGGAGGTGATGCGCGCGATTGTTGTCCTAACACTCCTGGTGACCCTAGTAACCCAATTAGATGCTCACGATGATACCTACCTCTCTTAGTTTGCAAACTATTGCTTAAAGTATTGATACCTGCTGTCGTTACAGTTGTTTTTCGATTCCGATGTGTCTTACCTCAGAAAAGAACAGCGTCTGCTGGTCTCCTTGTGTGCCTAATAGTTCTGCTCGTTCTGGTCTGCGCGTGTTCGATGTCTTCCAAAGAGGCCGCCAGCGATTCAAATCGATACTATGTGGCATATCTGGAAATCAGTGGAAGCGGAGTGTCGGCAGCATCTCTTCATTTTGAAGTTCCGCTTTGGCAGCAGCGCTCGAATGTGTCGATGCAATTAAGGGCGTCGGCTGGCATCTCTTCTGTTGATCTCGCCCCCGGATCGATTCCACTGCTCGTAAAGCTATTGTTGTTCGGTGATGACGATTGGCTTGAACTTGGGCTTGGCATCAATATTGTCTATCGATATGCTGCCACGGAGCCATATTATGAGTTCTCACAGTCAAAGGTCAATCCCAATGCGATCATCGGCTATAGATACCAATCGCAGCGAGGGGGATTTGTTTTTCGGGTAGGGTACACGCCTATTTATGACGTTGGGAATCGTACGATCGTTTCTGCTGTGGGCTTGTCCGTAGGCATAGCGTTCTAAAGGCTCGTCATATCGTCATATCGTCATCCCGTCAACTCGTCACGTCGGGCTAAAGCCCGACTTTTATCCCATTCTTGCAGGGAGACTAATTAATCCTGCAATTGGTTTACACCTAGTGCGAGGCAGGTGCGATGTGATTATACTTGGAATTGAGGAGGGTACGTAGGTTGCACCTAGTACCTAGCATTCCTCACCAGCCCCATGCTATGCAACCTGTGTTGCACGCTCGTTAACAACACGCCAAAACCGTAAATAGTACTGCGACGGAAATTAATGGACGATGCATCGTCAAAATATTTGGTGGGGCATGTTACTTCGCCTATTGCAAAGCCATGCATGATTATCTGCGATAACATCTGGTTGTCGAAAACAAAGTCGTCGCTGTTGGCTTCGATGTTTATTGACTCTAATACGTGGCGCGAGAACGCTCGGTAACCAGTATGATATTCGCTTAGTTTTTGACCAACCAATATGTTCTGAATAAAAGTTAGAACACGGTTGGCGATGTATTTGTAGAGTGGCATGCCACCTTTAATAGCTTCAGGTTTACACCTAGTGCGATGCAAGACTCAGTCTTCTGTGGTGTACGTAGAGCCGAGGTAGGGCTTCATTGAGATTTTACTAGGATCCTGGGGGGGGGTATGTTGGCAACAAACGTCGTATACCCATCACCAAACACCGAGGTAACGTTATGAGCTGTGGTTGCAATTCTCGTCAACAAGTTCAGAGTTGGAACGATCTGCAATGCCAAATGCCTACAGACCTAGGCGCTTCCGTTGGCGCTTGGACACTTAGTTCCAATTACAACAAACCCGCTGGAGCGTCTGTTGGCTGATGCTGGCTTCTGGAACGCTCTGAACACAACCGGACCATACTCAGGACCTCAAACACTGTACCTTGTGTTCTATGCTCCAGGCAGGTACACGTTGGGCTTAATGGGTATCAACAACAACTCATCGCCAGCATTGCCAGCCTGGTCGATGTTTGAAATGGATGTGATGGCAGTGTAGGTTACAACTGAAAGCAACCGTGATGTTAATGATGACTCAGCGACTATTGCCATTTGAAAAGCGTTCGGCAGTGATGGACTCCCCTTCCTTTTCTACCGCACAAGTTCGAGCACGAGAAACGCAGACGAAATTCTCGATGCGAGATACGAGATTACCACTCGGCACCAATCAATCTGATTCATGGGTAGACCCTCAGTGGTTCAAACGAATTGATGCAACGCGCTGGCGAATATCGAATGCAGACGACATCAAGGTTGATGAGAGTAGCGCCACGAGACTCATCAAGCTTGGTGAAGACGAGGGTGTTACTATAGATAAGGTCCAAACTAGAGACAAAGCAGGGGTAGTATATAGACTAAGGGCACCTGATCAACTATACTCAATAGATCTATTCTTCAATCTGAGCGACGGAACTCTCCAACTGTACTCCAAGGAGGTAGTTGTTGCCACTTTTCCTGAGGAGGCATCTCACGCAATTGGCGTTATGCTAGCGTCACTCCTACTTTCTCTTGTTTCAATAATGTCGAAACGCAAACAAAGTGCAGGTTCAAAGTCAAAAGGCGAGGAGGTTCAAAAGGATGGTGACTGTCTTCGCGACCCAAGAGATGGTACTTATCTTTCAGGTCATGACATCCAATGCAATTTACCCCTCAAGGGGGTCGTAACGAGTGATGGAAGATTCTACATGTATGTCTATTGCTTGTGGCATGTTGAGAGAATAGAGATTAACGCTCTAGATTGCTGCAAAGAGCACGACATCGCTATGTTCTGCGCTGAAAATGATTGGGGGGCAGTTGCGGCAGATTTAGCAGTAGTCGCATGTTTTACAGGCAAAATCATTGATCAGAGCTTAGGAAAATTGAATCCTTGGTGTGGCGTCTTTATGGGTGGTTATGCTCAACTGCTCGTGCAAATTGCCGCAGGTTTTATTCTTGGCGCACTATTATCATTTGTTGCCTTCTTAGGGCATGACAACGACCTTATTGGCTATGGAGGTCGAAATCGTGATTCATGCCTATGTGGTGGTTCTGTGCCGACGAAAGCTTGCAATGATCCGTGTCTTGATTTGTGCAAGCGTGCTGGGAAAAAGGCAAACTGCGGAGATTGTAAGTGGGCTTGTGACTACGATAAAGAAACAGGCATAGCTAGGGACTATAAGTTATTGCCCCCTAAGAACGGAAAACCGTGTTGTCCCGGTACGGAGGATCGGTGCCTACCGCGGCCAAGTCTGCCTTTGAAACAAAATTGTCCTGATCGTGCGAAAGAGTGTTATGATTGTAAATGGGTCTGTGAGGGTTGCTCCAAATATGACCCGAAATTTTGTCTCAACCCAGGAGTATATATGCCTGTATTAGAAAAGGCGGATGATGTGGACTGTTGCAAGGGGACCCCGCGCCCGCAGCAGAAGCCGGGGCCGGATTGGTGTACCGCCGCCCCGAGGGACCCAGATATTCGTGGGCCCATTGTCCTTATTCCAGGCTAGAGGCCCCAACGTGAAACTCAGTCTATTGATTGCCACATTGTTGGTCGTTCAAAGTGTTAATACGCTCAACGTGTCGTGCCAACCCACTCTCGTAGTCGGAATTAATTCGAATGCAGCCATTACCTTGGTTGGAGTTGCTGCCGAGTACAATGTGTATGAAGGCTCGCCGACTGGGTACCTGAGCGCGCTACATGTTGGAGCTTCAGTTGGTATACCCGTTATGGTTAATGCACGTCTAATACCAGTAGATTTTCATGCTGTGCTGTTTCCAGGAGATTACCATCTAGACATTGCCATCGGTGTCTTTTTTATGGCTAAATGGTGGGCACGAGAGACCCCGAGTGGTCACCATGTCGTGCCTGACGAGACAAATTGGCGAAGCCACCCTGCGATCATTCCAAACAACTTCGTGAACCCGCTGATATCTATGGCCTATTACTATCTGCCAAAAGATGGGGGGTTTTGTTTCAAGTTAGGCCTAGGCGCTATGTACGTTCCTGGCCAACAGAGATTTGCACCTTTCATATCAAGCATCTTTGGGTATGCATGGTAACTGTGTTGATTACCAGATTCAGACCTCCTGACCCATTGCCTAAAAATCAGTGCTCAGCGGGTAAGTATTCATAAAGAGAACTTACCGTTACCTTTGCATAAAAAGACCACTTATGCAATTACATCTACCGAAATTTCCTGCTGACTGTAAAATGATATCAGACAAGATAGGTGTACATGAAGAGAATGATATTGTTCAGTACATTGTTAATGGACTGCCAGTATATGCTCATGGTAAGGATGACCTACAGGCCTTCCGTTGTGTTACCAGAAACCTAATCAATCTGAATCTATGTAGGCAAGCAGATATAGTGAATGGCTTCCATGTATCTGTAGATACCGTTGGGCGGCATTTGAGGAAGTTTTGTGAGCAGGGCGAAGTGGCATTTTTCTCTGCGGATAATCGTCACGGAACTTGCCACAAGATACGTGGAGGCTTACAGCAACGAGTGCAAAAGAAATTAAGTGTCGGACAAAGCGTCAACAGTATAGCCAAAGAGGAAGGTCTCACAGAAGGTGCCATCCGATACGCAATCAAGCAAGGGTATTTAAAAAAGCTTGCTCTAAATCGGGATCTCACAAACCCCGCTACAGGTCATCAGGAACGCAACCAAATAGATAGCAGTAGCGATTTAGGGATAGCTACTGTGCGCTTTGAGGAGCGCATGCAAGCCGCCACAGGGCAGTTACAGGAAGCACTGCCTGTATTCGAGCCACAAGTGGAGTTATGTCAGGCTGGTGTGTTATTTGCGCTTCCCGCCTTAATCAGCCAAGGTTTATTGGAGTTTCAAAACGTGTATGCCCCATTGAAAAAGGGATATTCTGGATTCACATCCATAGTGCTGACCTTAGCCATCATGGCATTATGCCGCATAAAGAATCCAGAACAACTCAAGCAATGTAAAGTAGGTGAATTGGGACGCCTCATCGGCCTGGACCGTTTGCCCGAGACCAAAAATTTGCGAAGCAAGCTCCATCAAATTGTTGGACAGAAAAAGCCCGCAATTTTAATGAGCATCTATTCAACCGATGGCTTGATATTGATCAATTGCCTGCCCTTACAATAAAGCAAGCCCGGGATGTGCAGGCAATAAAAGAATCAAAGGAACAGGAATAATTATTGCTCGCCGAGCGCCAGCAAACACCTGCGCGCGTAACGCTCAAAGAAATGCCGCAGAACCGGCGTTACAACAAGCTTAAAACAGAGAGCAAACTGTTTCTCAATCTTATCACAATGATTTGCTATCGTGCAGAGACCGCACTGGCAGAGCAACTCACTCCGTTCTTTGCTAAAGCTGTTGAAGAAAAACGAATGCTTGTCAAACAAATATCTAACACCGCCGCTGACATAATACCGGATGATATAAATCAAACGATAACCATCCGCCTTTATTCACTTTCAACTCCACGTTCTAACCTTGCTGCCGATGCTTTATGCGAAATTCTAAATCATACTGAAACCGTTTTTACAGGAACAAATTCAATACTAATTTTTAAAACTACAGCATCACAGACTACGAAAGGTCTGGAGGTCTGAGTTTATTGAACAGTCTCACTTTGGTAAGAAAGTGAAACGAGATATTCAGCTCAGCAGCAATCTTGCCTATGGCTACATAGTCCGTTTTTTCTGAGACGCCACAAACATTGGCAGCCTGTATTCCATAAATGCACAACTTAGAGAGTATCATAGGGATGCTATTTAGCACACAAACCAAGTATTCGGAGTCTTACATCGAAAATAGCTTGGACTTTCCTCGGCGTATTAGGAAAAATGTGGGAAAGACTGTGGATCTGCCTCATGCATGATTGCATAAGCCGTCTCAACGATGTGCTCAGCCTCTGGCTTAGACCAAAAATTCCCATCTGTGCCATAGGCGGGACGGTGGGCTTTGGCCGACAATGTACGAGGTGCCGAGTCTAACCAACGATACCCAGATTGAGTCTCTAATATTTCTTGAAGGATGTATGCAGACGCTCCACCTGGCACGTCCTCGTCCACAACTAACAGTCGGTTGGTCCTCTTGAGCGATTCTACGATTGAGCCATGTCTATCAAACGGAAGTAACGTTTGAACGTCAACCACTTCAACAGATACTCCTAGCTTCAGTAAGATGTCTGCGGCATCAACGGCTACGCGCACTGTGGCTCCATAGGTAACAAGGGTAATATCTGTACCAGCTCGGACTATTTCAGGAACGCCTAGTTCAACCGTATACATGCCTAGATTAGATGGCATGCGTTCTTTGAGTCGATAGCCATTTAGAACCTCAACAATCAGTGCAGGATCATCCCCTTGCAACAGCGTCTGATACATACCTGCTGCCTTAACGAAGTTTCTCGGCACACAAACATGAATCCCGCGCACGAGACCTATAATGCCGGCCATCGGCGAGCCAGAATGCCAAACACCTTCTAGTCGGTGTCCACGAGTACGAATGATAACCGGGGCCTTTTGCCCACCACGCGTGCGCCATTGAACTGTTGCCAAATCATCACTCATAATCTGCAGGGCATACAACAGATAGTCTAGGTATTGAATCTCGGCTATTGGGCGCAGTCCACGCATGGCTAAACCTATTGCCTGGCCAAGTATTGTACATTCACGGATACCGGTGTCTGCCACGCGAAGCTCACCGTAAACTCCTTGCAAACCTAAAGTTCCCTGATTTACATCACCTAGTTTCCCAGCATCCTCGCCAAACATTACAAGACGCGGCTCATGTGCTAGGGCATGATCAAACCAAGCACGAATCACTTCCGATCCATTCACTGATTGAGCATCTTCATCAAATCTCGGGGCAACTACTGGCACTTTGAGAGGTGATGAATCTGATTCGCTAAAGAGGTGTGAAGAATAAAGGGGGCTGATCTTGTTGTTGTATGAACGTCTCCATGCAACTAGTGCCTCACGAACCTCTGCCGGCGCATTCTTCGCTGCAACGAGAGTTTTGAACGTGGAGACCATCATGTCTCTTCTAAATGGCTCTCTAATTTTCGCTAGTTCTTCTGCCTGTGCTGATGCTACGGCAGCAGGTTCTTCATGGCCCGCCAAACGTAGACTATTTGATGTAGCGAGAAGAACGGCAACGGCCTCTTCCAGCTCAGCTCGGATTGGCGTCATGTACGCCGTCCACGCCGCTTGTTTGGCCGCAAGTACACTCTCGGTGGACTCACGGTCGATTTCCGCCAGTTGTTCCTCTGATGCGATGCCCTCTTTGATGATCCATGCCCGCATACGCGAAACGCCGTCCATCTCCAATTCCCAATTCAGACGCTCAGGGGATTTGTACCGCTCATGGGAACCTGACGTGGAATGTCCTTGCGGCTGTGTAGCGTCTATTACATGAATGATCTGGGGGATGTGATCCTTACGTGCTGTTTCTGTTGCCGTTGCGTACGTCGAAACCAGCGCAGGATAGTCCCAGGCGCGCACAACATGAATGTCATAACCAGAATCACCGCCTGGAACACGCTGAAATCCTCGAAGCAATTCACCAATATCTGATTTGGTAACCTGCACATCATTGGGAACGCTGATACCATATCCGTCGTCCCATATAGAAATAACGGCAGGCGCCCTCAGAACTCCAATAGCATTGACGCTCTCCCAGAACATTCCTTCGGCGCTACTAGCATTGCCAATTGTGCCAAAGGCAACTTCATTACCACCCTTTGAATAGTCAACAAACCCCTGCAAAGTTTCAATTCCCCGGTAGAGCCTTGAGGCATATGCCAGTCCAACAAGGCGCGGCATCTGAGAAGCCGTTGGAGATACGTCAGCCGATACGTTATACGTAGAAGCTTGTGGCAACCACTTTCCATCATCGTTGAGCAAACGCGTGCCGAAATGACCGTTCATGGATCTGCCAGCGGATGATGGCTCGGCAACTACATCCGTATGCGCATAGAGCTGGGCAAAAAACTTCTGGACATCACTTGCTCCAATAGCAAACATGAACGTTTGGTCCCGATAATACCCACTGCGCCAATCTCCATGCTTGAATGCCTTGGCCATAGCCAGCTGTGGGATTTCCTTCCCATCACCAAATATTCCGAATTTGGCTTTTCCGGTAAGCACTTCCTTTCGCCCAAGGATAGACGCTTGACGGCTTTCGGATGCCAAACGGTAGTCGCGCAGGACATCTGCGATATCCCAAGCTTTTCCATTTTCACTTGCACGTGCGCGGCGCGCTTCTGTTGTCTTCTTCATAGGGGGCAAAGTTAACACGTGATCAGGGCTCTCCGAAGAGCGAAGGTTGCTGAGGAGCCCCATCAGTTGCAATTCGAACGATTCTTTCGGCTCGGGAAAGCGTATCTGATAGGTCGGAATTCACCAGAACTTCGTCGAACCGATCTTGATGCCCCATTTCCATTTCAGCTCGTGATAAGCGCATTTCAATCTGATCGTCCGTTTCCGTATGCCTACTTCTGAGCCGTTGGGCAAGTACATCGATGGAAGGGGGCGCTACAAACATCAACAGAGTGCTTTCTGGAAATGCTGCGCGGAGAGACAATGCGCCTTTTACGTCGACGTCAAAAACGAGGAACTCACCGCGAGAAATTGCTTCCGAGACTAAGCTTCGCATCGTACCGTAATAATTGCCGAAAATCTCTTCATACTCAATCAATTCACCACGCTCGATAGCACCTCGAAACGCTTCTCGGCTTAGAAAGAAATAATCTCTACCGTGTTCTTCATTCGCACGTTTTGGCCGAGTTGTTGCACTTACGCTAAAACGTAAGAAAGGAAACACCTCAAGCAGGTGTCTGGCAACTGTTGTTTTGCCTGCTCCGCTCGGTGCACTAAGGACGATAAGCTGCTTCTTACTCGACATTCTGGATCTGCTCCCGCATGCGTTCAAGATCCTCCTTCATGCTGATAACTACCCGAGCGATATCTGCGTCGTTGGACTTTGAACCGATTGTGTTTATTTCTCGATTCATTTCTTGCAAAAGGAAGTTGAGCTTACGTCCGGCCTGTGCTTCATCTTTCATATACTGGCGGAAGTTCTTGATGTGGCTGCGTAATCGCACACATTCTTCTGCGATATCGAGCTTTTCAGCTAATAGAATAATCTCTAAGCTCATTCGCTGATTATCGATAGTCGACTCGTCGATCACCTGTTTTACTCTCTCACGCAAACGGTCTCTCTCAAGTGGAATCCGAGCGCTGCTTCGTTCTTCAACATCAAGCAGTCCGGCTTCCATTCCATCGAGTCTGTTGTTGAGGTCGAGCGCTAAGTCCGCCCCCTCCTTATCACGCATTTGGTTGAGTGCAGCCAACATTTGTAGGAGGCCCTGTTTCAGTTCTGGCCAGACGTCGGGCCTGTCTGTTGAGTCGGTAGGCACTTGAAAAATTGCTGGGAAATGAACCAGATGCCCAATTTCAACTTCTCCAGCCAAGTCTAGTTCTGACTTGAGCATGCGTAGCGCTTCCACAACAGCACGGGCTACTTGTGCATCCACCTTTGCAACCTGCTTGGTGGACTTTTCTTCGCTGCGAATAAAAATTGACAACGATCCGCGGCTGATGTGCTCTCGGACGGTTTCGCGTATCATCGCTTCCTTATCTGACCATTCCTTTGGCATTTTCGAAGAAAGCTCGAGATACCTGCCGTTGACGCATCTTCCTTCGATGGTACATAAAGAACCATCGACGACTATTTCACTCTTTCCATACCCTGTCATGCTTCGTATCATCTACTGCCTTCTCGGTGCGTGTTCAATGAAAGCGCAAAGATACCACCAGCACTGTGCCCCCAAGTAGGTATCTTCAATTCATGTTTGTAGATGATCAAGATCCACGTATTTGTATCGCTGCCGGGGCGCGGATGCTTTCTGGACGTTGGCCGGGCACTATCCGGGCAGCTTTAGTCTCTGGTTCTGGCTTCACTTCTGCGATGGAGCTGGGTACTTGTATTGATTCCGTGAGCTACAACGAAATTCAGGGCCTGCCGATCAGTTCGGTGCCTGGGCACGGTTCAGATATTAAACTCGTTGAAACACGTCATGGCCTCGTAATCGTTTTCACTGGCCGGGCGCACGTGTACGAGGGCCATTCGCCTTCTGTGTGTGCCA
>Ga0335394_10008654_pt1 | contig 11483 bp, 9 predicted proteins | sample MAT03_FD_205741 | JGI IMG/M metagenome (GOLD analysis project Ga0335394, IMG submission 205741) | Freshwater microbial communities from Lake Fryxell liftoff mats and glacier meltwater in Antarctica - MAT-03 (spades assembly) (version 2) ... | reverse complement strand
CTCACCCGGGTTCATATTTTCAGGCGAGTCTTCACACTGGGCCAGTCTGTGGCTGCGGAACTCGCCGTGCTACGAAGTAGATTATTCTTTACCAGTCATGCCGGTTAATAAGCAAATACTTTTTAGTCGTGTCCATTTTTTCTTATCACATTTTATAGAGCTGGAGGATGTGGATTTGAGCATCTTAACTTAATAGTGGCGAGTCCCACGGCCATGCAAAACCCATGCGTGGAGACTCGCCTAAGAATCTTAATTTTTTGAGAGGTAGACTCGGAGGGGAAGGAGGCAGGCTTTGATTTTAATGTGGTGGTACGCAGCATACTTTATAATGCTACAGATAAATATCTTTCCTTTCAGGCGGGTGGCAGCATTACCTATAACAGCAACCCGGCATTGGAATAAAATGCTGAAAATTTTTTCTGGTAATTGAGGGCAGTCTTATGGTTACCGCTTGTCGGGAGAAGGGCGGGGGAGTTGGGATTGTAAAGAATTTTAAATTTAAAACAGGGAGTGGAACACCTGCGGCTGCTAAAAAAACTATTACCTGCCACTCTTCCTCTTCACTTTTCTAGGCGCTGGGTATGTTGTTGACTGATTTGCCGGCGGCTCAGGATTATCGCCCAGTAAAAGCTGTACGCTTTCATTTAGTATAACGTACTTATTGGCAATAAACAGTTGCATTTTATCAGAAGGCAAACGCAGATCGTAATTACCGTTCATGCTCATCATATTGTCGAAACCTGGATTGTAACGGTTAAAGGCTACAATATCCATCGAAAGATTTTTTGAAATAATGAGTGAATTAAATTTGCCCGAAATAGTTTGGGTAGATGCAAATTCTTTTTCTTCGTCGCTTAAGTTAGGTTTGATATCATAAGGATTTGCTCCACCACCCATTTGAATACCGGGGTTAAAAGAACCACCTGTTGCCTGCGTGGTAACTCCGCCTGCACCTTCCATTACATAATGCGTAGCAATAAATTTCTTTACATAATTCCTGCTTTCGCCGGGCAGGTAATACTGCAGCGACCAGAAATTTTTGCTCCCGCTGTTTCGGATGGCTTTGTTTACGTTGCCCAAGCCACCATTGTAGCTTGCCAAAACCAATAACCAATCGTGATAAACTTTATACGAGTTCAGTAAATATCTGGCTGCTGCATGTGTGCTTTTTACATAGTCACGTCTTTCATCAACATAAGCATTTACCACCAGTCCATATTGCCGGGCTGTTTCGGGCATAAACTGCCAGGGGCCTGCGGCACCCACCCAACTGGTGGCACCTGTTTTTAAATTACTTTCTATTACTGCAACATATTTTAGTTCCCTCGGCAAACCATACTGACTTAAGATATTATCAATCAAATTAAAATAAGGCTGGCCCCAGTTCTTCATTTGCAGCAGGCTTTTAGAATGTGCATTCAGGTAATCCTGCATGTAGCTTTCGGCATTGGGGTTTATCTGCGAAGAGTAAGGTAACAGCGGATTGTAATTATATTTTGAAAATAAATTCTTAAAACCGTATTTGGTTACCTGACTGAAATAAATGACTTTTTCTTTGGGTGGCGGTGTTCTCTTCTTTAATACATCTTCAATAGCTTCATCTTCTACAGCATCGTTTATTATAGTTGTGTCTTCCGTAATTTTTGGCTGCTGCATTTCCATTATACTGCCAGCCTGTGCAGCATGCAAAAGGAGTTGTAAAAAAAGAATGGATAAAAATTGTTTCATCTGTATAATACTAATTTAACTGCTGTTGTTGTATTAAGTAATCAGCAAGTTGAAGCAAAGTTAGTTCATCTGTTTTTTTTGTCATCACCTGCAGGCCAAATGGCATGCCATTACTGTGTTTAAACAGCGGTATCGAAATACCTGGAATACCGGTTAAATTGGCAAATACGGTAAAAATATCTGCCAGGTACATGGCAACCGGATCCGTATTTTTTTCACCAATGGTAAAAGCTGTCGTTGGGCTTGTTGGCATTATAACTGCATCATAATCAATGAATATGGCATCGGTTTTATCAGTTAATAAGCGGCGTACCTGCTGTGCTTTACTGAAGTAAGCATCATAATATCCACTACTTAAAACAAAGGTACCCAACATGATTCTGCGCTGCACTTCTTTGCCAAAACCCTCACTTCTTGTCTGCTTATAAAACTCTGTTAAATCTTTATTATTGCCTTTAGCCTGGTATCCGTAACGTATTCCATCGTACCTGTTTAAGTTACTGCTGGCCTCAGCGGTAGTAAGTACGTAATAGGCCGGTACCACATAATCAAGCAAATCAAAATCAAGTTCAGTTACCGTATGCCCGTTTGATTTTAATGTTTCAATAAGGTTTAAAATATTTTCTTTTATTTCTTTATCCAGTGATGGATGATGTAAAGCCTCTTTAAAATAAGCAATTTTATATGTTGAATGCAGATTTTTAATTACGCTATCTACCAACTGCCAACTGCCAACTGCCAACTGCAACGCTGTACTATCATACTCATCTTCGCCACTCATAATCTCCAGCAACAAAGCAGTATCGCCAATTGTATTTGCAAAAATGCCCACCTGGTCAAACGAAGATGCATAAGCAATCAACCCATAACGGGAAATGCGGCCATAAGATGGCTTTAAGCCAATGATGCCGCAGAAGTCTGCCGGCTGCCTTACAGATCCGCCGGTATCGCTTCCCAGGCTGGCCATGCACAAACCAGCCTGAACGGCTACAGCACTGCCGCCAGATGAACCACCCGGCACTTTGGTATTATCCAGCGCATTTAAAACATTGCCATAAACAGAATTTTCGTTGGAACTGCCCATTGCAAATTCATCGCAGTTGCAGGCACCAATAATAATCGCATCCTCATCAAGCAGGCGTTGCACTGCAGTGGCTGTGTATAAACTTGTAAAACCTTCCAGTATTTTTGAAGAAGCAGTAACGGCGTGGCCTTTGTAGCAGAGTACGTCTTTAATGGCAATAACCACGCCATGCAGCCTTTTCAGTGGTTGGCCACTTGTTCTTTTTTCATCCAGTTTATTTGCCTGTTGAATTGCTTCTTCAGCAAATATTTGAGTAAATGCATTTAGCTTTTTATGTGTATCAATTTGTTGCAGATAAAACTGCACCGTATCAGCACATCTTATATTACCTGCTGTAAGATCTTGATGATATTGTTTTATATCACTGAATATAAACATAGTAAGTTACTCATTTCCTTTATAAAAATCGGCTGAAGTGTTCCCGTAAAAAGAGATACACTTCAGCCGAAAAACGGGATAAAATTTCCCGGATTAAGTAGTTTTATTTGCCGGGTCTTTTTCTTTCATACCCTCTTCAATTTCATTCTTAACATTGTTTTTGGCATCAGTAAATTCACGCATTCCACGACCAACGCCTCTCATAAGTTCGGGTATTTTTTTACCGCCGAACATTAATAAAACAACAATAATAATAAGAATCCACTCGCTGCCACCAGGCATTGAAAGCAAAAAGATGTTGTCTAAAATTGATAAATTCATAATTTAAATTTAGACAGCAAAGATAAATCAATTATTGACTAACCCTGCTATTAAATATAGCTAAGTTAACCGTTGATTAACGGTCATTTGAATCAATAAAAATGATAAAATTTTAGCGGAGGTAGTTTTTACCACACCTGGCTTTGCCATTAGCGGCCTGCTCAACAGTGATGCCCCGGGCACAGGAAACAAAAAAAGCTACAGTAAATAACACAATAATTGAAAGAATGATCCTTCTCATGGTTTAATTTTTTAGAGTTTTAAAAAATAATCAGTGGTAAAGCTTTTGCGAAGGATGGGAGGATTGATTGTGTTTTCAAATGCAATAATAATACCAATTTCGCATATTTGCAAAATAAAAGGGTGAAAATTTTAAATTTTCACCCTTTTCAGTATTATAGTTAAATAATTTATTATTTTTTTGCAACAGCTCTTCTTTTTTCGCTGATACGGGCACTTTTTCCGCTTCTGTCACGCAGGTAGTACAATTTTGCACGGTTTACATTACCTACTTTGTGTAAAATAACGCTTTCGATATTTGGAGAAAATGCCGGGAATAAACGCTCAACACCTACACCATCGCTCATTTTACGAACTGTAAATGAAGCAGTTGCGCCGGTACCCTGGCGTTTAATTACGTCGCCTTTGAAGCTTTGAATACGCTCTTTGGTACCTTCTACAATTTTATAATTAACAGTTACGTTATCGCCTGCTTTAAAATTAGGAAGTTTTGCTTTTCCTTTTGTGTCTAATTGTTCGTGAACAAATGCTACTGCGTTCATATTATTTGATTTTTTACGGACGGCAAAGGTAGGAGTTAATATTGAATATTGAATATGGAATATCGAATATTTTTTACCTCGCTACGTTTACCGATCTCTTTTCCCTGATTACCGTTACTTTTATTTGACCAGGGAAGGTCATTTCGGTTTGTATCTTTTGTGCTATTTCAAAACTTAATTTTTCGCTATCGCCGTCGGTCACTTTATCAGCTTCTACAATTACCCTCAGCTCACGACCGGCTTGTATGGCATAAGCTTTTTCCACTCCGGTATAACCCATAGCCATGGTTTCCAGGTCCTTAATACGCTGAATGTATTGCTGCATGATCTCACGCCTTGCACCCGGCCTTGCACCGCTGATGGCATCGCAGGCTTGTATGATGGGAGAGATAACATATTGCATTTCCATTTCATCGTGGTGAGCGCCAATAGCATTTACTACTGCAGGATTTTCGCCATATTTTTCGGCCAGTTTGGCTCCTAGCAGAGCATGACTTAATTCAGTTTCTTCATCTGGTACTTTACCTATATCATGCAGTAAACCGGCTCTTTTAGCTAGTTTTGCATTCATGCCCAACTCGGCAGCCATGATGGAGCAGAGATTAGCCGTTTCACGACTATGCATTAACAGATTTTGGCCGTAAGAGGAGCGGAAACGCATACGGCCAATCATTCTTATTAGTTCTTTATGCAGGCCATGCACGCCCAGTTCCATAGCAGTGCGTTCACCAATTTCCATTACCTGATCGTCAATTTGTTTTTTGGTTTTTTCTACCACCTCTTCAATACGTGCAGGGTGAATACGGCCATCGGCAACCAGACGCTGCAGCGATAAACGGGCAATTTCCCTGCGTAGTGGGTCGAAAGAAGAAAGTACAATGGCCTCAGGCGTATCATCCACAATCAGATCTACACCGGTAGCGGCTTCTATGGCACGTATGTTACGTCCTTCACGGCCAATGATAGAGCCTTTTATTTCGTCGCTTTCTAAATTAAATACGGTGATAGCGTTTTCTATGGCAGCCTCGGCAGCGGTACGCTGTATGGTTTGAATTACGATTTTACGGGCCTCTTTGGTTGCCTTTAATTTAGCGTCTTCAATAATTTCCTGCTGTATAACCAGGGCTTTTGTATGGGCTTCCTGCTTCAGGCTTTCAATTAATTGCGCTTTGGCATCTTCGGCACTCAGGCCGGCTACTTTTTCCAACCTGCGGATATGTTCTTCCTGGTGTTTTTCCAGTTCGGTACGCTTGGTGTTTACAATTTCGGTCTGCCGGTTAAGATTTTCCTTAATTACCTCGTTATCCTTTATCTGTTTTTCAAGATTCTGGTCTTTTTGATTAAGCGACTGTTCTTTTTGCTTGATGCGGCTTTCGCTTTCAACCAGTTTCTGGTTGCGTTGTAGTACATCCCGTTCGTGATCGGCTTTAAGCTGCACAAATTTTTCTTTGGCTTCTAAAAGCTTTTCTTTTTTTAGGTTTTCGGCCTGTAAATTTCCGTCGGCGATGATTTTTTGAGCCTGTTGCTCAGCATCTGCTACTTGTTTTTGAGTATTTTTGGCAAAAACCAGTTTACCCAGTATGATGCCCAATATCAGCGCAGCTGCGCCAATGATAATGTATAGTATTATCGCTTCCATTAATTGTTTTGGTTTTAAAACGGTTCAAAATCATATATAACTCCCCTTTACCCATATCAGTTAAATGAGATGTTTAGCCTACGAAGATAAGTAATTTGTTTGGAGAATAGGGGTTATAGGTTTAGGGTTGTGAGTTTTAGGTTTAGGGTTTTAGGGTTTAGGGTTTAGAAGTTTAGGGTTCTGGCTTTTATGTTTAAGAGCGGGAAGTTTCCAGAAATTTACCAGGCATCTTCAAAAACAAAGTTGATTTCTGCAGTGTTTCCGTGTTGACACGGAGCATTTCCGAGGCGATAAAATCGATTTCCGCCCTGTCACAATTCATTTCTCGACCCCCAAATTTCATTTCCTGAGGTAAAATATTTGTAGATTGTTAATTATCAAGGACCTCACCCCAACCCATCTCCGAAGGAGAGGGAACTTGAGTGGGGCAGAATGATTACTAAAAGCATTTTTATAAGGAGGCGAGCTGGAATTTTATTTGTCTTATTATGCTGCTTGTCGGGTGAAAAGGCAGCGGCACTCATGGAAGTAAGAATTGGTTTGCGAACGAGTTGAGAACACCCACGTGGGCAGAACTGCTGCTCAACCTTCAACGAGGTATGGGTGATTTTTTTCCAAACTTGGTTTGCTTTAGGCAATTGAATGTTTTTTGAGTTATTTAATTTAACTTAGAAATTAAAATATCACATTATGAGAATGATAGTTTTCTTTTTATTTTTTACATATTTTTTTACTAACTGTTTATCCATTCACGCTCAGTTTAAGCTAATTGCCGAAGGTCCTAAGTTTGAAGAACCTATTAGTGGTCACTTGAAGGTAATCCAAATGAAAAATGGTAATACAATTTATTTTCATCTTACTCCCAAAGATGGGATTAACCTACGTGTTTATGATGCAGATCATAAAGAAAAAATTTCAACAAATTTTGATTTAGGTTTTGAACGTGTAAAATTGGCGTCAAAAGAGGGTGCGATGTTTCGTAGTTCAAATTCGGAGACCATAGAAGCCATTTTTGAAATAAATAATGAATTGGTTGTTTTTATTGCTGAATGTTCAAAAAAACAATCTGACACTTACAGGATGATTATTGATCTTGTAACTGGAAAAGTAAAGCAAGTGAAAAATATTTTTACAAATGACAATTGGAGTAGCGGACTTGCCGTTAAAAGAGGCGAGGGAGATAGTTATGTAATAGTAAAAGAATATGGGAATGAGATCACACATTATAATGCCAGACATGAGGAAATATCAAAGATTACTTACGCATCACCTTTAATTGATGATGATCATAAATTCTTACGTAGGGTAGATATTTTAGTTACTGAAAGTGACAAGATTTACGGTTTTTACTCTACATATGGAAAAAAGAAAGAGGAAGGCGGTTTATATATGACAAGCCTTAAACAAGGGGCATCAGCGCCCGAATATACAAAACTTAATACGCCAAATGATTTAATTTACAAGGGAGCAATAGCAAAATATAATCCTGTAAGTAAAAAAATTGTGTTCTTAACCATAGCTGAAATAAAAGGTAAGAATGGAGGTTATCTTCCTTTGCTTTATATCATTGATCCTCTAACCTTAAAAGCAGAAAATATAGAATCATTTTATCCCACAGAAGAGTTACAAACTCAATTTAAAGAGCGTTACGATAAAAAGGATGGTTATAATGCTTTACCACAAGATATGTACATTCATAAGGATGGTACGATTTCTATTATTTATGAAGAAATGTTAATACAGGCTACATCTTCCGGAAATTATACAAGGAATGATGTGAAACTCGGCAAAATGGTTGTAGTTACACTTGATGAAAATGGGAAATTTCTATCAAATTATCTGGTGCCTAAAGCTCAATGGAGCACATTTAACGAATTAGGGTTATTCTATCACAAAGAGCCAAAAGAAAAAGCACTTGAGCTTTGGGTTGGTAATCAATATAAATCATATTTCTATTTAAACAGTGCTAAAGGTCAATACATACTCTTCAATGATAGCGAAAGGAATAATAAAGTAACAAAAGACAAATTTACAGAGATACAAAGTGTTTCCGGATGTGATGCTTTCGCATATAAATTTACCGGCAAAGAAATATTTCCTGATAGAGGGTATTTATTTGGGAAACCAGCAAAAGGTAATATTATAGCTATGTTTCTGATATCCGACTTTGACGCAGCAAGTAATATTTATGTTACTTTGAAATTAACCAAGGAATCTGCAAGGGATAATTTGGTTAATCTGGTATGGCTTCAACCTGAATAATTACTTTACCTTATCCAACTGCTGCTCCAGCTTCATGAGTGCGTCGCTCATTTCTTTTTCAAGAGAAGGGTTGCTTTCGTTGCCCGATTGCGTAGCATACCAAATCATTATGATGGCAATATAGTCCTGCATATCCTTGCCGGCAAACTGAGTTTTAAATTCAACTATCTTTTCGTTGATGACCTTTAAAGTTCGGCGTATGGTTTCCTCGTCGCTGGGGTTGGTTTTAATGCGGTAGGTGCGGTCGCCAATTACAATATTTACGGGGATTAGTTCTGCCATGATTTATTCACTTAATATGCCAATACATTTATCAATTTCTAAGTAATTTGTTTGGAGAAAACGGGGTTTGGCAGTTTAGGGCTACAGGTTTGGGGTTTTAGCGTGTAGAGCCAGCATTTACGACAGTTAAATTTTTGGATTATTTACCTATTTTATTTTTGATTAATCTAATGTATGATTGCTTAAGATTTGCTGTATTCTAAAAAATCTCTTGAAAATTTGATTTTTAATATTGATACAAAGAAAGTTGGCCATAGATATGTCTAGACTATTGCAGTAATGCCAACAAATGCCCAAAAAGGAATACAAGTAACGAAAATTATAATGTATTTACTAATACCTGTTTATTTCATTTGCCAGTTTACTTATTTCTGAATTGGTATAAAGCCTGTATTTAATTGTTACCAAAGCCGAATCGGAAATAACCCAATTCATAGGATAAGAAATTTTGATCTTCGGGTCGTACAAATTCAGTTTAATATAATGTTCTTTTTTGCCCGGGTACATTACTTTTAACTGGTTCCATAAACGTCGGTCGTTTACAATTGTTTGTGTGCCGTAAGCGCCAACCAGGGTTTTTACCGGTGCTGCAAGGTCGTTCACCAACGGGTTTATGGAGTTTAAAAACTGATCGCCCTGCGGACTGTTGGTTGCATGCAGTACATAAAATTTCAGCTTGCCTGCATATTTTTTGTACAGTGTATCCTGTAAGAGAATATTTATCATTTCACTAACAACACCCGAGCCGGAATTATCAAAATAACCCCCATCAACAAAATAATTACTTTCTCTGGATGTGGTCGTATCATTTATTCTTCCTGCCGGGCTCAGGTAAGGAAAACTGGCACCTAGTACAACAGCCTGACTCATTTTTATATCCCGTTGCTCACCCAACAGGTTTAAAAGGTCTACCCGTTTATTAAAGCGTGGGTCGTTAATGCTTATGTTACTTACCACGGCAGGTATGCCATCCTGCATCCTGGTTGTATTAATGCAAAGTATGGGTAAAGCGTATGGTTTATTCTTTTGAGTAATGATCTCAGAAAAACTGGTGGACATGCTGTTGTAAAGCCTGCTTTCGTTGCCTGAACCAGTTTCCATTACTGAGGCCAAGGCTGCAGCCCTGTCATTAATAAAAAATAATGGCAATACATATCGAAATACATCGGGGCCCAGCATGCGGGCAATGGTAAAAGTAAGAAAATCTGTTTCCAGGTAATCCTGCACTATATGAACACCCTCTGCATTTTTTACGGTTGAATCAGCTTGCTTGGCCCGCAACAGATTAAAATAGGCTGCATTACCCAAACTGCCACCCGATGCGCCGGAGAGGCAAAAAAGATGAGTAGTTAGTTTGCCGTTTGTCTGGCTATCAAGACTTGCCATTACCGAAGCACTCCAGTAGCCCGAACGGGATGCACCACCGTCAGCCAGTACAAAATAAACCGGGTATTCTTTTTTACTGCTGTCATTCAGTTCTGTCTTTCGCAAGTCAATCCAGTTTTTGAAATAGTCAGATAAAGTCTGACGGTTGCTGAACGTATTACTTGAAATTTTTTTATCCGGTAGCCGGGTATAGTGGGGTTCAGAAAGTAAACCTACTATAAACGCCAATAGTAGCGCCACCCCGTGAAGATTCAGACGGAACGTTACCGAGAGGAAACTGACAACATTACCCAGTATCAATAAAATGCCAAAGGCAAATAAAATAAAGGGTACGGCACCCATCATAACCGAAACCCAAATGGAAGCGATAGTGCTTACATAAAAAATTAATCCGCATACAAGTACAACAATAAAAACCCGGGTATAAAACTTTTCTTCCTTACCAAACATTTGTTTTTTTACTTTTGAAACAAGTGTGTTTGCTGTTTCATCTTTTAAAACCGGACTATCTACAATAAATCTTTTTTTCTTAAACACCAGCAGCAACACAAGCCCAATCTGGAAAAGGATCAGGAAGAATAGCAGCAAAAAATAATTGGGGAAGACATCAATGACTATTAATGCAAATACCAGCAACGCACTTGCAGCGTACCGGAACTTATTCAGGTATTTTATCTTGCTTTCCCTGTCGGGAAACCTGGTATCATCATCAACTTTATCTGCCTGTTTACTCCACAAATTATACATGTTGGAATAAAAAAATGGGGATACTACAAGGATTATATAAAAAAGCCAGTTCAGGTTTGCAGCCAGGTTCAATTTAAAAAAGGCAACTACAATAATAGTAAGGCAGCTAAAGGCAAGAAACCTGGGCATTTGTGTAAGCATGCGGCGCCAGTGAATGATGTCTTTATCATTGGTATGATCTGGCATCCTGTCTAATTTTATTTTGCTGATCATATAACAGGTGTACCAGGTAATGTAGGTCCAGAAAATTTCAGCAACAATGAAAAGTGCAAAAATGCGCCGGTTCTCCAGCGTGCGCTGTAACAGATCTTTTCCCTGACTAAGTTGCCAGAAAGCAGCCCAGGCAAGCAGTAAAAGTAAAATGGCCGGAAAAAACAGCCACACCGATTTAAACAATGCCCTGACAAAGTGCAGCGTAAAAAGATCTTTAAAAGAAATTGCTTCTTTTTTTTGGGGGGTGGCACACATACCGGTTAGTTTTTAGAAAGATAATATCTTTTTTTAATTTTTAAAAGTACCAGGGTGATTTTTTTTGGGTAAGGTTGATTGCAACCGGAATTTGAGGTCACAAATTGTGACCTCAAAGGGTTTGGCTTCTTTGTTCCCGTTGGTTGAAAACCAGACAGGTGGATTTGTTATTTAGGCGATGGGCTTTCGTATATTTAGGAAACACCTGCAAGAGCAAAAAAAACCTTTATTGGTGGAAGCTTCTAAACGTTTAAAAATTATGCTCAAATAAACTGCCGGTGATTAATTATTAAAAGGATTTAATGCCTCTGCCGCCAGATACATTGGATCTTGTACCACCTGCTGTGGAATTAGTGCGATAACTCACTTTATTAAGATTAAAACCCGTATAACCACAAGATCCGCC
>Ga0335394_10008653_pt1 | contig 11484 bp, 10 predicted proteins | sample MAT03_FD_205741 | JGI IMG/M metagenome (GOLD analysis project Ga0335394, IMG submission 205741) | Freshwater microbial communities from Lake Fryxell liftoff mats and glacier meltwater in Antarctica - MAT-03 (spades assembly) (version 2) ... | reverse complement strand
TCGGTGTGATCACAACGATCGGAGTCTCCGGGTGCCCCTCGCGCACCAGATCAAGGAAGCCATGAAGTGCGGGAATGAAGGCACGCCGACGCATGCTGTCAACGTTGACAATATTGACGCCGAGCTTGAGGGTAACGATGTCCGCTGGAGTCGCGGCAATCGTGCGCGCGACGAAGGGGTCGAGCTGTGCGTTGCCTGCAATCGCGAGATTCGTGAGATCGAGGCCGAGTGCGCGCGCTGCGAGCTGCGGCCAAGGACCGAGAGGACTCGTCGCTTCGAGACCTTGGCTCACCGAACTCCCGTGGTGAACCCAACGCGAACGGGAATCCGGAGCCCCAGGGTTTAATGGACGATCCGCGCGCATCGAACGAAGTAGCGCGTGCCCGTTGTGTGGAAGCCAGATTGTAACCTCGCGCTCTCTCCCCGCGGGTGGGAGATCGAGGATAAGAACGCTCGCGGGACCGTCGATGAATTGCCAGCCCCGGTCCGGGCGGGCAAGGATAACGGGTCCACCCTCGATCTGAACGCTCGCGACAATCTCACCGTCGATGGTCGCGACAATACTCGCCGGAAATGGCGGTTCGACCGCATCCGGGGGCACCATTCTGGTGATCGTCGCGACGACTTCGATTCGGGTCGCGGCGGTTCGGGTGACGATCCGAACTCCGAGAGTATGAGCCGCCCATAGCTCGATCCACCGATCGGCGTGCTCGACGCGGGTCCATGCGGGTAGGCGCAGCGGTGAGAGGTCGGCCCCGACCCATTCGAACCCGCTAGCTCCTCGAACGAGGGAGCGGATGTGCTCGAGGGGGACGTTTCGCACCGTAGCGACTACGGTACGACCGGGCACGAAGTTTCGCGGACTTCGTAATCGGTCGGGAGCGTGACTGAGCGTGGCTCCGCTCCCTTGATCATCTCAAGAGCGAGTCTGGCAGCCTGACGGCCCATTTCTTCCGCGTCACGCGTAACGACACTGATGCGCGGACGCATGACCCGTAACCACGGCAGGTCATCGCAGACGACAAGGGACAGATCCTCCCCCGGTCGCACGCCTAGCTCGCTGAGCGCCTCCATAACTCCGATCGTCGTTTGCACGCCGCCAGCAACGATCGCCGTCGGACGCTCCTCCAACGGAAGGGCAAGGAGGCGCTCAGTCGTCTCGTGCGCGAATGATACCGAGAACGCTCCAGGCGCCAATAACTCCTCAACGACCGGGATCCCTGAAGCCTCATGTGCCTCCGCGAATCCACGGAGGCGCTCTCGCGTCGGACGGATCCCAGTCGATCCGGTGATCATCGCAATACGACGATGGCCGATCCGAATCAGATCTTCGGTGGCTGCCCGCACTCCGGCCGAGTGATCAAGCAGCACACTGGCCGCATTTAGCTTGCGCGGGTCACGGTCGAGCAGCACGACAGGACGCTTGAAACCAGCAACAGCCTTGCTCGTTTTGCTCGAAGCCTCCGAGATCGAAGAGAGAATGAGCGCGTCGACCTTGCGCTGGCGCAACAACGTCAACCGATCAACCTCACGCCTAGGATCACCACCGGAGTTTGCAACCAACAGCGAGTATCCGGCCTCGTTTAGCGCCTCCTCGAGGCCATGAATTATCTCCCCGAAGAACGGATTCGCGAAGTCCCGCACAACAAAGCCAATTGTGCGCGTGAATCCGCTCCGCAGACTCTGCGCGCCAGGATCAGGCGAATACCCCAGCTCGTCAGCGGCAGTTAGCACCTTCGCCTTCATCGCCGGGCTCACATCCGGGTGCGAACTCAGAGCACGCGACACCGACGAAACCGCCACCCCCGCCCGGCTGGCTACGTCGTGAATCGTCACCGCACGTGTTTCTTCCACAGACCTAACTCCCCATGCTCACTTCACACCGATCGCGCCGAACGGGCTGACCTATTCGAGGTGCCAGACTTCGGTGAAGCGCATCATGCGCCCTTGGTCATCCGCCTGATTCACGATGAGATCCTTGAACCATTCCGACCACTTGACGTTCAACTCAGAGGCACCGACCGCTGCGAATGCGGTCCCAGCGTCAGGCTCGGCTTCAACGTAGCCGATGACGAGCGTCCCCCGACGAAACAGGCTGTAATTCTTGAGTCCGGCAGACTGTATAGCCTCCACGAGCTCCGGCCATATTTCGTCATGACGCTTTTTGTACTCGTCTTCGGCACCCTCGTAGAGCTCGAAACTGAAACAAACCCGCTCCATCGCGTTTCCTCCTCATCATCGGCATGCTCCGCCGAGTGAGTCTAGTATGCTCCACATTCACAGAATTGGAATCATTTCCAAAAGCGGAGATGACGCGACGATTGTCTTGGGCGCTGATCTAACGATTAGACCCTTTCACTTGACAACGCTGTTGAGTTCAGGCTTAGATTCAGAGAAGCTGGAAAGGGTTCCAGAATCAGTTCAGAGAGGAACGATTCATGCGTGCACAAAGAAAGAAGGAGGGTATCGGCTTCCTTGCCGCGACAGCCCTCACTGTTGTTCTTGTATTGACCGGTTGTACTCCCGCCACGGACACGGCTGACAACGGCGAAGACGCCGCTGCGGGTGCCGGTGCCGGTCTCAAGATTGGCTACATCTCGCTCGGGGACTCCATCCCCTTCGTGAAGCTTGTATCTGACGACATTCGGGCGGAGGTCGAGGCTGCCGGCGCGGAGTTCTTCTTCTGCGACTCCCAGCTCGACGCGGCCAAGGCTCTAGCCTGCGCCCAGACCTTCAAGACGCAGGGCGTTGACGGCATCATCAACTTCCAGGTCGATGCGGCTGCGGCGGCGTCCATCTGCGCGGCTGGTCCCGACGTCCCGGTCGTAGCGATCGACATCGAGCAGCGTCCTTGCCAGGATGTCTTCGTCGGTGCCGACAACAAGACCGCAGGCATGATCGCAGGCGTGGAGCTCGGCAACTACTTCAGCGAGAACTTCGACTGCGAATACGACGCGTTCGTCTCGCTGGAGCAGCCTGCGGCCGGCCAAGTCAACACGGATCGCACGGGCGGCGCGGTCGAGGGCTTCGAGTCGGTCTGCGGAGCGATCCCTGCCGACAAGAACCGCAGCGTCGACGCTGGGGGCACGATCGATGGTGGTCTCGCGACCTTCGGAGACACGCTCACGGCACTCACCGGCGCGAGTCGAATCGCGGTAGTGAGCCTCAACGACGACATGCTCCTCGGTGCCTTTGCGGCCGCTGAGGCGCAGGGCCGCGCGGACCAGGTCTACGGCGTCGCCCAAGGTGCTGATCCCAGCTCCTTCGACGACCTCCAGAACAACCCGAACTGGATAGGCGACACGGCCTACTTTCCAGAGCGCTACGGTTCGCTGGCGGTACCCTCGATCATTGCGCTGATCAAGGGTGAGGACGTGCCGGAGAATGTCTTCACAGAGCACGTCTTCATCAATGCGGACAACTTCTCAGAGTTCTACTAGCCCTTTGTCGCTGCTGACACTGGCACTACGCGACATCTCCAAGTCGTTCGGCGGCGTTGAGGTTCTTCACCAAGTGAACCTCAACGCCGTCGGCGGCGAAGTTCTTGCCCTGCTGGGCGAGAACGGTGCCGGAAAGTCGACGTTGGTGAAAATCTTGGCGGGCGATTACAATCCCGACGGCGGCACAGTCGTCGTCGAGGGGGTGGAGGTGAGCAGCCTCAACCCCCGCAGCGCCCGTCGCCTCGGCATCAGGATGATTCATCAGGAGTTTCAGGATGCTGGCGCTCTAACGGTTGCTGAGAATATTAGTCTTGGCCGCTGGCCGACATCGGGTGGCATCATTTCGTGGCGGGCACTTCGGCGTCGTGCGGATGACGTGCTTGCCCAGATGGGCGTCGACATCGACCCCATGGCTCCTGTCGGATCGCTGCGTGTCGGTGAGCGCCAGGTCGTCGAGATCGCGCGCGCGCTCGCCGACGACGCCCAACTTCTGATCCTCGACGAGCCAACCGCGGCTCTTTCACAGGAGGAAGTGGGCCGCCTATTTGAGTGGGTGCGGCGCCTTCGCAACCAGGGCGTCTGCATCATCTACATTACCCACCGTCTCGACGAGGTCTTCGAACTTGCAGACCGCGTGCAGGTGCTGCGCAACGGCGAAGTCGCGCTCATCGCTGCCACGAGCGATGTCACCCGACGCGAACTCGTCGAGGCTATGGTCGGCCGTGACATCGGCGAGGTGTCGCGCCCGGCTGATGCCGGTGCGGGTTCCAACGGGGACGTGAAGATAACCATTCGCGATCTTGAGGTCAGCAATCAGGTCATGGGACTGAACCTTGACGTGCGCCAGGGCGAGGTCGTCTGCCTCTACGGCAAGCTCGGCTCCGGAACCACGCAGGTCGCTGAGGTCTGCTTCGGTATCCGCAAGGCGACCGGTGGCAGTTTCGACCTAGCGGGTACGCCCGGCTTCCCGACAAGTCCCGTTAGCGCCATCCGTCGTGGCGTGGGGTACCTTCCCCCCGACCGCAAGCGCGAGGGCGCGTTCATGAATCGCTCAGTGGTCGAAAACCTCTCGGCCGCCTCGTGGAGCCGGATGGCCATCGCGAAGCTGTTCGTGTTGCAGAGCCGGGAGAAGATCGCCTACGATCGCTGGTCCGGCAAGCTCGGCATCAAGTCCGCCGACCCGCGCAATCAGCACATCGGCAATCTCTCTGGCGGTAACCAACAAAAGGTTTTGCTCGCGCGCTGGCTCGAGCGCACCTCCAACCCCCTCGTGCTCGTTGAGCCAACGCGCGGCGTGGATGTGGGGGCGCGCCAGGAGATCTATGCCGCGGTCCGTACCCTCGCAGCCGAGGGCCAAGCCGTCCTCGTCGTCACCTCGGACTACGAGGAGGCCGTTCAGGTCTCGGATCGCGTCATAGTCATGCTGCGAGGTCACCAAGTCGCTGAGTTCGATGGCGACGATGTGACCGCGCAGAACCTAACCATCGCAGCAGGAGGCTAACGTGACCGCACCACTCGAGACCACGCTGGCGACGGGACCGGCGGCTCGACCGCGGCGACGGCTCCCAGAAACCGCAGCTCTCGCCCTCGTGCTGCTCGCACTGGGGATATTCTTCGCAACGCAGTCGCAGTTCTACTTCACCCCGAACAACCTACTCAACATCCTCGTGAACGCGGCGGTCATCGGCATCATCGCCGCACCTGGAACCCTGCTGCTGGTCGCCGGACAATTCGACCTCTCGGTTGGCTCGGGCGCAGCCTTCATCGGCGTCGTCATGGCCGCGGCGAGCGCGCAGTGGGGTATCCCAACTGGCGTGCTTCTAGCGATCGCCGCCGGTCTGCTCATCGGTGCGGTCAACGGATTCGCAGTGACGGTGCTCGGGATCAACGCGCTCATCACGACCCTCGCGACCCTCGCGATCCTGCGCGGTCTAGGGCAGGTGCTAGCGGGCGGCCAGACCCTCCTGCTCCCCGGCTTCGGCGACTTCGGCAACGCACGCCCGTTCTGGAACATCCCCGTCCCCGTGCTCGTGTTTGTCGGAGTCGTGATTCTTACGGCGCTCGTCATGAAGTTCACGGTGTTCGGACGCTCGATGTACGCGATCGGAGCGAACCCAGTTGCCGCGCGCCTCGCGGGAATCCGCACCAAGACCGCGATCTTCGGCGGGTTCGTGCTCTCGGGCGCCGCTGTCGCGATCGGCGGTCTCATCCTCGTGTCCCAACTCGGCGCGGCCTCACCGAACGCCGCCTCGGGACTTGAGCTCTCCGTGGTCACGGCAGTTATCCTCGGTGGGGCGAGCCTCGCGGGCGGGCGCGGAACGATTTCCGGCACCATTCTCGGCGTGCTGATTCTCGGAACCCTCAACAACGGTCTCACCCTGATGAACATCGATTCGTTCTGGCAGGACGTTGCGCGAGGCACACTATTACTGGCGGCCGTCGGCTTCGATCAGCTTCGCCTGCGGCTCACGGCCGATAAGTAGTACGAAAGGATATCTCATAATGGCAAAAATTCGTGTCGGGGTCATCGGCGCTGGCAGTTGGACCGTTGCGTCCCATCTGCCCAACCTCGCCCGGCACGATGACGTCGAGTTTGTTGGGGTCTCCCGCAAGGGACCGGAGTTGCTCGAGAAGATCGCGATCCAATACGGATTTCAGGTCGCCTCGGAAGACTACCGCGATGTGCTCGCGGCAGGTGTCGATGTGTGCATTGTGGCAAGCCCATCCGGTTTCCATGCGGAACACGCTCTTGCGGCCTTGGAATCGGGCGCTCACGTGATGTGTGAGAAGCCGGTAACGATTGACCCGGAAAGCGCGTGGATGCTGGCCCGCCGTGCCGAGGAGCTCAACAAAGCCTTCGTCGTCTCGTTCGGTTGGAACTACCGGCCCATGATCCAAAAAGCCAAAGCGATGATGGACGAGGGTGGAATCGGTCGCCTTGAACACATGACAGTGCACATGGCCTCAGCAACACGAGAACTGCTCTCCAACACCGGAAGCTACCCCCAATCCTCCCCCGAGTCAGTACCCGAACAGAGCACCTGGACCGACCCGAGCCTCTCCGGCGGCGGCTACGGCCAAGCCCAACTCACCCACGCGCTCGGCTTGGCCTTCTGGCTCACCGGAGCGCGCGCCATATCCGGCTTCGCAACCATGTCCGCCCCACTCAACGCACCCGTAGAACTCCACGACGCAATCGTCTACCACTACGACGGCGGCGGCATAGGGGTGCTCTCAGGCGCATCAGCCCACCTCGGAGCCAACGGCAACAAACATTCCCTCGAGGTGCGGGCCGTCGGCAGCGAGGGTCAGCTCCTCGTCGACGTAGAGCGTGAAGCCGTCTGGCTGTTCCGCAATGGAGAAGAAGTGCACCTGGAACTCTCGGACGGAGACGGCACTTATGACTGCATCGGCCCGATCGACGCCGTCCTCGCGGCTGCGCGCGGCGACGAGTACATCAACCAGTCCCCCGCGGAGCTCGGGGCGCGCGTCGTCGAAGCCCTCGACATCGCCTACCGCAGCGCCGCCACCGGACAGGTCGCCACGCGCACAACATGAAACCATGATCCTTCGCTCTCACCTCTACGTTCCGGCAGATCAGGAACGCCTGCTGGCGCGTGCCGAGACCCGAGGTGCCGACGCGATTATCCTCGACCTCGAAGACAGCGTCACCGAAGCCCGCAAAGATGCTGCTCTCGTGGAAGTCCTGGAGTTCCTCGCGACACCGCGACAAACCGGCGAGCGATGGGTGCGGGTCAACGACGGCGACCGCGGATTTGATGAGATCCGTGCCCTTGTCGCCGCGCCAGGTATCGACGGCGTCTGGATGCCAAAGGTCGAACCCGGGGCGTGGTTCGACACCGCGCTCGGCCTGATCATTGACGCCGACGTGCGTCCCGGCATCCTCGTCGAAAGTGCGGCGGGGCTCGTGGGGATGCCTCACCTCCCTCCCCTGCCGACAACCGCGCTCGCCCAGCTCGGCGAGGTCGACCTCGCCGCGTCCCTGAGGATGCGGGACACTTCGGACGAGGCCATGGTGCCATACCGTGCGCGGATCGTAATGGAGTGCGTCATCCGAGGAATGGCGGCCCCGGTTGCCCCGGTCGACACACGCATCGAGGACTACGGGGGCTACCGTATCGCAACAACTTCCCTGCGCGATCGGGGCTTTGGCTCTCGCGCATGCATCCACCCGTCCCAAGTGGCCATTACAAACGAGGTATTCACGATCAGCGCAGGCGACCTCGAGCAGGCGCGGGCGGTGATCCGAGACTTCGAAAACAACACGCAGGCTGGCCAGGGCGCATACGCCAGCGCCGACGGACACATGGTCGACCTCGCTACCGTGCGTTGGGCTCGCGCGATAATCGCCTCGAGCAGCGGTCCCGCATGACGCTTACCGCGCCATTCGCTGAGGACCTCGTGCCCGGCGTCCCTCTTGCACCCGCGCCAGAAGTGACCGTTGATGCTGGCATGGCGACGCAATACTTCGCGATCACGGGTGACGCTTTGCCCCTCGCCCTGAGCGATTCGCTGTCCGCGGCGGTGACCGGGGGCAGCTCGAGGCTCGCCAACCCCGCGCTCGTCATCAGCCTCGCGATCGGCCAGTCGACCGTGGCAACGCGGCGAGTCATCGCAAACCTCCAGTATCGCAATCTCGTTCTCGTACGCCCCGTGCACCTTGGCGAGACTCTGAGGACGATCGTCACACCTCTCGCCGCCGCCTGGACTCGCTCGGGCCGGGACCGCGCGAAAGTGCTGCTCGGTGTGGAGCTTGCCACCGCCGACGGCGAGTCGATCGCCTCGTTCGAGCGCCTCGCGCTGATTCCGGTGGCCGAGGCGGATCGGCTTATCGCCGGCGAGCTATCACCGGCCACGGAGAGACGGACGCTTTTGCAGTATCGGTCCAGCATCCCCGACTCTTGGGTGTCACCGGATGGATCGACATCCCTGCGGAGGGGTGACACACTCGTCGATTCGCTGGCCGACACGGTCTCCTCGGCGCGCGAGCTCGTTCGTCTCACTATCAACCGTGCCGCTGCACACCGTGATCAGCGCGTCGGCCTCGACGGCCGACGCCTCGTCTACGGTGGACATACCGTCGGCCTCGCTCAGGCTTCCCTGTCCCGAGTTCTGCCCGACCTGCTCACCGTGGTGGCGTGGCGGTCCTGCGATCACACCGGTCCTGTCTTCGAAGAGGACCTTCTCACGTTCTCGACGCACATCGACGCAGTTGAGCAGCACGATGACCTGCGATTTGTCGACGCGACGGTGACGGCGTACGCCCATCGTGGCACCGACGCACCTGTTGCAGTCCTCGACTGGCGTCCAGTCCTCGTCCTCTCGGGAGTCACCTCATGAACAATCCGGTAAACCTACTCGCGGGGATCCGCGTCGTCTCGCTCGAACAGTACATCGGGGCGCCATACGCCACCTCGCTGCTCGCCGATGCCGGAGCCGAGGTGATCAAGGTTGAGATCCCAGGTAGTGGCGATCCACGCCGTGACTACGACCCGATGCGGCGCGATGAGAACGGCACGCTCAGCGGCGGTTTCGCGTCGTACAACCGCGGAAAGAAGTCCATCGAACTTGACCTCACGACCGACGAAGGTCGCCAGCGCCTCAGGGATCTCCTCGCGAGCACCGATGTGCTGGTGTCCAACTTGCGGCCGGGCAGCCTCGCGCGCTTCGGGCTCGGGCGACACGAGTGCACCGAGTTCTTCCCCCGGCTGGTTGTCTGTGAGATCTCTGGCTTCGGGCAGACCGGGCCGTACGCCGCCTGGCCCGCCTTCGACTCCGTGATCCAAGCGATGAGCGGGCTCAGCAGCCTTCTCGGACCCTCGGTGGACGAACCTCCGGGGCTCGCGCCGATGGGCACAATGGACATCCTCGGCGGGGTCTACGCGACCGTTGGCATCCTCACCGCTCTTGTCGCACGCCAGCGAACCGGACTCGGAACCCACGTCGACGCGTCGATGTATGACATTGGCGCCGCGTTCCTCGAACGGCCGCTCACACTTCACGAGTTCACGGGAGACGTGCCCATTCGAGGACGCGACCAGTTCAGCCCGGTCGGGAGTTTTCGGGCAGGCGACGGCGGCTGGGTCTCGATCGTTATTCCGACCGATGAGATGTGGCGGCGGTGCTGCGCGGCGATCGGGCGGCCCGAGCTTGCAGCAGATCCGGCCCTCGATACCGTCCTCAAACGCGCCGATCGCATGGATGACCTAATCATCCCAACCCTTGAATCGTGGGCGGCGTCGATGAGCCGAGACGACACTGCACGCGCGCTCCGCGACGCCGGTCAGCCGGCGGGGGTCGTCCAGACTATCGACGAGGTGCGTCGGGACCCGCACTTGGCCGAACGCGGGCTATTTCAGCCCGTCGACGATCCACGTGCGGTGCTCGAGGACGGAACGCCGATGCAGCTTCCGCGCCTTCCCCTTCTTTTTGATGGGATAGGCGCTGTTCCCGGGCCAATCCCCGCACTCGGCGAGAACAACGGCGACGACTTCACGAGAACGGATCGGACCTCGTGACCAGCCCCGCACGTCGCATTGGCGTCGTCCACCCTTACTGGAGCTTTTGGGAGTCGGCAATCGAACACGACTTCGCCGAGGATCGTCGCTGCCTTGCAGCACTTGCCGTAGTCACCCTCAAGGAGACAGCAGAGATCGCCTGGAGCGTCACAGTGCAGCCGGGCGACGACACGGACGCGGTTGTCGCGGGGCTCGCCCGTAACATCCACGCGATCGTTGTCGTCAGCACTATGGCAGCCTCCCCCAGCGCTGTGCTCGCGGTGCTCGCCGCGTTCCCAACCACGCCTGTTGTGATCTGGGCGACCCACGAGGGTCTCGGGGTCGATCCGGACTTCTCGCACTCCGGTATCACCCTGCGAGGCGGGACCGTCGGTGCGCCCATGATTGGCGCCTACCTCACGCGCGCAGGGCGACCGTTCGACGTGATTGCGAGCGAAATCACCAATGTAGGGGGCGTTGCTCCGGCGGTTCGGCGTGCGACGGCGGCGGGTGCCGTGCGAACCGCGCGATTGGGTATCATCGGGTCCACGATCCCGGGGTACGAATGGGAACGAGTCGCCGACGACCGTCTTGAGGCGCTCGGGATCGAGGTAACCGCGTACGATCCTTCTGTGCTGCGCGACAAGGTCCTCACGAGCGCACCCGACCGAACAGCCATGACTGGGTTCACCGTCGACACTCAGCTCAGTGAAGCGGACCTCGACCTCGCCATGCGTTACAGCACGGCCCTCGAGGAGATTATCGAGGAAGGGCGGCTCTCCGCAGGGACGCTCAACTGCCACGTCGCCGAATTGCGACTCAACCCGGAACTCGGCGCTGCCCCCTGCTTCGCGCTTGGGCGAGCCACTTCCCGGGGAGTTCCATGGACCTGCACGGGCGATGTTGCGACCTCGCTGGCAATGCTCCTTGTCAGTTCGCTGGGCGCTCCGACGCTGTATCACGAGATCGAGGCGCTCGACGAGATCACCAATGAGGCGATCCTCGCGAACTCGGGAGAACACGATGCGCGCTTCGCCTCCGCAGATGAGAAGCGTGTGATCGTGAGCCCATGGTTCCCGAGCGCGACCGCCACTGCATCGGCGCTGTTCTCGATCGCCCCGGGCCCGGCCAGCCTCGTTGGAGTCGTTTCTGGGCCCGATGGAGGCCTCGCTGTCGTCGTAGCGACCGGACGATTCACGGACCGCACCTCACCGCGAACGGGCACCAGCAACGCGACCTTCGTCTTCGAAAACGGAGCCGTGTTGGAGTCATGGTCTCGATGGACCGCGACCGGTGTTGGTCACCACTCGTGTGCGACCGACCGTCACGTGGCTCGCGATCTCGAGGTCGTATGCCGACACTTGGGAATCGAGTTCACAGAGATCTGAACTCCCACCTAGCCAGAATGTGATTTCAGCGTCACCTAATCGCTCTCCCCGTGCTGCATCTCGTAAATGAAATCGCGGATGCTCGGCATCGATTCGAGTTTGTCGCGGAAGAACGTGTTGATGAGATTCACGACCTAA